>Ga0098063_1000176_pt1 | contig 13315 bp, 6 predicted proteins | sample 24_taG_FD_77065 | JGI IMG/M metagenome (GOLD analysis project Ga0098063, IMG submission 77065) | Marine viral communities from Cariaco Basin, Caribbean Sea - 24_WHOI_OMZ | ecosystem: Environmental > Aquatic > Marine > Oceanic | place: Caribbean Sea: Cariaco Basin | collected 2014-11-08 | reverse complement strand
CGCCATCTCTTGCCATTCACGGCGCTCATTATGGATATGTTTGCTATAGCTTCCTATAAACAAGCTTTCGCGATATCGTGGTGGTAAACATGTAGGATGATGAAACTTAGGCTGCACGGCAAAAGGTAGCACCCCTACTTTTACGCTCTTACCTAATATGGCTTGGTAACGCTCAACACAGTTTGAATCAACGGTCAGTACATACTTAAACAGGCTGGCAGAATCGATAAAGCGGTTAAAGTGCGCGCCGTCCTCTTTATTCCAAAACACCGCAGGAATATTATATTTATCAGCCAACTCTAACAGTTTACGCAGCTCTACGTTATTACGCTCAGGATAATCAGGATAATTGGCTATTTTATAACGCCATTTGTCTTTATGACCGCGCCAAGCGGACTCGACTAGGATAAAGTCGGGTCTCAACTTCTTTATTTGCCATGACCAGTAAGCATTCTTAAGCTGTTTCACATTTACTATATTTGAAGATGTAAGTGCATGAGCCGTTAACTCATCACTGATTAGTCCAATATTCAGCTTATATTTATAATTCATTGCATCACCTGTAATAAAGAAACTATAAGAACACTTAGAGCTTCTTTAGATTAAAGGCTAGTCAACTTTCTGCTTCTTTGCTGCCTTCTATTAGTATACATATATATCACAACACCAAAGATAACCCAAAATAGGAGGCTATAATAAGAAGGTAAAGATATATTAGAGTCAAATATAGGGGTTAATAAGAATACTAAGAAACTAAGAGACACTATCATACCAACTGTACTAATAATTAAATCCTTATTATTAGTCGCAATTTTGTATGCACAAAGACAAGTCATAAAATAAGCAACTGAAGCACCGACAGAAGATAAATCAACGAACCATAGTAGTGCTGTGCGTCCAAAAAAAGGAACTATCATTGAGCAAATGCCGATAAACAACATTACCCATGTTGGGATAAATACCCCCTCTCCTAATACCCCTTTAACCTTAAAGCCGATATCAAAATCATTACTCATTGTTGTCACTAGCCGACTTGAGCTAATGAAAAAACCATTTAAGCCAGAGACAACCGCACCAAACATAGCAATAGCTAGGAAATAAAACATACCATCACCAACTAATGTCTTGACTGCTTGACCTGTAGCCCACGAGCTATCCATTAGCTGTGACTGATTAACGCCAACGGCTGTTACAAAATTCAGAATATTATAAATTATTGCACCAAAAATAATTGCGAGCATTGTCATTCTTGATACTGTCTTGGGCGACACTTTATGATCACCTGATAATTGAGCAACTGCATCAAAACCAATAAAAGCCCACGGTGCGAATGCAATAATCCTAATTACGGATGACGTGTCTAATGTTCCCCAATTTGAGTCTAGGTTTGTCTGTTCAGTTTCACCCAATCCAAACAAAACCATAGCAACTATTAGAAATAAAGACCCCAGTAACGCGAATACTAGGTAATTCTGCGCTGAAAGAGCGCCTTTAATACCTTTAATGTTAATCACGGTAAATAAGGCAATAATACCTAAAGATACTAATATATCATTTAGGTACACAGGATAATCCATTACCGAGTATAGAAGCAGACCTCTTGAATACATAGGAAAAACAGCATCTAGCACCATAGGCACAGCTGTCGCATTTAGTGGGATGATTGATATATAAGCTAGCAGTAACCCCCACCCCGTTATAAACCCAGACTTTCTACCTAAGAGTTCTGTTGAAAAGCTATACTCACCACCAGCTTTCGGAACTTTAGCCATGACTTTTGTATAGCTTTTTTCGATAAAAACCAACATACCTATTGCAATCATGAAGCCAATAAGTGTATTTAATATGCCATAATCAGGTAAAAAAATATTCCCTGGTAATACAAATGCGCCCCAACCGATTACGGAGCCTAATGCAATTGTAAATATCTCTTTTTTACCTATGTAACTCATTCTATTTAAGTCTCTGCGTTAGCTATATATTAAATTCAATAAAGAGAAGCAATTAATCTTGTTACATTAATGGTTATCTATGATTTTTGAAAAAGGATTATTAGTCGAAACTCGATAAGGGAGCTCTTTCTTCATTAAAACCTCATCATAAGAGCTTATAATTAACTCTGAAGCCCTTTCCCATGACTCACTTTGGCATTTTCTAAGTGCCTTTACTCTTACCTGTATAGAGTCACCTTTTTTTAAGTTCATCAAACAGATATTATTAGGAAGATTCCAACAAGCTATATCTTCATAAACTAGAAGTTCATTATTAACCAAAACTTCAATCTGCAAATAATTCTGACCTACTTTAGAAAAATACTTATTTAAAATTTCTAGCTTTACCGCCCCACTATTCTTGGAGAAGATAAATTGAAGCTCAGAATAAAACCCTTTGAGTAAAAACTCTTTGGGAATAAAAATCTTATCTTCAACAGTTTTTAAGCTACCTACTGGCTGACTATCTGAACCATAAACCTTGAAGGTCTTTGAAGTATTATTGAAATACTTTTCATCTCGTATTTGTTCATACAAATTTTTAACTTCATTTTTACCGTAAAAATTTAAGGAAGGATAATTACGATTAATCATTTCATCAAAAAAGTAATTATTACGCCTTTTATTTACGTCGAATGACAATGTGATATCTATTATTGCTCTCATATTATATGGAAGAAAGGTATTGAACACCGCATCAGTTTCATTCAATACTTCAGAAAACCAACGACCATTTTTATTTTCCCAATAATACAAATCCAAAAGGTGATAATCTTCATTTATATTATCATAATGAAAATCGCTAATAGTAGTGTGAAAAATAGAGTCTAACTCTGCCTTAGGCACCAAGTCTTTATAACTACTCATTTGAAAGTCAAATGTATTTTTAACAGACTGGATACTATTAGGTCTATTATTAGCAATGAGATGTGCACGACCAATTTCTAATAAATTTGCTCTAATGTGCATTACCTCTTTCTCAGGATAAGCACTTTGATAATGCTTTAACAAGTATCTTCCATGATGAAGAACTGAATTTTTTGAAATAACATTTATCTCATTATCAGTTAAAAACTTTTTATCCTCATTAAATAATAAAAACTCATGATTTACTGCACTATCGTTAACTATTTGCTGAACGACGTCTCTATCAATCTTTAATGTTGATTGATAATTACTGTCATTATCAGTTAGCTCAACAGAGTTAGGGCTATATGTAAAAAATTTTATTTTCGGATTATGTTTATGCTCACGAGCCATGGCAAAGCTCATTCGACTATCATGCCCAGCTGTCAAAGAAAAAATTATGTTCCTATTGTTCTTAATATAAAAATCTAACTGTTCTTTCCATAAAGTCTCTGCTATTGAAAACCTTTCTTCCTCTGTTAAATCTCTATATATATTTTTATATAAGGGGAAGAATCTTGAAGTACTTTTACTAAAAAAGTTTAGACTGATATTCGATAGTAAACCTTTAATATTTTTATAAGGTGAAACTGCATGATTGAAAGCTAACTTATCAATCTTTTCTACTAATGGATTCGAATCATATTTAAAATTATCAGTTATTAAATTAACATGTGAAGCTAAAATATTCCTATCTAAAGCATAGTAAGCTGAGCGACAAGCACAAGCATCTGGAAACACCTCAACTTTCTTTTTGTTACCAATAATAATGACGTACCTTCCTCCGATGAAATTAATCAGATCTAAGAACTCTGTGTAGTCTCTACAATAACTATTTAATAACGCTTTAGGTAGATTTCTATTTTTAATACTATTAATACCGTTAATGCCTACATGCTTAAAATGCCCATGCAATATTACAAAATTATTTTCATCCTGGCATACACCTAACGAAATATTCTGGTCATAATAATAATTATATTTCTTTAATATTTTTAATTTACAGTACTGCTGAGGTAAGCTATGTAGCTCCTCGTCTGTAAAAACAAACCCATAAGGGTACTGGCGTAATATTTTATTCATAAACCACTAAACTCAGTATAATCTGACTTTTTTTGAAACAACTTTGAGAAAACGCTACCTTAGATTTTATAGAGTTTAAAATATTGCTATAAACCTTTAAAAATATAATTAGCCTCTTCAAGACTATCCTCACTCAAAGCTAACGCGAGTGAAATGAGACCTTCTACTTTATTACCTGGCTCTGGACCATGACCTTCTGGTCCATCGAATAACTTAGCAACGATATTATTTGCATTATCAAATTGATTAGTTTTATCTATATTAAAGTATTCAACAAATGGTAGATAATGATTTCTGTAATGAGACTCATCATTTATATTTTGGTACAGAAAAATCTTTGATTTAGTATTCTTCACCTCTTCAGTCATAACCGTCAATCTTTCATCTGAGAAATCCAGACTATCAGTATCAAAATTAGACTTAAGAAAACTTTTTACAAAAATCGGAATATACATCATCACATTTGTTTGAGGATTAATAGCAACAGCTACAGAGCCCTCAATTAAACTTGCTAGTTTCATAGCTGCAAAACCACCGGCCGAAGAGCCATATAAAATAACATCTCTCGACTTAAGGCCTTGCTTTTCTGCAAAGCTTTCAATAATATGCGCTAAATCCACGAGCCAGTCATGATCTTTAGTTCCTACATACCATCCTAAGCTCAAATTAGGGTTATACCTAAAACTCGGATCCGAAACATACAGTGTTGAACCTTTGAACCTTTGATTCCATTTCCATCTTTGAACATGAGGTAAAATATTTTTAGACGCTGCTCTAGCACCAGAAAGACAAACAAACAACTTATTGTTGACACCTACTTTAGGTAGATATAACCCTTCAAAAGTCCCATCATTATGTTTAATATTAAATTGACCAGACTCAATAAGACTGCCTTTAAAGTCATCAAATGAGCTGAACGTCTGCTGATCCAGACTTAATAAATCTTTAACTATTTCAATATTCATATGTAAATTCCAGGTTATTTAAATTAGTTTTCTAGCATTGCCTCAATACTCAACATAGCCTTAGCCATTGTAACTGCCCAAGATCTATTTTCTTCAACCCACTCTCTACCATTGTGCCCTAGCTGCAATCTTAAATTACTATCAGTAATAAGGCGTTGAAGCTGATCGGCTAAATCATCAGTACTGTTTTTATCAAAAACTAATCCAGTCTGTCCATCTATTACCATCTCTTGTAGAGCATCCACACTAGAGACAACTACTGCTTTTTTCATAGCCAAAGCTTCTAAAGGTTTCATGGGAGAGACCATCTCACAAACAGGCCATGGCTTACGGGGGAAAGGAGCTATGTCAATTAATGAATAATACCTTTCAACTTGTTCATGAGGAACTCGGCCAGGAAGAATCAACCAATCACTAATGTCATATTGCTCAGCATAAGTTTCAATTAAAGATCGTATTGGACCTTTGTCTCTTGAGGACGTATTCTCACTACCCACTAACATTAACCGAAACTCTATTCCTCTTGTTTTTAGAAGTCCACAGGCTTTAGTTAAATTTTCTAAACCTTCATAATCAACAAAAGTACCTATATAACCTATGACCGGGATATCTTCTGGTATTCTTAATGAGGCTGCTAAATCTTTATCCCTACCTTGTGGAGTGAGTTTTTCTGGAAAACATGAGTTTGGAATAACTGACACCTTATCACTCTGGATACCACGGTCTTTTAATTCCGTCTTCATTGCATTAGTTAAGGTCCATACTTTATCAGCTACCTCAGCAATTTTTGTTTCGAGCCCTTTCATCATAAAGAATTTATCTGTATCACTATAACTTAAGTCTCTTGACATTAAAGTTACTTCCCAAAAACCTCTCACTTCATAGACAAAAGGAATACCGAGTTTTTTTGCAGCAATTAAAGCAGGGAAGGCACTAATATATGCGGAAGCAGCAACTACTGCTTCTGGCTTTAACTCTAGAAAGTAATTCTCGTATATTTTTATACTTTCTTGCATATAATCATATCGATACAAGCTTTTTCTCTTTGGAATGTTGGTGTGTAGATAAGTAACATTATCCACTTTCGAAGCTGTGTCAATACTTTCTTTTTTAAGTTTTTTATTGATGTCTAAAGGATAGCCTGGTCTATTTATACCGAATACCTCAAAACCTAACCCAGCCAACCCATTAGCCACCCCGTGTGCTCTTGTCGCGTAACCACCACTAGCATAAGGCAAACTATTATGAAGTATGTAACAGATGCGATTTTTGACTGGCTCATAAAATTCGTAACTATTATTATTTATGACTAATAACTTTTCTATTAGTTTTGCTTTTAGAGGTGAGTTATCTATAAAATCTTTTAGTTGCTTATTCTCTGGTTGAGACAAATCAACGACAGTCTCTACTTTTTGTATCAACTCTGCACCCAAATCAAGGTGATGTGCACTACAGAACTCTAAAATATCAACATAATGTCTGCTTGTCTTTGCGTTCTCGAAAGCTAGTCTAGTTAGCTTTAATGAGTCTTCAATTGATCTTTCATATATAACCCCAGCAGCTAATAACATATATTCACTATATTTCAGACCGATTAGAAAATCTTGTCTTTGATTAAAGTAGGAATTAATCTCTTTAATTCCATTATTTAAATATAATTCAAGTATCAAATCTTTCTTCTGCTGTAGATTAAGGGTGTAAAAGTCATCAGATTCAATGCTAGGTAACTTAGTTAATAAACTGTCCTCTAAACCACTCTCAATATCAATATATTTATTTAAATTTTTCTCTCTCGCACTCTCCAGTAGTGATAGCTTACCAACCTTTTCGAACTTTTGAATTAAAGCCCTCAATACTAAATTACCTATTAATTTATGTTCATTATTAGCATAGTAATAATCTAGGAAGCCTAGGAAATAAGCACTTTTAAAATACTGTTTATTTGAAAAGTAAAGCTCTGCTAAAAGCTGGTAACTTTCAACTAAGGGAAAAATTGAAATACTCATTTTATTAAGGTAAATCGCATCCTCCAAGCTCAACTTGCTAATATCTTGTGATAGCGAATTTAGATATTTTGCCTTATCCTTTTGAGAAAGGCTCATACAGTTGAAAGTTAGTTTCTCAATAAAATTATAGATCCCCTTATCTTTATAGGATGATAGGAGTACCTCACTATCATATGAAGCACTATAGTTACTCTGTTGATAGATCGTTAGGCTACTAATTTGAGAGTTATAACCAATAGGTAACTCAAACTCTGATATATACTTGTTAGTTACAGAGAATAGCTTTGTTCTCAGGTTTTCAAGAACACCTTCTTCCACCTCATACTCATACTGCAACCTTAAAATAATATTATTAGCTTCAACTAAACTCCCGTTGTCAATACAAACACCTAAATGCGCTATTAGAGTATATCGATCTTCAAATACCAATGTAGCCTGCTTACTTAACAACTGTAAGATACTGATGTCACAACCTTCTTTTTTAGCTTGTTTGATCAAGCTTACATATTTACGAGATTTTGACTTACTATTCAGCTTTTCGTACTTTTGTTCTAATAATGGCAGTACTTTGTATACCTCTCCCTCTCGTAACATTGATAGGCAGTCAGAAATAATATCATTATCTGAATATTCTTCCGATTTTTCAGCTGAAATATTTGGTGTCTCTATAAAAGATACAACTTCATTATTAGTGTTTTTATAAAAGAACTTCACTTCAATTTTTGAAGTGAAGTCTTCTATTAACGTTGAAAAACTAATAGCAGTATCCATACCATAGCTTTTCTTCTCAATAGTCTTTCCATTGACTTTTAAATAATAAGCGTAGCTTAGGTTATTTACAGGCTCAGTAACAACTTGGACTAAACCATTCTCCAGTACAACATCTCTTTTTAAACTCTCAGCAAAGTTGGCTAGTGTATCCAAACTCTCACTCATATGGCTCAGTCCTTAATATTTTTTAGATAATTAATGAGTAAATACCAGTCAAAACTTAACTAGTGAAAAACCCCATCCCTAGCAACCAGTTATTTGTAATTCAATACTTTTATGGTTTCAGATTTATTAAGTGGGCTATGCCCACTGTCTTTGTCATAATAGTAAATAATTTTAAGCATACTATTTAGTTTCGACTCACTTTCGAGCCCCTCGACTACTTCATAATCTTCTTCATTTAGTCGATCTAATAACGGCTGCAGGTGATTTCTTACATGGTGTAAATCTGCATTGTTTTGATAGTATTCAATCGGTTTTGAGCGTTTTTTGATATCTAATTCTACGGTGAAACGATCATAGTACAAATCTTTTGCTTGTTCAGGGTTTAGTTTTGGGGACACCCACTGAACGACCTTAGAGTAGTCTTTAATAAAGTAGTTATATACTCGAGTCTGAGGATTCATAACGATTATACGACTATTAGGGAAACTATCAGCCAACTTCAAACAGCTAAATCCTCCTGCTGAAGAACCTAAAAAAGTGACATTACTTTCCTCAATACTATTCTCATTTAAAACAGTCTTAATAAAGTCTCTCAATACGGGAATAGCATATATATCCTTATTCCCTTGAAACCAGCCAATAGTAATATCGTTATCCTTAGAAACAGTAGGATCTAGAAATGATATAACAGAGCCATCGATAATATTAGACCACGAGTGTCTTTGAAAATTGTAAATAGTTTTACTTCTATTTACTGCTCCAGGGAGCATAATGGTTAGCTTCTTACTATCTTTTTTAATATGAGCGTAAAAATTAAGTCTTAAGTCTTGAAATAAATATGCGTATGTATAAACTCCTTCTAATAAGTCATATCGCTTATATGACGTCCTATCAGCGTTGATAACATCTCCTAAAATACGTTTAGGAATTACTTCTTTTTCATTACACATAGCATCATATCCACTATTCGATAAATAATTGATGGCATCTTTTTCAGCTGCTTCTGACAATGCCAAAATAGTAGTGACTTCTGAATTTTTTATCACTCCACTAAAACCGATTGCATAACTTTTTTCAAAATTCAAATCTCTTTCACTAATAAAACCTTGTTTATTTATATCATCTCCAAAATATATTTTAGCCTCTAAAGAATTGTCTAGACAATTGATAATTAGTTCAGATTGTGAGCTATTAAAAACAGCTCTAGTACCGTCTAACCTAGCTTCATTATAAATAAGACTAGGATGAAACCATTGAGTGGTTTTTCGTTTATTTAGATAATTTAACTTATCAAATACCAATACCCAATATCCTGGTTTGATTACTAGGCATCTGTTATGTTGAATGTCTTGGCAGTTAATTTCTCCAGACATTTCTATTAAACCTAGGTAATTCCTTGCAGGGTATAAGCAACTACCGTAAGGTTCACTGTTTAAAATATCAAAACCTTCAATTTCTACACTATTATGAGCCTTATAACTTAAAAAATAACTTCTATAATTATCACTGACATATCCATACTTACCACTATCACAAATAACTTTGTGACCATTTTCAAACCACTCGAAAGATAAACAATCACGATGCTTATGCGTTTTAGAGTTATACATACCCATTAAAAAAAGATATGAGCTATTATCAGGTTTTTCATCCCAGTTAGATCTATAAATTTGATATCCAGACTCGCTAAAATTACTTAATACTCCTTTTTTTGCTTGAACCTCTAAATCAGAACTAAACTCACGATTAGTAAAATCAATATTTTTTTGGGTGGCTAGAGTACTATCCCCTATACAAGCTGTCCTTCGTAATGGATCAACTAACCATTTTTTTACTGATATAGCCTTAGCTATTCGCTCTTTAATAATAGGCTTACTGTCATACCAGTTATTGATTACAATTTTTTGAAAAACTGTAAGAGCATAGAAATGATAATGCGGAGAATGCTCTAAGTGAATTCCTTTATTATCAAACTGTGCTCTTACCAGCTCTTCCATTCTTGTTAAAGCATATTCATACTCATCAACATAGCTAGACACACCTTTTACTTGTATTAAGGCCATAAGACCTTGAATCTGAAACATTCCATGATTATTAAGACTAAACACTTCCTTATTACTTAGATGAGAAATATGTTTATTAATAACCAGCTCAAAAGTATGTTTTTTCCTATCGGTTATATAAAGATTATAGTAGTCTAGTCTGTTTTTAAAAAAAGCAATTACTAGAGCTCTAAAACCTGCTGACATATCATACCAAGCGTAGCTTTTTGGCATCCTCGTAGTGATAATATTATTTGGATCTTGTCCATATTTTTGATACCAATCAGTCATGACATCAAAAAAAAAGTTGATGAGATATTGCTTTTCCTCAGAATTATCAAAACCATGCATAATAGGAAAAAAAACAGCCCAACCTTGTAACTGCATCCTCCAATTTCTATCTCTGTTTTTTGCAACAGCCTCCCAATCAATAGGGTCTGCTAGAAAAAAAATCTCACAATCCCTTCGAGGCTTAAATATTCGTCTACTAACAATGTCAGATAAGGTAACTTCTAACTGAGACTTCTTCAAAAAGGTGTCTAAAGGGATTAAATTCATTTGAGATTATAGCCTTGCTCATCATTTATGTTTAACAGGGAGGGGTATACTGCCACATATGCTCATATAAAATCGTCAAGAGTTTATTGCTTAGATAGCTTGTAACCTCTCATAGATATTACATCTTTAAATATTTTCGGCGCTTTCATCTTCGTTTGACAATATACCCAGAACAAAAACGCCTGGTCAGCTTTTGTTAGTTATACCGATCTGCACTTAACTTGTTTAAAACCAGAGAGACCTGATCATCAAATTTTTTAGCTGTTTTCCCCCATGTTCTATCTCTCTCCACCCAGCACCTAGCGTTTCCCCCCAACTCATTCATCAACTCAGTATTTTGAATTAGCTGTTCAAGCTGTCTAGCTAAATCATCAACATTACCCTTCTCAAAAACCAACCCATTTTCACCATCGGTAATCATGTCCGTTAACGCTCTAACGCTAGAGACAACAATTGCCTTTTTCATGGCTGCAGCTTCTAAAGGTTTCATTGGGGAAACCATTTCGGTCACAGGCTGCGGCTTGCGAGGGAAAGGAGCAATGTCAATTAATGAATAATAGGATTCAACCTCTTCATGCGGTACTCGGCCAGGCATAATAAGCCAATCTTCAAACTGATACTTATAAGCAATAGATTCTATCGCTTCCGAAATAGGGCCTTTATCTTCACCAGCGGTATTCTCATTACCAACTATCAAGAGGCGGAATTCGACGCCTTTCTCTTTAAGTAGACCACAAGCTTCCGCAAGATGCTCTAGGCCCTCATATTGTACAAAAGTACCGATATAACCAATAACCGGTACAGTTGATGGGATCGATAATTTAGCAGCAAGCTGTTCATCTCTTTCTTTTGGCTCAAAACGCTCAGGGTTACATGAGTTAGGTAAAATTGTAATTTTACTACTGTCTACTCCTCTAGATATTAACTCTTCCTGCATTGGCGTCGTTAAAGTGAAGACATGCTCTGCATTCTTAGCAGCCAAAGCTTCTAAACGACATAATATCTTGAAGAATTCAGTATGCTCAAATTCTGGCTCACGAGAGATTCTAGTAATCTCCCAAAAACCTCTTACTTCATAAATAAACGGTATATTGAGCTTACGAGCAGCTATAAGTGCAGGTAGTGCTGTTAGATGATTAGAAGCAGCAACGACTATAGCCGGTCTTATTTTAAGAAACTGATCTACTAGGGCATCTGCCGCTTGCTCAATAAAATCTTGAACAACTGTTTCATCTCTTCTAGGTTCTAATATAAAACTATACTCTAGCCCTTCAATATGTTGAGTTAACTCAATATCATTAGTAGTAAGCTCTTTTCGTATGTCTAAAGGGAATCCAGGTCTACCTACCAAAGTAACTTTGCAACCTATCTCCTGTAGCGCGCTTGCCAATCCGTGAGCTCTCGTCGCGTATCCTCCTGAGGCATAAGGCAACAAATTATGTAAAACATAAGCAACACTATTTGGGATAGGCTCATAGCTCTCAAATACTTCTTGGTGAGCTGCGTCTATTGAACTTTGAATACGATCTATATCAATAAACAAATAGGTTTGACGCTTTAACCTAACAAATTCTAACTGCTTACTATCATTATTATTTTTAGCGTTTTCCTCAAGCCAATCGAGCATTTCACGAGATTTATTGATATTGCCTTGTTTATAATAAGCCCAAAAGGCTGCTCTAACAGTCATAGGATAGGTTTTAGTACTTAAGGCCTCCTCTACTAGTGCAATTTCAGTATTACGATCACCATTTTGAGCAAACTTTTTACCAACATTTATGAGAATTAGGAGATAGGTTTTAGTAGGATATTTTTTACCTGTTTTAAAATGTAGGTTAATAAAGTCTATGGCCTCATCCACCTGACTATTATGAAAATCCTCAAACACTAGATCGGCTAATGATTTAAAATCTTTTTTATTAATTAAATCTTTATACTTACCTTCTTTTTGAGATAAAGCATGCTTCATCTCTAAATTAGTTGTATTGGCCTGTGCATGTTTTTTTAAGAACTCATCTATATTTACTTCAGGCAATCTTGTTATAAGAGCTTTTTTAAAGGACTTGATATGCTCTTCACTAGCATCATAGCTGCTTTTAAAAACATTTAATGTTTTTGCCGCTTCATCAAAACGATTAGAGTGAATACAGGCCCAAAACAAACCAGAAAAAGCAAAGGAATCTCTACACATATCTAATGCCAAAGAGGATAACAAGTATCTTAAATCAGAATTAGAATATTCCTTATCTACTACCTTCCCAATGGCTATTAACTTATGGGCTTTTTCTGAGTTATTTAAAAAAGGATTGTTTTTATCCATTTCAACTAGCATCGCATATACATTATTAAGATATGCAATTTTAGCGTAGTACTGATACTCTACCTCAATACTGCTAAACTTAGCGACTGATATACTAGGAGCAACTTCTGATTCAAGATAACCTATTAGATTACTCTCAATACTCTGTCCTTTATCTAAAACTTTTCTTCTAGCTTTCCTATATAGCTTTCTTGTTCTTTTATATACAAAGCTTTGTTTTATATTTTTCATATATCAGCCACTATTTGAAATAAACTTCTTGATGAATAGTCAATTTTATTTTTTAAATTAGTATTAGAGCGTGTTGAACATTCATAATTTGAGCCAGATATAAGCACAAGCAAGAGCGACCGTATTTTCATAACTTTGCTTGAGCTTATCAAACCTGGTGGCAACCGCCCTATACTGTTTTAGTTTGGCGAAAGCATTTTCTACTAGATGCCTCGCTTTATATAAGTCCCAGTCCATATGGTCGTTAGAAGACTGAGTATTTCGTTTTCGAGGGATG
>Ga0098063_1000170_pt1 | contig 13532 bp, 8 predicted proteins | sample 24_taG_FD_77065 | JGI IMG/M metagenome (GOLD analysis project Ga0098063, IMG submission 77065) | Marine viral communities from Cariaco Basin, Caribbean Sea - 24_WHOI_OMZ | ecosystem: Environmental > Aquatic > Marine > Oceanic | place: Caribbean Sea: Cariaco Basin | collected 2014-11-08 | reverse complement strand
TAGTGTCTTCCGTAAAGTAAACATATTGAAAACCTCTTTGTTTTGATTTTATTAGAGTTTCTGTAAAGTTTTCTTTTTTCATACTGTGTAAAAGTACAGATAGTTTTGTATGTTTACTTGCTTTATTTGTCTTTTTGGGAAAAGAGTTATTCCAGGCTTCATTTGAGTTTTCATATGTGATTACGACTTCTGCTAGGTTTGAATCTATATACTCTTGAGCAGTTGTGTATCCAGCATTTAAGATATTAAAATCAAAATCTAAACTTCTAGCATACTCTAAAAGATCGCTGTAATGTTCTAGATGTTTAATATCAGTAGATGTTTCATCAAAAAATATTCCTTGAACTCCTGCTTCATAATAAAAATCAGACCATCTATAAATATCCTCTTTTACTTCATAAGCATTTCTTTTTGAGTATTGAGTATATACATAACCAATTACTTTGATATCATACTTTTTTAGTAGAGCAATACCTTTTGTATATAGACCATCAACTTTTGTATTTGGACCATTTAGAGGATTTATAATTGCATAAGTATCTATTTTGTTCTTTTTTATAAACTCAAATTTATCTATATAACTATCCCATTTTGATGGATGAGAGTATAAAGGTATAAGTAAACTACTATTTTGTGATGCAAAAGAACTTGTAATAAATATAAATAGTATTAGTAATATTTTTTTCATTTTAAACCTCATTTTTTGAAAATACATAAAAATTAATTCTCTCAATTTTATATAAAGAGATTAGCATAGCTACAAATAGTGTAAATAGTACTGAATAAAAATATGAATATCCAACATACTCATATGGTAAATCTTTCATAAATAGAGTTATTAGTAAGTTTGATAAGAAAAATACCAAGGAAATACTTAATACCTCTTTTTGATAATCAAAGTAATATAAGAATACTATTAATGTATTTAATATCATTTGTAAAGATACAGCAAATACTGTGATTCTAAGAAGAGGAATACTAGCAATATTTGTATTTGTATCATCTAGAATATATTGAATTGAAACAACAAATAGTAGTGATAAAATAAACTGAAAAACAGAAACTCTAATAAGACCTTTGAAGAAAGCATCTTTTAGGTTTTTTTCATAGGATTTTATGATGCTTAGATTTTTTTTGTTTTCAATTGCCGAGAAGTAGTCTCTTTGATGTTCATAAAATACTGTTTCAATATATATAGTAAAGTAAGCCGTTGTTGGAATTAGTAATAAATATGAAATAAAAACTACAAAATCATAATCAGGGAAGAAATAAAATCCTTTTGATAACTCAACACCTTTTAGTGAAAACCAATAGATAAATTTATCAATCCACATGGCAAGATATAAGAAAAATCCACTAATAAAAAGAGGGATATATTTAGGGTTTTTAAGAAAATTAAAATCAAATACAATCTTTGATTTAAAATCTAGTTTTAGTTTTGCAATTAGTACACAAATTGAGCTTAGTGTTCCTATTGTGAAACCTTTTAATAGTTCTTCTAAACTATTGTTTAAAACAAAAAATATTAGAAAAAATGAAAGCATCATTCCAAATAAAAAGGAGTATGTTACAAGATTATAATCTCTTAAAGTACTAATAAACACCATTGTAAGCCATAAAATAGAAAAGGCTGTAAATAGTGAAGCTATATGCGTTGTATTTTGCTCAAAGCCCGTAAAGTTTGAAATATAAGTAGCACTAAGTAAAAATGAAATACTTCCAATAACAATAATACCACTTAAAAATATGGCAAAAATATTATCAAATTTCTCTTCATAAATCGTATCTGATAAATACCTGGTGATTATATTAATAAAAGGAGCTGATATAATCATAGAGAAAATAAAACAGTAAATTAAAATATTCATAAAGTCTAAAAATAGTCTATCTTCAATAATATCTTTTACAAAAAACTTTATTAATAAAAGTGTTACAATAGAGATAATCCAAGGTCCAGAAGTAATAAACATACTTTTTAGTGCAACACCAACTTTAGGAAAATAGTTTTTTTCACTCTCTAAAACTTTTTGTAATTCAAAACCAATTCCTGCCATTATACAGCCTTACTTAAATTAATATTTTTTTCATAAATCTCTTTATAGTTTCTCAAGAAATCCTCTTCATTGTAAAATAAATCAACTCTTTGTTTTCCATTTTGTGAACACTGTTTATAAAACTCTTCATCTTCTATATATCTAATAATAGCTTGAGCAGTCTGTTTTGGATTTACTGATTTTGTGATGATCCCTGAGTGACCAACAACATCTTCAGCTCCACCTTCTAACATCTCTTTACAACCTCCAACATCTGTTGCAATACAAGGAACACCACTAGCATTTGCTTCACTTAAAACTAAAGGCTGTCCTTCTGAAAGAGAAGTTAAAATCATAAGGTCAATATCTTCTAAAAATTCATTTGGTTTAACAAGTCCTATGAATTTGATATTATTTTGTAGTTCAAAAATAGAGATTAGGTTTTTACAAGACTCAAAATATTTTTTATCTTCATCTGTTGGCCCTGCAATTAGAAATTGTGCAGAAGGGAACTGTTCTACTACTATTTTTGCAGCTTTTATAAATGTTTTTACATCTTTGATTTTTACAACTCTTCCTAAAAAACCTATTTTTATGTTTGTAGGGTCAATTTTTTCTCTTAGTCTAAATTTGAATTTTTGGATATTAATACCATTTCTTACAAAATAAACTTTTCTTTTTTTAGCACCTTCTTTTATTTGAATCATATTGTTTTTATGATTTAAAGATATGATTTCATCACAATATCTATATGTGATTTTTGAGATTAGTTTAAAAGATTGTGCCCAAATATCTTTGTATAAAGAGATTGATTTTTTTGGATTGTATGCTTCATAGTTTCTATCTGCCCAATCTGCAATAGTAATATCCATTTTTCTCTCTCTTGTGTATATACCATGCTCCGTTAGCATCAATCTTGATTCAGGATATTGTATCTTACACATCGTTGCGAAAAGTCCTGCATAACCTGTTGAAATAGTGTGATAAACTTTTGCTTTTGGAATTTTATGAACCATAACGTTTAAAAAAGAGTAATAAATACTTCTTAAAGACCAAAAAAAGTCTAGATATGATTTTGATTTAAATTCGCTGTTTTCATAAAAGTTATTGATATAATCAAATACTTCTTGAGAATATAAAGCTTGTTGTAAAAGTTTATCTCTTTTTGATTGGGATAAGTCTTGAATATTTAATACGATTTTTTCATACTCTTTAAAAGAGAAAAATTTATCAATAAAACTTTGAATATTTGAAAAACCTTTGAATTTCTTAGGTGAAAAAATTGACCTTTTGATTTTCTTTCTTATATAAATATGGTGTATTTTATTTACATTTTTAGGTATTTCGTACTTTAAAGTATACTCTTCATCATCAGAAGCAACTAAAGTTACAATATCAAATGTAAGATGTGGGTAGTTGTTTAGAATTTGGTGAATCCATGAAGCAACACCTCCACTAACATAAGGGTATGAACCTTCAACTATTAGACATACATCTACTGTTTTTTTATTTTTACTAAGAAACATTTTGCATCCAAAATCTGTATGAGTCTTCATACTTTGTATTTTTTATATCTTTTTCATCTATTTTTGTTAAAAGCTCATATAGATTTTTATAGTCTGATTTTTTATAGAAGTATTCTAAAAGTAAAAACTTATTTATAAGAGAATCATCTTTTTTTAGTAAGACTTTTAGGTCTTCATAAATATCATCTAATCTATTGTACTTAATACTTAAGTGTAAGTATAAATAAAATAATTTATCTTTTGTATTTAGCTCTTTTATTTGCTTAAAACAGCTAAATATTTTATTTATATATTGATCTTCTAAAAACTTATCGATTAATGTAGAATCAATATATTTATCATAGGTTTTGATTAATTTTTTATGAATTTTATCTTTTTTAGAAATATCATCTGTTTTTTTTAGTTTCTTTTCTAGTCTTAGAATCTCATCTTCAAAGAAATTTTCCATTTTTTGTAAAGAGTTACTAGCTAAAATTCTAACTGTTTCAGTTTCATCATTTAAAGCAATTCTTATTAATGAAATAAACTCTTTATTTGGATTATAAACAGCCATTCCAATTAATTCAATTTTTTCATCCTCTTTTCCATAATATAAAATATCTTTATAAGAATCGATTTTTTCTAAACCAAAAACATCATCTTTTGTATTTATCTCATACTCATCAAGTTGATGAAAAATATTTCCTTTTGTCTCTTTATTTTTAAATAAATCTCTTCCTGATTTCTTGTTTTTTAAAGATTTCAATAGTTTATATAATAAAAAAGAGACTATTACAACAATTAGTCCTATTTCTTGAAAAAATAGACCAAAAGTAAATAGTAATACAATCCAAACTTTCATTAATCAAACCCCAATGTATTATAAAGCTCTTGCGTTTGAGAAGTTTCATTTATCTCTACAGTTGTAATATCTACATCATACATATGAGAAATAAAGCTTATTTTACTAATAATATTTTCAATGTTACCAATTGCTGTAAGAGGTAATAAGAAAATAAAATCATTGTTTTTATGGTTATAAAACAAAATATCAGTTGTTCTAAAAATTTTTTGAAAAATACCTTCCATCTCTTCGAATAGTTCATCTTCTTGAGTTTTATCTAGGTTTTTAAAGCTTTGAGAAGACATATTTATTATAGAAGAGTTAATTCCATGTCTTTTTGCTATTGATAATTCCTGAACAATCATCTTCTTTAAGAAGTCAAGGTTATAGATATTTTTGTCATTATAAGCAAAAGATGTCTCTTTTTGTTTTTTATAGATTAAAGCATTTTGTATTTGTAATGATAATAAATCTACAAAATAAGATAGGTTTTTTATTGTTAGATTATTTAAATCATAAAAATCTAAATCCTCAATTATTACTAAACCAAAAAACTTATTCTCATTTAGCTTAATAGAGATAAGAACTTTTTCATCAAAAGTATCTGTATAGTTAAGGGAACTTTGTATGTTTTTTTTATGAGTTTTTACATATGAGATTAATTCATTTGATAAAATCTTTTGTTGATCGTTTTCATAAGTTGAATATCTATAAGTAAAATCTTCATCTTCAAATTTATAAAAACTCATTTTAGCACTAGGAACTAGTCTTAAAAAGTAGTTTAAGATATTGTTTTGAATCTTTTCAATATTAAAATTAGAAATCTCACTAATACTCTCTCTAATTTTAATAGACTCTTTGTTCTCAGAAATAAGTCTTTTTTCAATCTCTCTTTTCTCTTTTCTAACTTTAGAGCTTAACTCTAAGATTCTGTGAATTTTATCATCAAGCTTGTTTAGTTTTTCCTTTAACTCTTCTATACTATTTTGAGATTTTTCAAGCTCAAATCTAATATATAAACTAATAGTAGCAGTCATAAAATATGGAAAATACTTAATAAAAAGTTCTTCATAGATTGAAGTGTTTTCAGTATTGAATACTTGTAAAATCTCTCCTGAATAGTAAATATAAACAGCACTTAAAATCAAAAATAAAACTGTAAAGTGTTTTAGTTTTATTTTAGTTTGTAGTGAAACTATAAACATTAACGCAGTAAGTAAATATATAATAATCATTTGTGTCCTAGTCTAAAAAATAGTATGAAAAATAAAGCATAGATGTATAACTATATTCATTTGTTAAGAAGTCTTTTGAAATAGAGTTATTTAATGCTGTATTTATGTTTTTGTTTTTATATTCGATGTTAAAATTAGCAAATGGGCTTATTTCATCATCTTTGTATTCCATTCCTACAGAGTATAAATAGTCAATATTTTTATTAAAGCTATTATTTTCTCCAAAGGCAATAGTAGGGTTTGATAAATCCTCGTAACCATAAGTGTTAGAGCCTTGCACTTTTTCATAAACATATGAAAAATTTAAGAAATATTTCTTATGGAAAGGATAGTAAATATTAAGTTGGGCTCTTTTTCTATCAAAGTCATTATTTACTTCATCATATTTGAAATATTCAAAAGAAGTTTCATAGAAAAACTTATCAAAGTAGTTTGAAGCATATGAAATACCTAGTTTATTATAAATCAATCTATCATTTATAGTTGATTTTGAGTTTGTATCAATAGATTTTTCACCTTCAATGGAAATGTTTGAATTTAAAATATTTCTTGCTTTTAAGTTTATATAATCTTTTCCAACTCCTGCACTTAAAGTTTCGTTTATATTTGTAACTGTAACTTTAGGTGAATAGTAAGTATTGTATTTATCAACTCTTGCTTTTACTTTGTACTTTTTATCCACATAAACAGCTTCCACATGAGCTTGTTTTATTTTATTTCTTACTCCAAATGAACTATTAAAGTTGTGGCTTAACTGTTTTTTTAGTTGAATAGTTTGTTTTTGAAGATTTTTATTGTCTTGTTTTAACTCTAAACTTTTTGTGTAAGCACTTAATGCATTATGCTTGTATGCAACTTTATCATAAGCATTTCCAAGGTCTTGATATAATACATATAAATCTTTATCTTTTGGATAAGTCTTTTCTATATGTGCGATTAGTTCATCTGCTTCATCAAATCTTTTCTTTTGAATTAATACTTGCAGTTTTAGTTTTTTTAATATCTTACTTTTTTCAACTTCATCTTTATAAGTATCTAAAACCTTATTTGCTTGGTTATAGTGTCTATTTTCATAAAAATGTCTAGTTAAATCAGCAATAATAAACTCATTGTTATTTGATTCTTCTATAATTTTTACAAACTCTTCTTTTGTTTCAAAAGGGTTTGTAATTTTAGTTTTTGCATTTATATATGTTCTTTTATTTTCAAGTGAATCTTTTTGGATGTTTTCAACCACATATTTATAATGTTTATTTGCTTTTTCATTCTCTTTTTGTTCTTGATAAATTTGAGCTAAAAAATAGTTTGTTTCTATATCTTTTGGATCTTTTTTATATAGTTTTTGAAGATATGATTTTGATTCTTTGATATTTCTTGTCCATAAGTTAGCAGTTGCTAAATTTTTTAAAGCTAAAGTATTGTTATCATAAATACTAAGAGCTTTATTTGATAACTCTATAGTTTTGTCATAATCATTAATTCCTAAAAAATATTGTGCAGTTTGTGCAATAAATTGAGGGTCTTTTGATACTTTTGCAAATTCATAAAAGTGTTTATTCTTTTTATCTTTAGGGAAGTGTTCAATATAGTTGTTTAACTTTTTAAAAGTAGTTGGTTTACCAAAAGTTTTGTATGTCTCTTGTGTAAATAGTTTCAAAGTTTTATATCTATATTTAAATAACTTTGCTTTTGCTTCTTCATTTTGAGAGTTTTTTAGAGCTTTCATTTGATATGGAAGAGTCTGCTCATTCATATTATTTTGGATTGTTGCTTGAATTAAAGATGAATCAATCTTTTCTGGCTGATATTTTAATAATAAAGCTTTTGCTTTTTGCTTTTGTCCTAAATAAAGATAAGTTTTGATTGCTAGCTCTTTAAACTTATCATAGTCATTATTTAAAGTAGTGATTCTATGTGTTAAAGATTGAATTTTATCAAACTCATCTAAGTCAATATAGTATGCAAGAATTGACTCTATTTTTTTAATATCTTTTTTATTTAAAGCATCAATAGATAAATACTCTAAAAAGTCTAAAACCTCTTCATTTAGATATGAAAACTTGATGATTTCATCTAAACTTTGTGTTTCATTTGTTTTCATATATCTATTTTTGTGCTCTTGGATATATTTGTCAATATCTCCTTCATCTAAATAAATAGCAGTTAACTTATCAAAATACTCTTTATTTTGTGTTTTTGTATATAAAGTTTTATAGATTTTTTTTAGTTGTTTAAAGTCTTTAAATACATCATTTAAATAAATATACTCATCTTTATTTTCTAAAAGTTGTAAGCTCTCTAACTGTTTTTTTGAATATAGATCTTTTGCATTGTCAAAAGATTTTGAAAAGATTAGATATTTTAAAGTTTTTATATATTCTTCATCATTTAAGTTATCTTTTTTTGCTAATTCATATAGATTTGTTAAAGAATATTTTTTTTCACCCATTGAGAACAGATCAAATAAAATATTTGTATCTTGCGTATTCTCATACTTTTCTATCATATACTCTTTTTGTTTATTCATTTTTTTTGTAAAACTTGTAAGATCAATTAACTCTTGAAGTAGCTCATTTGAAGCATGGTCTTTATATAAAATATCAAGCCATTGAATTGCTTTTTCATATTCACCTTTTGCTTTATAATACTCAATAATCTTTCTTGCAACAGTTGGGTCTTTTGTTTTTGAGTAATACTCTATTGAAGAAGGAATATGTTTATCGTCATTTAATATCTCAAGAGTATTTATATACTTTTCTTGAAGTTCAATATTTTCAGGTTCTTCTTCTATTTGTTTTGAATACTCTTCTTTTAGGGCATCGTGTTTGCTTGACTTTTCATAAACATATGATAACTCTTTTGTTTTGGGTTTTATAAATAAAGCAACTGCAATACATGAACTTACAAATACAAGTAATAAAAATATAGATTTTATATTCATTAATCTATTCTCACTTTTGTTTTATTGATATTATTTTTAATTCTAAAATACGTAACGTTTAGTTTTTTGTCATAATAAAGATTTTTTAAATCTTTTGAAGAGACTTTTCTTTTACCTTCTAATCTAAACTCTTTTAACTCTTTAATATTTGAAATCTCAAAACTATTTTTTGAAAGCTGTTTGATTTTTATATCATGGAAGTTTTTAGCAATTTTTATATATTCACTTGGATAAATGTATTCAAAGTCATTATTTAGTAAATAATCATATACAGTTTTTAGTGCATTGTATGAACCTTTTTTTGCAAAAGAGTAGAAGTGATAATATACATTTGCAGGTTTGATTCTTTTTGGGTAACCTGTATTTTCAAAAGTAGTAATTACTTTTTTAAATCTCCAGTAGTTTTCTGTCCAATCTTCCGTATAAGTGTTTTCATTACTATTAGAAGAGTAAATTTGTTTAACACCTTTTGTATATAAACTTACAGGCATAACATAAGCATAACTATTAAAAGCCAAATCAAATCTACTATCTCCACCATTAAAAGCTAAAATATTATGATCTTCAATATATTTTAAGTCTCTAATTGAAGGATAACAATCTCCAGACCAATAAAGTGTTTCAACCTTTTTAGAGGGAATTAGTTTTTGAATATACTCAATAGAGTCATGAATTTCATATTTAAGATTAACTTGTCTATCAGGTTCTTGAAAGGCTGGAATTTCATTTTCATATAAAACTTTTTTAGCATTTTTATTTACAGAGTATGCAACCATACCTTTTCTCCAGTTAAATGGATGAGTATAAGTATGAGAAGCAGGCTCAACAAATGGAAGTTCCAATAGCTTTTTAGCATTTTCATTAAAAAGTTCAGGTTTAAAATCCTTAACACGCTTAAGCATTGGATTATTAAAAATAGGCCCATTTTTATCTAACTCAACTGCAATAAATGAAATACCTGTTTTGATTGGAATCTTACTTAAAAAGTCATAACCATTTTCTATTGTATATTTTTGATTAAAAGATTTTGATAATATTCCATCTCCATCAATATGAATATATGAAATTCTTTTACCTTCTTTTGTTGTAGTTTCAGGAATAGGGTAGTTTGTTTTATAAACTTTTTGTACTAATTTAAATGGATCCATAAGCCATCTATGTCCACCAAATTTTTTACTATCATAAAATACTGAATCTGCTTGTGCATAAAAACCCCATGGAGCAAAAAATGCACTGTTTGATGTTTCATTTTTATATTTTTCTTTAAAGATTACATCAAAGCTTTTATTGTGAATATCTACTTTACTATATGCTACATTTGTTAAAAAAGATACTTTCTTTTCAAAGTTGAAATATTTTTTATTGTAAAACTGTTTTATTAATGATGTTTCATCTGAATATGACTCTCCTAGTGAAAAATCAAAACTTCTTTTTAAAACAGTATTTATATGTTTTAAATGATTTTTTTTATTTTTATCAAAATATGGAATACTTCCAATAATGATATTTTTTTTGTTTTTGAATTTTTCTATATAGTTGATTAATGATAATGGATCATCTATTTGTGTAGAATAGTTCCATAAAATAAATCCTTCATATTTATCAATATCTTTTGGAAAATATCTTTTGTTTATTTCTACATGTTCTGCAAAATATCCATAGTAGTTTAGAATAGTTTCTAGTTTTCTATGTACGTGTGAGTTTTGTAACTCATCTGTTTTTTTATGTAATACAAGTATTTTTCTTTTTATATCTTCTGCATTTAGTATTGTTGAAGATAAAAGAAGGCTTATTAAAATTAAAAATCTGATTTTCATACTTCTCTCTGTCAATAAATAGTAATGGATTATATTATATTTCTTGTGAAATATTTATTATATTTTACATAAATAAAGTGTGCTTTTATGGTGTTTATACTACTTCTGAAAACATAATTTTAAAAAGCCTTATTGTGGCATTTGTTCACTATAAAATAATAATTATTTGTTAGGAATTTTTTTTGTAATTTTTTACAATAAATAAGCAATATAATTATTTAATATTATAGAAAAATGTAAATTTTTTTGAAAAAATAGAATTTTAATTCTAATTAAAAACAATTAATTATCTTGTAATAAATTAAAATATATTTAATTAAATATAAAAAAAGATAAACAATTGTATAATAATTTAAAATAATAAATTACAAGGTAATTAAATGCAAATAATTATATATAATCAAAAAGGTGGAGTAGGTAAATCTATGCTTGCAACGCAACTTGCACTACATTTTGATACAACTATTATAGAACTTGATCCCTATGGAATGTTAAAGGATACTTTAGGTGATGAAATAGTTTATAAAGTAGAGCTAAATGAAGAAGTTCCTCAAGTAAGTGAAGGGGATGTAATTTATGATTTTGGTGGATTTGATGATTTAAGATTGGATAGTGTTTCAAAAAATGCAGATTTAATAATCTTGCCTTTTAACCCAACAATCAACTCACTTGGAACAACTCTTAAAAGTTATGAGAGATTAAAACAGCAAGAAAAACCTATACTGTTTGTAGTAAATTCTGTTATAAATGATAAAGATGTTAGTGAATCAATTGAGTTTATTAAAGAGAATACACAAGATGAGATTGATTATTTTGTAATACCTCATACAAGAGCTTTACAAACTGTTGAAAATGAAGGTGTAAGTATTTTAGAGTTTGCAAATACAAACGGACTTAGAAAACATACATATAGAAAAATTACTGCTACAATGAGAGAGTTTATTTCTAAAGTTGAAGAGTATTTACAGTAGTTTAATAGGAGTTTATTATGGCAAAAGCAAAATTTGAGAACTTAAAAAAAGTAGAGACTAAAGAGAGTTTTACACACAAAGATTTACAGCAAAAAAAAGCTGGAAGACCTAAGGGAAGTAGTGTAAAAAAAGAGCAATCAAATGCTTCTTTAACCATAGCTTTAACTCCTAGTCAAAAAAAGCAGTTAGAAGAGTATGCACAAAAAGAGTATAGATCAGTTGGGAGTGTAATAAAAATGCTTCTTATCAAAAATGATATAATAAGTATGAATGAATAAAATAATTTTTTAGATTAGCTCTACTATAGCTATAATTCCATGTAAGAATACATTTGCAAAAGGTTAAATAACATTTTGTAAACTACTTACAAAGAAATATATATGAGCAATTTAAATAGTAAATTTATCAAAATCTTAGATACAAATGAAAGAGATTTAAATCAATCTCAAATAGATAGTTTAAATTTTGATGAAATACCTCCACGATTAGTAATAGGTTTTGTTTCACCTCACGTGAATTTTCAACTTATATCAAACAAAATAAAATCCTTTCTTCCTTCTAGTGTTAAACTTGTTTTATCAACAACAGCAGGGGAATTATGTACTTTTAATCTTGATGAAAAAAATAACTCTTTATATCATGATGCTTCATCTACTTGGGATAATATTGTTTTACAAAGTTTTAGTGATGATATTATTGATGAAGTTGAAATTTTAACTATTCCTTTATTTAGTGAGAATATAACTGAACAGACTATCTCACATAAAGAGCGAATCACAAAAATAAGTAATGAAATCAAAAAAGTACATATTCCTTTTAGTATTAACCATGAACATAGTTTTGCTTTGACTTTTGTAGATGGTTTATCAAATAGTGAAAGCTTTTTTACAGAAGCTGTTTATAAAAGTGGAAAACTTCCTTGTTTACTAATTGGTGGTTCTGCTGGTGGTAAACTTGATTTTAAAGAAACTTATATCTTCAATGATAAAACACCTGTAAGACACAAAGCTGTAATAGCCTTGGTAAAACTAAAACCAGCTATTAAATATGGAGTTTTTAAAACACAAAGTTGTGATGAGATGAATGCCTCTTTTTTCATAGCTCAATCAAATATGCTAAATAGAAGTGTTCAAAGTGTTTTTGATCCAAAAGATAAAAAGATAATCAATTTTGTAGATGCTTTATGTGATACTTTTTCTTGTTCTTTAGAGCAATTAGAAGGAATTTTAAGTGATTATAACTTTGCTATTAAGCTTGAAGATGAACTATATATAAGGTCTGTATCTAACTTGGATATAGAAAATAAAAGTGTCTCGTTCTTTTGTGATATTGCTTTTGGGGATATTTTGTATTTGGTTAAAAACACAGATTTTGTCTCTCAAACAGCTAAGGACTATGAACTTTATAGTGCAAATAAAAGGCAAGAACCAATAGGAGCTATTTTCAATGATTGTATTTTAAGAAGACTATTAAATGCAAATAGTTTAGGAAAACTAAATACTTTTAACAATATTCCTGTTGCAGGAAGTTCTACTTTTGGGGAACTTTTAGGTTTAAATATAAACCAAACCCTAACGGCTCTGTTTTTCTATGAAGTTGAAGAAAATAGCATTTTTTATGATGAATTTGCATCTAACTTTGTAGATAAGTATGCTTCTTATTGTACTTATTTTAAACAAAGAGAGATACATCAGTATCAACTGCTATCAAAAGTTAGAACAGCTTTACTTGAAAATCTAAAGAAAACTTTTCCTTTGATTCAAGATATGGTTAGTATCTTAAACTTTGTATATGAAAATACAAAAGAAGGAAATATAGTAATAGACAATGTTTTAGATAAGTTTGTAAGCTTTTCAAATGATGTGATGTCAAATGTAGAGCAAAACAACAACCTTGTAAAAGATATTGAAGTTCTTACAAATAACGCAGCAGAAATAAAAAAAGTAATGTCTTCTATTTCAGATATTGCAATACAAACAAACCTTTTGGCTTTAAATGCGGCTATCGAAGCTAGTAGAGCAGGGGAAGCTGGAAAAGGTTTTGCAGTAGTTGCAGAAGAGGTAAAAAAACTATCTAAAAAAACACAAATAAGTCTAAGTGAGAGTAATAACTCAGTAAATACAGCAATAAAAGGGATAAAAGATATCTCAGATGTGATAAACATAGCAAGTGATAAACTATCTTTA
>Ga0098063_1000166_pt1 | contig 13820 bp, 11 predicted proteins | sample 24_taG_FD_77065 | JGI IMG/M metagenome (GOLD analysis project Ga0098063, IMG submission 77065) | Marine viral communities from Cariaco Basin, Caribbean Sea - 24_WHOI_OMZ | ecosystem: Environmental > Aquatic > Marine > Oceanic | place: Caribbean Sea: Cariaco Basin | collected 2014-11-08 | reverse complement strand
TATAAAGACACTCGTCCTGATTGGCTTCCTGACAATGCTAAATTACTAGCAGATAGTGGCTATCAGGGCATTGCAAAGTTACATAAACAAACCTTCACCCCATTTAAAAAGCCACGTGGGGGTCAATTGTTAGAGCTCTGCAAACAAGCCAATCAGTATCTCGCTAAGTTTCGCATTATGGTTGAACACAAAATAGGCTTAATCAAACGGTACAAAATCGTGGCTCATAAATATCGTAACCGTCGTCAGCGCTACGATCTTAGAATGAAGCTGTTTGCTGGTATCGTTAATTCCGAGCTTAACCTATGACTTTTGCAAGAGGTCTATTATCTAGTTAGTTTTTTTAATTATAATATTTTGCTTAGCTAAGCAGCTTATATTATGTGGATTTTTTGCTATTTTTTTATATGAATCATATGGGTTTTTTCTGATTAACCACAGTATCTCAAGAACAAAGACAGCTATATATAGAGCAAGCATTAAGGTAATACTTATTATAATATTTTGTAGTGATGTTAAATTTATTGAAAATACTTTAAATGTTATCTTGGATATTAAGCTTGGTTTTAATGATATCAATAAAAAAACTGATATTGTTAATAAGCCACTTATAAGATACAGGTGCAACCTTATATCTCTTGCTTTGATTTTTTTATATTCAGTATTTTCTACTAACTGTATCTTTCCAGTTATAGGTACATAAAAGCATAAACCTTTGTTAGTTAGATCAATAATTAAAATTAGATTTTCATAGCTAATATCTTTACGAAACAAAATAGCTATATTTATAAAAGCTATTTCCTTAAGAATCCTAGATTCAGAAGTGATGATATCCTGCATATATTTCTTATTATTTAAAAGAATGTCTAATCCTAAATTTATTTTCTCTATTATAGATTTTTCCTTTAAATGTCTGTTCATTATTGATAATACCCAGTTTTTTAGACTCGCTATCATAGGTATTAAAATCAATAAGATAACCCCAAATATAGCAATTATATCAGTTAGACTTAATCCTAAAAAACTCACTTTCCCTAACACCGAGCATCCCCTTTCAAGTGAAAAATCCCTTGTATATCAGCAGATATACAAGGGAAGTAAACATAATTTATTCATTAAATTAAAGTTCTGAGTATATGAACTCCATCATATTTCTCGCTTGTATTCTACAATCCTCAAGATTCCAAGATAGTAATTCATGAGACGGTATATTTAATGAATCTTTGTACCCGTTAAGTGAGGCAGCTGTTTCATCTGAAATATATCTATGATCTTTTAAAGACCTTATACACTTACCAAAACTATCACTTTCGCTTGAGTTAATATGTTGCAGTGGTAACTTATAACGACTTTCCATTTCAGCTTCGAGAAATGGGCGTAGCTTAGTTATTTTATTATCCTGTGTTCTATTTTCAATGAAACTCATTATTTCATTATAGGCTTCATCATGTGCTGTTGCGATCATCTCAGCCTTAGTAGCTTTCTTAAATAGCGAGCCGCGATCTGTTTGAATTATTTTCATCACTTTAGCGTCTTTAAATTGTTTCATTACAGCCGACACCATGCCCCTATAATGAGTAGTAATTATTATCTGCTTAACTGTGTCTTTCAATGTATATAATATTTGCAATATGCTAGTAATTCTTTCATTATCAAAACTAGTAACTGGATCATCCAACACTAAAATGGCATTTTTTCTCTCATTAGTAGGTAGTAGTTCTATTTTAGAGAGAAAAATACAAAGTGCTAAAGCTCTGCGATCTGACTCACTAAACAAACAATTGAATTTATCTTTATTTATTTCTTCACCTTTAAAAGTGACACCTAAATCGTATACGGTTCTAGTACCGCCACGATTAACCCTTTTAGATATTTCAAAATCAGGCGATCCAATTCTACGGAAAAGGTTGTTTATCTTAGTGAAATAAGTTTCTAGGAAAGTTTCTTGTTCTGCTTCCAACGCAGCCTTAGATGTATCGTAAGTAACTTGATCACTATTAACTTTAGCCTTCAAGTTAGAATAGCTTACACAAATAGAATCTAGCATAATTCGTTTTTTATACTTCATTAATACGGCTGTGTCTTGAGCTAGAGTAAGCTTCTGTTCTTTTAATATTTGTGCATCTTGTGATCCCTTGAACTGTATCAATACTGCATTAACTTCTTCTTTAATAGCGTTATATTGAGCAATTGAATCATTGAAATCAGCTAATTTAGCTAGTAACCCTGTAAAATCCATAGAGGGAATTACATCATATGGAATTGCTTGTTTTGCATCCAACGAATCTTTAATAAATCTAGCATCATCATTATAGGTAATACCTAATTCCGCAAATTTCTGCTGTATATTTGCAAGAGAGTAGCTTAGTTTTGGTATATATTCGCTATCTAACTGCTCTTTAGTCTCATCTTCAAAATAGCTCTGCAAAAGTATCAGATTTCGTCTATTTTGTGTTTGAATGTAGTTGATGTCCGGATTGATAAGAGTGATCTGTTGAAGTCGCGTTATCTCAGATTTTGTTTGGGCTATAAAAATCTGAAATGTATTATCAAAAGCAGTTTTATAACTTTCAATTAATGATTGAGCGTCCTGTTCTAACTCTTGTCCACAAAAAGGACAGTCGTCTTTCAAGTGATGTACACCGTTAGAAGCCCAACCGTTGAAAGAATTAGGATTATTTACATGTTGCTTATGTATATTAACAGCATCTTTAGAGGCTTGGTGCACACTTTCCATGCTTAATGATAAGCATTTATTTATATTATCTAAGTCTCTCACAATATTTTTATGACTAGCTATTCCCTCAAGATTTGATCTACGAATAATTTGATCTATATTTGAAATTTTAATGCTTAATGTTTCTTGTAAACCTTCAGAATCTGCTACTTGCACATTAATCTCTTCCATTGTTTGAACAGGCAAAGGTGAGGTAACAAAGTTATCAATATCTAAAATGCCGTGCGTTCTAAGCTGTGACGTAAGACTAACAATCTCTTTTCTATCATTTCTCAATTGCCGATTACTTGCTTCTAATATTTCAAATTTTCCAGAATTTTCTCCCAAAATAAATCCTGAAATATTCTCAGAATTTCCTCGAGTATATGCTGTACCAGTCATCACATTTCGGTGAATAAAACTATGATCAAAAACATAGAGCTTGGAGTCTTCAGATGGTAAAGAATCCCACTTGTTATCTATGAATCTTGCAACACCTTGCTGTCCAGCGAAGCTAATTTCCACTTTCTGTTTTATTTGATTGGATGGTTTCAATGGAATTATTGATTTTCTATCTATTATCAACTGAGGTTGATTCAAACTCAGTGAATGTAGGATGTCGCAAAGGGTACTTTTACCATTTCTATTCTCGCCATAAACGATAGTTACGTGTTCAAAATGAATATCCCCTGAACTAGCTTTAAAATAGTTTCCTACATTATCTATAGTCTGAATTCTTTTTAGCACAACCGTTCCTAATTTTATGATTTGCACTCATACTAGCATGTAACTATGTGTAACAGTCATTAATCAATTACTAGTTTATGTGGCCTCTGAGATGGTTAAATAAACTAGAAACGCATAAAAATTTAAGCCCCTATATCTGCTGATATAGGGGCTTTTATCATCGTTTACAGGATTACTGGAATCCTAATTTTTCTAAGTAGGGGAAATAAAATGCTTGCTTGTTTTCATCCAATAGCTCAGTCTCAATTCTTTCAGCGAATTGCTTATAATCATCGCCCTGCTTGGCATGACTAGATAACTCACTCATTTGTGACAGCTTAGACGCGAACGCTCCACGCTGCTTATCTGTCATTTTTATTGCAGTAAGTATATTGGGAGTGAACCGCCCTGACTATATCGGAGAGTGATTTACTTGAGTTAGGGAGCAATGCCTGACAGGACTAAACTATCTTAGCAACGTCTCACCAATTTCCATAAATAACAAGATGAGGTGATGAGGAATCCATCTCATTACTTGCGTTGGCGTTGCCTTTTTTAGAACATAAAAGGTTATTCGTTATGCTTCTTCTTAATAGCTTATTAGTCATAATAAAAGTGATAGAAAGTACCAAAACAAGGAGGTAGGTATGACTACAAAAACGATAGGTATCGTCGGGTTAGGCCGTATGGGTAACGGTATGGCTCAGTCTTTGCTTCGCAATGGTTTTAAAGTGTTCGGCACGGACATAGGGGAAGCGCAACGCCAAGCTGCCAGGGAAATCGGTGTAAATGTTGTTGCAGATATTAAAGCTCTGTGTGCTGAATCTAGCGTCATCATTCTATCTTTGCCAATGGCAAAGCATGTACAAGCAGTTGTTAAAGGCAAAGGTGGCATTATTGACTGTGCTCAGCCTAAAACCCTGATTATTGATACTTCTACCTCAGAACCAGATGTAACGCGGGCACTCTCAATAGAGCTGGATCAGTTAGGCCATCAGTTATTAGATTGCCCTGTCAGTGGCGGTCCGGCAGGTGCTGAAGCAGGTACTATGGTGATGGTTGTTGGAGGTGAAAGTAGTTCCCTTGAACGTGCGCAGCTATATCTGGACGCTTTGAGTTCAAAAGTGGTCTACATGGGAAAGTCTGGCAATGGACATGCGGCTAAACTGATTAATAATCTACTATGTGCCGCACATTTAGTGACCACTGCCGAAGCAGTAGCTTTGGGTACCAAGGCAGGACTCGATCCTGCAGACCTTATTGCCGGTTTGAACGCCGGTTCAGGTCGTAGTGCAATCAGTGAAGTTAATTTCCCTCGCTGGATTCTCAATAAAGGTTTTGATTCTGGTTTCACTATGCAGCTGATGCGTAAAGACGTGCGTCTGGCAAAAAATATGATCAGTGAGATGGGATTAGAGTTACCTTTGGCTAAACAGGTAGCCGAAATTTGGTCGCAGAGCGAAGAAAACATACCTGATGAGGATGATTTTAATTGCATCATTAAAAATGCCGGCTTGGGAGAATAGATTATGAGTTTTGTAGTAGAAGGAAATGGTGAGCAGCAAGTTGAAAGATTACTTAGTGAGCTGCTGGGTACTTCAGAGTTTGGCAGCTTGATTGATGGAGAATTGGTTGCAGGTAATGGCGACAATATCGATCTAATTAACCCAGCAACCGGTCAGGTATTTTTAACCTATCGTGATGCGGGGAAATGTATTGTTGCAACAGTAGCCGATGCTGCTATAAAAGCTCAAAAAGTGTGGTGGTCAATGACCGCCAGTGCAAGAGGTCAGTTGATGTGGAAGTGCGGCATGAAAATACGCGAAGCCGCAGAACCTCTGGCACGCCTAGAATGTATATCTGCAGGTAAGCCTATTCGCGATTGCCGGGTTGAAGTGGCAAAAGTTGCAGATATGTTTGAATACTATGCTGGTTGGTGTGACAAAATTATGGGACAAGTTATTCCCGTGCCAACAAGTCATTTAAACTATACTCGTCATGAGCCTTATGGTGTAGTGACCCAAATCACACCCTGGAACGCACCTGTATTTACCGGAGGCTGGCAGATCGCTCCTGCCATCTGTGCAGGAAATGCCGTCTTACTGAAGCCATCTGAATTAACCCCATTAAGTTCAACAGTACTCGCTAAAATTCTTGAGCAAGCAGGTATCCCGCGTGGTTTGGTGAATGTAATTAATGGGCTGGGGCACACGACTGGCACTGCCGCAATTAACAATCCGGCAACTAAAAAAGTGATTTTTATCGGTTCGCCACAGACCGGTGCTCTCATTGCTTCGGCATCCGCGCAACGTATAATCCCTTGCGTATTGGAGCTGGGTGGAAAGTCAGCCAATATAATTTTCCCTGATGCTGATCTTGATCGTGCGGTAGTGGGAGCGCAAGCTGCGGTATTTTCTGCTGCTGGACAGAGCTGTGTATCGGGTTCTCGACTATTGGTTCATCGCGATGTCTATAAGGAAGTAGTAGAACGTGTTGCCTCTGCAGCTAGTAAGTTGCCTGTGGGTTTGCCATGGAGTGAAGGCACGATGGTCGGGCCGATTAATAACCAGAAACAGTTTAGTCACGTGCGTTCTTTAATTTCTGACGGTATTGCTGAAGGTGCTTTTGTTGCCGCAGGAGGAAAGCCAGGTGAAATTCGTGGCGGTGAAAATGGTTATTTTTATCAGCCAACCGTCTTGGCCAATGTGAAAAATAATATGCGAGTAGCACAGGAAGAAATTTTTGGACCTGTTGTTTCTGTTATTTCATTTGATGATGAAGAAGAAGCTGTAGCGTTGGCAAACGACAGTCGGTTTGGTTTAGCGGGCGCCGTTTGGACTGCTGATGTAGGTCGTGCTCATCGGATGGCCGCTCAAATAAATGCGGGAACATTCTGGATAAATAGCTATAAGGCAATCAATGTCATGTCGCCGTTTGGTGGCTTTGGTGAGAGCGGTTATGGCCGATCTAGTGGCTACGAAGGTTTACTCGAATATACACAGACTAAAAGTGTATGGGTCGAAACAGCAAAAGATTCTGCTATTCAATTTGGTTATTCAATCCAATAGTAGGTTTGGTTAATGGCATTTTTAGGTCGGGCATTAGGCTTTCTTAAATAGATTACTCAAGATGTCCTTTCCGGTGTTTCTGTGTCTTTTGTAGACAGTTAATTTCGGAATGGGCAATTTAATTTTTCAAGTCTTGTTTTTTGTTTCCCGTTTGGAAATATAACAAGGATATCGATACATATATCACCGTGTTACCCGTCTATACCAAAGGAGAAAATAAATGTTAATTAACGAAACCCTATTAGGCGAAGTCAAACAGTGGCGTAAGCAGATTCATAGTCAACCAGAGCTTGGTTTTAAAGAGTTCAAGACGTCATCATTTATCGTCGATAAGTTACAGTCTTTTGGGATTGAGGTGCATCAAGGATTGGGCGGTACTGGGGTTGTCGGTACTTTAAAGAACGGCTCAGGTCCCACTATTGGAATACGAGCTGATATTGATGCTCTACCAATAAAAGAGCAAAACGACATTGATCATAAATCTACTCATGAAAATTGTATGCATGCCTGTGGTCATGATGGTCATACTTCAGTTCTGCTTGGTACGGCAAAACATCTCAGTCAACACAAAGATTTTAGCGGAACGATTCATTTTATATTTCAACCTGCTGAAGAAGTCCTAGGCGGTGCAAAAGCAATGATTGATGATGGGTTGTTTGATAAGTTTCCTATGGACGCCGTTTACGGGTTACATAACTGGCCAGGCCTACCTGTGGGAGAGATTGCGGTCAATAACGGACCTATGATGGCGTCTTTTGATACCTTTGAAATTACTTTGACTGGTAAAGGAACTCATGCAGCTATGCCACATTTAGGGGCTGATCCTATAGCAGCAGGAGCGGCATTGATCACTAATATTCAGTCTATTATCTCTCGTCGAATATCTCCCCTCAAGTCAGGCGTTATTAGCGTAACGCAGATGAATAGTGGTGATACTACTAATGTCATCCCTGATTACGCCATTCTAAAAGGTACAGTGCGTAGCTTTGATATGGACGTGCGTCAATCTATGCAGGATATGCTGACACAAATGGTGACAACTCTACCTCCTTTATATGGCGTCACAGGCGAGATGGACTATCATATTCGCTACCCAGTAACCATCAATGACACGCAAGCCTATCTTGAAGTTAAGGAAGCTGCTACTAAAGTATTAGGTGCTGATAAAGTAAATACTGATATAGAGCCATCAATGGCTTCTGAAGATTTTTCATTCATGAGTCAAGTCGTTAAAGGCGCTTATTTTTGGTTAGGTGTTGATGGTAGTAGCCCCTCTAAGCCTCTGCATAATGCATCTTATGATTTTAATGATGATGCTATTGAGACAGGTATTAAAGTATGGGTATCTTTGGTTGAGTCTCAACTACCAAAGGTTTCTGCATAAACCAAATAATAAAAAAACGTAGACATCATAAAATGCAAAAGGAATTGCTATGAATAACACCAGTGTTCTATCAAGTACAATGACGAAGCACTTATTTGATTGGAAGCTGCATTTACTAGTGATTATCACATCACTGCTTGCAGAATGGATAGGGATCATTAAGATTCCAATTGGTATTGGTACATTAGTCTTACTGCCTTTACTATACGCATTCATATTTACAATATTGTTGAACCCCAACGTTATACCCTCAATGAAAGCTATAATTTCCAGGGATAGAGCAAAATTTGCAAGCTATGCTGTTCTTCTAAGTATCATGCCGTTTATTGCAAAATTTGGCGTTGGCGTCGGCCCTAAAGTCGAAGAAATAATAGCCGCAGGTCCCGCCCTTTTACTACAAGAATTAGGAAATGTAGCTACTGCCCTTATAGCATTACCTGTTGCTGTATTGGTGTTTGGAATGGGAAGAGAGGCTATTGGTGCCACTCACTCAATTGCTCGTGAGCCTAATATTGCGCTAATTGCTGATAAGTATGGACTGCAGAGCCCCGAAGGTATCGGTGTAATGGGTGTCTATGTAATGGGTACTTTGTTTGGCGCGATTTACTTCTCATTAATGGCGGGTATTATTGCTTCTATGGATATCATGGATATTCGTGCGTTGGCAATGGCTTGTGGTATTGGTAGTGGCAGTATGATGGGTGCCTGTTCGGCAGCGCTCGCAGAAACCGTACCTGCTCAAGCAGAAACTATCACTGCATTTGCAGCGACCTCTAACTTACTGACTTACGCGACAGGGCTATTCGTCAGTTTATTTGTTGCCCTACCATTCACAGAGTTTTTATATAAAGTTACTAGCAAGTTTAAGAAAAATGACAATACCAATGCTACACAAACAGATTTTGGTGCAAAGATACCAGAGCAATCTATTTTATCAGTATGGCAGTCTTTATCTCTATTAGCGGTCATCTGTATAGTACTATTACTAAGTAATTGGGTAGGACAAGGCGTCAACCCAATCTCTGCTCTACCTGCCATGTTAATTCTGTTCGCTTGTTGTATCGTTGGCATCTTATTAAAAGAAATTATTCCTGTCAATGTTCCCGCTATTGCTTGGATATCAATTGTGGCTATTTTGATATCTTTGCCACAGTTTCCAATGAGCGAGTATGTCTTAGTAGAAACAGATAAGTTAGGTGTATTACAACTCATTACTCCTGTGCTTGCTTACGCAGGGTTTGCAATTTCTCAGATGGAAGTCAATTTGTTTAAAAAATCTGGATTTAAAATTGCAGTGGTTGCCTTACTCACCTTTACTGGTACTTTCTTAGGATCGGCTATCGTGGCACAAATCATGTTGTAAACGGCGCGAAGTCGTTCATTCCGACGTTCACAGTTGCGAACATTGGGTACATATTGGTGAAAGTCTGATAGAAATATTAGGAGCTCTGCTATGCTCAGCGTACTTGAGATCTTCAAGATTGACCTTGGCCCTTCAAGTTCATATACGAGTCGATTGACGTACGCTATCGCATACTTCAACTTGCATTTTATTGATTGCCTGATGATGAGTCGGCTCAGTCATATAAAAAGGATTTCATACTATGAAAGCGCTCGTCAAAAGTGAAGCAAAACCTGGCCTCTGGCTAAAAGATGTTCCTGAACCAGACGTTGGTATCAATGACGTGTTAGTGCGCGTGCTACGCACCGCTATCTGCGGAACCGATCTGCATATCTATAAATGGGACAGCTGGGCGCAGGAAAACATTCCCGTGCCGATGGTCGTTGGCCACGAATTCGTAGGCGAGATCGTCAGCGTCGGCTCCAACGTCAATGACTTCCGTCCAGGTCAGATTGTATCTGGTGAAGGCCACGTCGTGTGCGGCCGCTGTCGCAATTGTCTGGCCGGCCGGCGGCAGCTGTGCGCGCATACCAGTGGGATTGGCGTCGATCGACAAGGTGCGTTTGCTGAATATGTCGCGCTGCCCATGTCCAACGTCTGGGAGCACCGTCCGGGTATCGACCTAGATGTAGCGTCGCTATTCGATCCGTTCGGTAACGCTGTTCATACTGCGCTTCAGTTCCCGCTGCTCGGCGAAGACGTTCTCATTACCGGCGCCGGTCCGATCGGTGTCATGGCAGCGGCTGTGTGTCGGCACGCTGGCGCCCGTCATGTGGTGGTAACCGACGTAAACCCGAAGCGACTAGAGCTGGCTACAACGCTTGGCGCAACAAGGGTAGTGGACGTTAGCCGCGAGAAACTTGGCGATGTACAGCAGTCTCTAGGAATGACAGAGGGCTTCGATGTTGGTCTGGAAATGTCCGGTAATGCGTCGGCTTTCAGAGATATGATCGCTAGCATGTGTCACGGCGGCAAGATTGCCATGCTCGGCATACCGGAGCAAGACCTAAGCATTGACTGGAACCTGGTCATATTCAACATGCTCACGATCAAGGGTATTTACGGCCGCGAGATGTACGAAACTTGGTACAAAATGTCGGTCATGATTGATTCAGGTCTTGATTTGAAACCGGTCATCTCGCACCGGTTGCATTTCAGCGAGTTTCAGCAGGGTTTCGATGCGCTGCTTGCCGGTAACGCGAGCAAAGTCGTGCTCGATTGGTCGGAACGTTAAAAAAAGGGAGAACTGACATGTACGGAGATTTTCAGCAGCACCTGAACCAAGAGCTCGATTCCATCAAGGCCGAAGGGCTGTATAAAACTGAACGAGCACTGACTTCGCCACAGGATTCGCGAGTCGGTGTTGAAGGCTTGGTCGGAGCGAAAATACTCAACCTTTGCGCCAACAACTATCTTGGCCTTGCCCAGCACCCTGATGTACAGGAAGCCGCGCGGCAAGGACTTGATGAATGGGGCTACGGAATGGCTTCAGTACGCTTCATCTGCGGCACTCAGACACTGCACAAGACCCTCGAACACAGGCTCAGCGATTTCCTCGGTATGGAAGACACAATCGTATACCCCTCCTGTTTCGATGCGAACGGTGGGCTGTTTGAAACCTTGCTGGGGCCAGAAGACGCCGTTATTTCTGATGCCCTTAATCACGCTAGCATCATAGACGGCATACGCCTTTGCAAGGCTACCCGCTATCGATATGCTAACAACGACATGGCCGATCTAGAGAGGCAGCTGCAGCTCGCCGATGCAAACGGCGCTCGCTTCAAGCTGATCACCAGCGATGGCGTCTTTTCAATGGATGGCTACATCGCAAAGCTGGACCAGATCTGTGATCTTGCTGACAAATACGGAGCACTCGTACATTTCGACGACTGCCATGCCACTGGCTTTATCGGTGAACAGGGCAGGGGGACTCATGAGTACCGTGGATGTATAGATAGAGTCGACATCACCACGGGTACTTTGGGCAAGGCGCTTGGTGGAGCAAGCGGTGGCTACACCAGCGGCCGTCGAGAAATCGTGGAACTGCTCAGGCAGCGCTCGCGCCCCTACCTGTTTTCCAACAGTGTTGCACCTCCAGTAGTCGCTGGTGCCCTCAAGGCGCTTGACCTGGTGATGGACTCAAGTGCCTTGCGCCACCAACTTCGCGAGAACACCGCAAGATTCAGGCAGGGACTGGAGAAACTGGGTTTTGAGCTACTACCTGGCGAGCATCCGATCGTTCCGGTAATGTTGCACGATGCCGCACTCGCGGCGCGCTTCGCGGAGGCATTACAGAAAGAAGGAGTATATGTGGTCGCATTTTCCTTCCCTGTCGTGCCGAAAGGCCAAGCTCGTATTCGAACGCAAATGAGTGCGGCGTTGACAGCGGAAGATATCGATACGGCGATTGCTGCGTTTGGCAGGGTCAAGGCTGAGCTGATTGACTGATCAATTGAGCGATAGTATTGAATAATGGTGTTAACAACGATTTGAATTAAATTTTCTTGACTGCCCTCTGCAAACCAATCTAGGAAAGCCATCAATTTATGTTAGCATCTGCAGCGCCATTATCGAACAGCTTATGTCAGACCTTGCTGAGATAAAAATTATCGTCCAGCGATTCGATGGACGGAATGAATTTCTCGGTGTAGCCAGCGACCGCCTTTCCTAAGAGCCGCTGACTCAGATTATTGATTGCCCACTTCCGATCTGGGGCTGCAGACAGTTCGGCAGCCCCACGACATGTCCATAGTTACGAAGTCGCTTTCGCAGAGCGTAATCACCGTATTCAGTCTGGCATCAATGGCATATTCGAGGTCGAGATCGCTCTACAGCATCTCCGGCAACGATAAGGACGGGCGTAAATATCGATGGCGCATCACAGCTGTCTCAAAATAGCCCCCAGCAACTCGATTTTGCCAGTGTGCAGCCCGCTTACAAAGCTTTCATCCATAACTTCAGGTGCTGTAGTAATTCATGTGGGCCTTGGGATAGATGACGACCCAACCGAGTTACGATATGAGCTTCACCGCTTGACAGCAGCTTATTGTCTATAGGAATTGCTATCAAATGTCCGTCTTCCACTTCTTTGGACACTACAAAATACGGTAGAAAGGTAAACCCCATATTTGAGCGGGCAAAATTCTTTAGTACAGCGAATGAGTCAGTGGTTAGGATAGGGTTAAATCGAATCTTTTGTTGAAATTCGGCCATCGCTAGTAACTGACGTACGCCAAAACGACTTTCAGCCAGCCCTACTGGGTATTCTAAAAGCTCCTTCAACTGCACCGGTTTATTTCGATTGGCTAAAGGATGGTCGGGTGAAACAATAATATACATTGGCTGACAGCTGACAACCTGTGAGCGGATACGCGGATGACTGCTGGAATGGAACACTAGCCCAATATGCGCTTCATCTTCTTCAACCTGACGGATCACTTCGTTTGTTCCACCAGTACTGATTGAAAGCGTTAGCGCCGGATATAGACGGGTAAACTCAGATAGTGGGCCCAACATCAAATCCCCAACAAAACCATCACCCATTGCTAACTTTATATGACCCCGCTGTAATCCCAATAACGCCTGTAATTTGGAAACACAAGTCTCTTCAGCGGAGAGCGATTCCCGATAAAACTGTAAGAGAATACTACCAGCTTCTGTCGGTGTTACTCCTTTGCGATGCCGTTCAATAAGAACGCATGCCAACTCTTCCTCTAACAGAGATATTTGTCGGCTGATGGCCGAGGGAGCAATATTAAGCTTATCTGCTGCACCCCGGATCGTGCCCATAGTTACAGCATTATAAAGATAGGATAACCGCTTTCCATTAATCTCTGTCATTACTTTCTCTTGCTCTGTTTTTGGTTTCATTGAATAAGTACAGTACTTTGATCCACGGATGGAGCAATGACCAGTCAGTATCGGTATACGATGTAATCGGCTATGTAAAAGTGCCTGTGGTATATCAAAAAAAATACTGAGTAAGTAAAGGAGGGGTGCCAACCAAAGCAAAGATGCTGTATTTGAGGTTATTAAGACATAAATATAGATTAATTATACCGACAGTCATAGCCTAAAGAAGAAGGCAAACTCTAAGCAGATTGACAATCACTTTAAAACATTCGTATGGTGTTCTTTTATATCAATTATGATTATGTCTGATACAAGCATGCTTTTTGAAAATACCACCCAATAGCCTTATTAAAAACCAGAAACAGGAATTATATCTTATAAAGCTATAATTCCTGTTTCTGAGTTCAGCCCTTGCTACTTAATAAATCTATCTATGGGCCTCTTTTTGGTAAGCTACCTTCGCAGCCTAATTATTCATAAACTTATATCTAACAGATATCATCATTAGAAGACTTTAATTCATTCATCTAACGATAATAATAAAATATATGGTAGTGTTCTAAAAAGTATGCTGTCATCAAACGTAGCCATAATTGATATAAAAGAACACCAGATCAAACACTTTAAAATGATTGTCGAGCTTTTTCGAGAAGCAACAGGTCTTTCGAACGG
>Ga0098063_1000164_pt1 | contig 13929 bp, 12 predicted proteins | sample 24_taG_FD_77065 | JGI IMG/M metagenome (GOLD analysis project Ga0098063, IMG submission 77065) | Marine viral communities from Cariaco Basin, Caribbean Sea - 24_WHOI_OMZ | ecosystem: Environmental > Aquatic > Marine > Oceanic | place: Caribbean Sea: Cariaco Basin | collected 2014-11-08 | reverse complement strand
TGCTATGATTCCATTATCAGAAATGTTCGGATACTCTACTGACTTAAGATCTATGTCTCAAGGTAGAGCTACTTACGCAATGTTATTTGATAACTATTCTGAAGTTCCAAAAAATGTAGCTGACGAAATCATGAAAAAGAGAAATGGTTAAAATCGTTTAAAAGAGTGAACTGCTTCACTCTTTTAGATTTTAACGAGCTTTTGTATATGTAATAGAAATCTATGATTTCGTAATTACATCAAAAGGTCTGACTTAATCTAACTTTTCAAAAAGCCTTGACATTTTGTCAAGGCTTTTTTTATGCTCAATTTTTTATTTTATTATGTTAAAAAATATAATAAAAATCTAAAATTCAATAAAAGATTATTTATTAATAAAAAACAAAAAAATAATTAACTCTATAAATTAATAATTTTTTTAACGAAAATATATCATTAATATATAATTTTTCAAAAAATCTTAATATTTAGTGTATTATCTACAAAAAATATAACAAAAATTAGCTTTTTTTTATTATAATAATAAAATCTATAACATATAATATAACATATTATTTAGTAATAATAATTATTATTCGCGCCTATATTGATTTAACAAATTATTTTATATAAATTTGATAAAATATATATTTATTTGGGTTTAAAGGGAATTTATGAATCTGCGAAGATACCTACTGTTTATGTCTCTGGGATTGGTTGGTGTTAATGCTATGACATTAGATAATGTTATAAGCAAAACCTTAGAAAAAAGTGATGAACTTAAAGCAATTACTCAAAACAATGAAGCTTACAGATTATACGTAGATGAACAAAAAGCTTCTTATTATCCAACACTTGATTTACAAGCTTATGTTGAAAAGAAAAAAGAGACTTCTAAAAGAGAAGGTCAAGCTGAAACAAAAGAGGACAAAGATGGTCACTTTGTTCAAGTGAACTTAGAACAAGTTTTATTTGAAGGTGGAGCAAGAGGTGCAAGAATTGATGAACAAAAATTTAAGTTCAATTCTAATAAATTTGCCAATTTAAATAAAGCAGAACAAGTAGTTCAAAATGTTATTAACTCTTATCTTGATTTAAATAAATACAATGAACTAATAAAACTATCAGAAGTAAACCTAAAAATCCAAGACGATTATCTTCATACAGCAGTTGAAAATGAAAATATTAGTGGGTCTTCTTTAGAAAGAATGCAAGTAGAATCAAAAATATCATATGCAAATTCAAAAATGTATCAACAAAAGAACTTTAAACAAAGTGCTTTATCAAAACTAGAGAAGCATTTAGGTGAAGAGATAACTACAACTTATTGTAGACCAGTAATAAATGAAAACCTAATACCAACTACTTTATTAGAAGCTCAAAAAAATGCTATTTTAAATAATAGTGAATTAAAAGAGCAAATTGAGAGTGTAAAAGCACAAAAAGCCATAATAGAGCAAGAAAAAGCAAAATTCAAACCAAGAGTTGTAGCAAAAGTAAGACAAGAACTTGACGATGGTTTAGATGTAAAAGATACAAGAAAAAATGAAACTAGTGGAAGAGTAGAGTTAAACTACAACCTATTTAATGGTTTTAAGGATAAATCAACACTACAAAGAGAAAAAGCATTTTTAAAAGAGTCAAAGAGTGTTTTATTAGGTTTAGAAAAAACTATAAAAGACAATGTTAAAACTTCTTTTAATGGATATAAAAATGCAAAAGAGAGAATTGAATATCTAAAAACTTATGTATCAAAAAACCAAGAAATCTTGAAAATTTATACAGAACAATTTGAGGGTGGAACTAGATCTTTTATTGATATTTTAAATCATGAAAATGAGATTTATAGATCAAAACAAGAGTTAATTGAAGAAGAGTATAACTTGTACTTAAATTATTATACTTTACTTCTAAATTTTTCAAATCTAACAAACTCAATTTTAGACAATAAACAAAATATGTGTAAAGCGTTTACTGTTGAGTATAAATCAAGAAAATTATCTGTTCAATCTAAAGAGAATGAAGAAGAGTTAAATTCACTTTTAGAAGATGATAGTTCTAGTTTAAATGATGAGGCTTTTGAAACAACAGGTGATGTTGAAAAAGAGGTTCAAAAAAAGATTGATAACTCAAAAGAGATAAAATCAATGCTTGATAATATCATGAATGAGATTTATACAAATGAAAAACAAATTGTAGTAGATGAACCACAAAAAGAGAAGATTAAATTAAAAATCAAAAAGAAAAAACAAGAAGAACAGTTTAAAGAGATCTCTTTTGATGATAAAGTAAATAAAAATGATATCCCAGTTACTTATGCAACAATTGAAGATGAGTTTAAAAAACAAAACAGTAATAAATATACTATTGCAATTGCTGCAATTAAAGCAAGTGATGAAGAGGTTAAAAAGTTTTTAAATAGATTTGACTTACATAAAAATGTTTATACTTTTAGAGTTGGTGATGAAAGACAATTTGTAAGAATTTTATATGGGGCATTTTCAAGTGAAGAAGAAGCACAAGAGTATATGCTAAAACTTCACCCTAAATTATTAGCAAATCAACCATATATATCTATGATTAAAAATCAACAAGATGCATATAATACATATAACAATTAGCTTTGGAGAATATTTTGGATAATCACGAAACAGATAATGTAATATTAAAAGACTTAGAATCAATGCATAAAGACAAAGAAATAGACACTTTACTTGAGTGTTTACTTTTTTTATCTAAATATTATGAAAGACCAGCATCTCTTGAGTCTTTAACCTCTGGACTTGCTATTTATGATACTTTGATGACTCCTAAGATGTTTGTTCAATCAGCAAAAAGAATCAAACTTTCAGTAAATACTGTAAAAAGAGATATTTCTCAAATCTCAAAAATTGCTTTACCTTCTGTTATGATGTTGGGTGCTGATAAATCTTGTGTTTTATTAGATATAAACCATGAAACAAAAAAAGCTAAAGTTATGATGCCTCATATAAATCTTGGTGAATTAGAAATAGGATTTGAAGAACTTGAAGAGCTTTATAATGGATATTTATTAGTAATCAAACCTGAATATAACTTCTCAAATAGAATATCTCAAAGTGTTTTAGTTAAACAGCCAAAAAAATGGTTCTGGGATACTATGAGAAGTAATAAAAAGATATATCTAAAAGTTGCTATGGCTGCTGTTTTAATCAATCTCTTTATTATTGCAACACCACTTTTTACTATGAATGTTTATGATAGAGTTTTACCAAACAATGCACTATCAACTCTTTGGGTTTTAGCTGGTGGTATTTTAATTGTGATGATTTTTGACTTTATACTAAAACTGATGCGGGCACACTTTATTGAGGTTGCAGGAAAACGCGCAGATGTTGTAATGTCAAGTAAAATATTTGATCAACTTCTAAATATAAGACTTGATGCAAAACCAGCTTCAACGGGTCAATTTGTAAGTAGATTACAATCTTTTGAAAGTGTAAGAGAGTTTTTCACTAGTGCTACAATCGCGGCTATTGTAGATTTGCCATTTATTATACTGTTTATTATAATCATCTCTTACATAGGTGGGCCAGTTGCTTATATCTCAATATTTACAGTAATTATTGCATTTTTATTCTCATATTTTATGCAAAAGCCTATAAAGAAAAATGTTGAAAAATCTTCAAAAGAAGATCAGATAAAACAAACAACTTTAACAGAAACTGTTGCTGGATTAGAGATTATCAAGTCTGTAAGAGCACAAAGTAGAATGAGAACACACTGGGAAAACTCTATTTTACAAACATCAAAATATAGTAAAAAAACACATTTTTTATCTCAGATAGTTACATTTTTTACTGCTTTTATTTCTCAGTTTTCAAATATTGCAATTGTAATTGCAGGGGTTTATCTAGCTAGTACTGGTGAGATGACTATGGGAGCAATTATTGCAACTATGATGTTAAATGGTAGAGTTGTAGCTCCAGTATCACAGATAGTTGGTATGATTATTAGATTTGATAGAACAGTTTTATCTTTAAAAAATATTGATGAAGTAATGGAAATGCCTGTTGAGAAATCTGATTCTAAAAAGTATCTTTCAAGACCTGAATTAAATGGAGATATTGTATTTAAAGATGTGACTTTTGCATATAAAGATCAAAAGTTTGATGTACTAAAAAATATCAACCTTACTATTAAAAAGGGTGAAAAAGTTGCTATTATTGGAAAAATTGGTTCTGGTAAATCAACTTTATGGAAAACACTTATGAATTTATACGAGCCTTCAAAAGGTTCAATTTTAATTGATAATACTGATATTAGACAAATTGATCCAGTGGATTTAAGAAGAGCAATTGGGTGTGTTCCTCAAGAGCCATTTTTATTTATGGGAACAATTAAAGACAATATTACAATTGGTGAACAAAATGCTAGTGATGAGCAAGTTTTAAGAGCTTCTCAAATTGCTGGAGTTCATGCTTTCTTAGGTAAACATGAAGCTGGATATGATCTTCAAGTAGGTGAAAGAGGTGAAGGTTTATCAGGTGGAGAGAGACAATCTGTAACTTTAGCAAGAGCCTTACTTACTGACCCTGATATTATTATTATGGATGAGCCTACAAATTCAATGGATGGGCAAACAGAAGAGGTATTTAAACAAAGAATGAAAGATATTGTAAAAGATAAAACTTTGATTTTAGTAACTCATAGACCATCTGTCTTATCACTTGTTGATAGATTAATTGTTATGGATGATGGAAAAATTATAGCAGATGGGCCAAAAGAAGAAGTACTTCATGCTCTATCTTCAAAAAGTAAAAAATAAAGGTTAAACAATGGCAAGAGACGATATAAACTTTGTACACTCTTTATATGAACAAGCAAATATGAAGTCAAGTCAAAAAGTTGACATGCTATTTTTTATGATAGTTTTATTTTTTGTATGTGCTTTAATTTGGGCATCTTTATCAAGAGTTGATGAACTTGCAAGAGGTGAAGGGAAGGTGATTCCTTCTGAAAAAATACAAACAATTCAATCTTTAGATGGTGGTATTATCTCAAAAATTTTAGTAAAACAAGGTGAGATGGTAAAAGCTGGACAGCCTTTAATGAATATTGATACTACTAGATTTCAAGCTTCATTAGATGAGAATAAAGAAGCATATTTAGCTGTATTAGCTTCACAAATAAGATTAAAAGCTGAAAATAGTTTTCAGTTAAAAACACAAAATAAAAAATTAGTTTTTCCTAAAAATGCTTTTGCAAAACATCAAAAATTAGTTAATAATGAAACTAGCTTATATAATGCAAGAATTAGCGAGTTTAGAAGTACTATTACTATATTAGAAACTCAGTTAGCTCAGAAGGTTCAAGAGTTAGTTGAAATGAAATCAAAATTAAGACAGTTAAATGATTCTAAAAGTTTAGTTCAAGAAGAGTATAATACTGTTTTAAAATTAGTAGAGACAGGTGCTAAGTCTAAATTTGATCTTTTAAAAACTAAAAAAGAGTTAAATATTATAAAAGGTGATATTAGAGCTACAAAAGCTTCAATACCTAAAGCTCAGTATGCAATAAAAGAGTCAAAAAATAGAATTATTGAAAAAATCAGAAACTTTAAAAGTGAGGCTTTATCTGAACTTCAAAAAGTAAATAGTGAAATACAAAAGTATAAATCTAAACTTGTTTCTGAAAGTGATAAATTAGATAAAACAGTTATAAAATCTCCTGTAAATGGTGTGATTAAACAGTTAAACATGAACACAATTGGTGGAGTTGTTAGAACTGGTATGGATTTAATTGAGATTGTTCCTCAAAGTGATGTATTACTTGTAGAAGCAAAAATTGATCCAAAAGACATCGCATTTATCAATCCTGATTTAAAAGCTGTGGTTAAAATCACTGCATATGATTTTTCTATTTACGGTGCACTTGAAGGTAAAATCGTAGAAATCTCTGCTGATAGTATTATAGATAAAGAGAGTAAAGATCAAAAGTCTTATTATAGAATTGTAGTTAAGACTGACAAAAACTATTTAGAAAAAGGTGGTAAAAAGTTATCTATTATTCCAGGTATGATTGCAAGTGTTGATATTATTACTGGAAATAAAACGATTTTAGACTTTTTATTAAAACCTATTTTAAAAACTAAACAGGATTCTTTACACGAAAGATAGGTAAAAATTGAAACTAAATAAAAATCTTGAACTCCTAAAAAAAGCTCAAAAAGCTGGAGTAATTCTAAGACCATCAAGTCCAGAGTTAAAAGAGTCATATATAAAAATAAAAAAGCTTTTTGAAAATATTGATATAGAGGTTTTTTTAGAGTCTAACTCTGCTACTATGATTGGACAAGAGGGATTATCGTTAGATTGTTTATGTAAAGATGTGGACTTTTTAGTATCTGTTGGTGGAGATGGAACTTTATTATCAGTTGTTAGAAAATCTTTTAAATATGATATTCCCGTTCTTGGAATAAATCTAGGAACTTTAGGTTTCCTAACTGATATTAAACTTGATGAATTACCCAACTTTTTAGAAAACTTCAAAAAACAAAACTATCGAATTGATAATCGTATGATGGTAAAAGGTTCTGTAAATCTTAATAGTTTTGTAGCTTTTAATGATATTGTAATTTCAAGAAAATCAATCTCTTCTATGATTAGTATAGATGCAAGAATTGATGGAAAACCTTTTAATTCATATTATGGAGATGGAGTAATTATCTCAACACCTACTGGTTCAACTGCATATAACTTATCAGTTGGAGGACCTATTGTATATCCTTTAACTGAAGCATTTATTATTACTCCTGTAGCACCTCACTCTTTAACACAAAGACCTTTAGTAATGCCAGCTGATTTTGAGATTGAGTTTACAATTACAGATAATCAAGGGGCAGTTGTTATTGTAGATGGGCAAGATATTTATGAAATAGAGCAAAATGAATCTATTAAAATCAAAATTGCTTCACAAAAAGCAAAAATGATTCATAGAACAAAACGAAACTATTTTGATGTTTTAAATGAAAAACTAAGATGGGGAAATTAACTGTATGATTAATAGAATTTATTTAAAAGATTGTCTTTCATTTCAAGAAGTTGATTTAGATTTTAAAGCTGGATTAAATGTTTTTACAGGACCTAGTGGGGCTGGTAAATCTATTCTGATGCAAGCAATTTTATCACTTTTTTCTCTATCAGAAGTAAAGTCTTCACTGGGGGAAGTTCTACTTTCAAACTCAAAGATTAATGATGAAGTTTATGATATAGAAGCAGATGATGATATTATTATTAAAACAATAAAAAAAGAGAAAGTAAGATTCTTTTTAAATGCTCAAACTATTTCAAAAAAGAACTTAACAACTTTTTCATCAAACCTAATCAAACATCTAAATTTAAAAGACACATCTGATTTTGATAGTTCAAAACTAATAAATTTTTTAGATAAATTAAGTTCAAAAAACAACAATGATTTCCAAGAGTTAAAAGTTGATTTTGATACTTTGTTTAAAGAATTAACTATAGTAAAAAAAGATTTAGCAAAGATTATGGATGATGAGTCAAAACTTGAAGACTTAAAAGAGTTTGCTAAGTTTGAGATTGAAAAGATTGAAGCTATTGATCCAAAAGTTGAAGAGTATGATGAGTTAAACGAGATAAAAAGAAAACTATCTCAAAAAGATAAGATTGAAGATGCCATAAAAAAAGCTTCTGGTATTCAAGAGTATAACTCTAGTGTTTCAACACTTTTAGAACTTATGAATGAAGACTCTTCATTTTTCGATGAAGCTATGAATGAGTTAAATAATATCTTTGAAAAATTTAATGATTCATTATATGAGTTAGAAGATATTGATATAGAAAATGTTCTTGATAGAATAGAAAAACTATCTTCTTTACAAAAAAGATTCGGCTCTATCCAAGAAGCAATTGATTATAAAGACCAGAAGAAAAAAGAGCTTGAAGGTTACGAAAATATCTCTTTTGAAAAATCACAATTAGAGAAAAAAGTAAAATCTTTAACTCAAGCAATAGATACTTTAGCAAAAGAGTTAAGTGTATATAGAAAAGAAGCAGCAGTTGTTTTAGAAGAAAAAATCAACTATTATCTAAAGTTTTTATATCTTTCAAATGCAACTATAAACTTAGAAGAAAAAGAGTTAGATTCTAGTGGTTGTGATGAAGTTGTATTTGAGCTAAATGGTGTTGATTTACAAACTATTTCATCAGGTGAATACAACAGACTTAGACTTGCTCTTTTAACTTCAATGAGTGAGTTTGATATAGTAGAAAATGGTGTTTTATTCTTAGATGAAATTGATGCAAATTTATCTGGAAAAGAGAGTGATGCAATCTCAAAAGTTTTAACAACACTTTCTAAGTCATATCAAATTTTTGCTATTTCACATCAACCACAACTAACTTCAAGTTCACATCAGCATTTCTTAGTTGATAAACATAATGGAGTTTCTACTGTTAGATTATTAGATGATAAACAAAGAGTTGATGAAATTGCAAGAATGATAAGTGGTGAAAAAATCACAAATGAAGCAATACAATTTGCTAAAAATTTATTAAATAAAAAAGCTTAAAAGCCTTTTTATTTAAAGTCCCAAAGTTCGTTTATTAGATGTTCACTTGGTTTAAAACCAGGCATAGTATAAATCATCTCTTCTTTATTTGGATCTATTAGATGTGTTGTTGGAATATACTTTGGAAATAGTTTTTCTGGATATTCAGCACTAACTCTAGGCATTGTTAAGAAGATAAATCTTTCATTTATAAAATCAATAGTATCTTCATCTGTAAAAGTCTCTTTTTTCATTTTGTCACACCATGGACAGTAATCTTCATGAATAAACATTAAGACTTTTTTATTCTCTTTTTTTGCTGTACTTATTGCTTTGTCATATGATTTAAAAACTCTTAAATCACTAGCCCAAACAAATGAAATAAATACAAACAGTAATATAAATATTTTTTTCATATGTAACCCTTCCTTGTAATTAGATTTTATAATAAAAAAATAAAATATAAAATTAACAAATATTATAGTAATATCAACACTATGAAAAAGATACCTCTAGTTTTACTATGGATTTTACTTATTATTATTCCTATTCTTATTTACAATTACAATCAAAAAGTATCTTATAACAAAACGCAAATGGCCTATGATAATATACATAGGGTTTTGGATAAAGCAATTGAAGATGAAAAAAAAGACTCCCTATCAATTGCTTTAGCTCTTAGTAAAAACAATCAATTAAAAGAATCTTTGATAGACGATGATGAAGATATTGGATACAAAGAGTTAAATGAAAGTATAGAATATATTAAAAGGTATGCAAAAAAGCAAGATATTTATGCGCAGATTTTAACAAAAGATATTTTTGTATTTGCTAGGTCTTGGGATGAGACATTTTCAGGAATGCCTTTAGAAAACTTTAGAGCAGATTTAAAAGAGGTAGTACAAACAAGAAAACCAAAAGTTGAAATACAAGTAGGAAGATTATTAAGTCTTAAAGCTTCTGCTCCTATTGTAGATGATGGAGAGACTTTAGGAACTTTAGAGGTGATTACTTTACTTGATGTTTTGGTTGAGAAGTTAAGAACATATGAAATAGAGATGATTCCTCTAATGAATCTTAAGTATATTGATAGTGCATATTTTATGGATCAAAATCCAGTTGTAAACAAAAACTTAATTGTTGCAAATAAAAATTTTAATAGATATATTCTTTCTAAACTAAAAAGCTTAAGTCAAGAAGATTTTATGAAGCTTCAAAAAAATGAGTACCTTATTAAAGATGGATATTTTTATGGAACTTATGAAATGAACAATAATAAACAAGAGAGTTTAGGAAAGTTTATTCTTGTAACAAGACAAAAACATTTATCCAATTTCTATGGAAATGATTACTCTGTTTTACAAAATATATTTAATCTAAACTCTACAAAAGATGATATGTATAACTATGTAAAATACAAAGATGAAAATCTATTTTTAAGTATTGAAGAGGGATATATTGCAAACTTCAAAGACTTGGTTGATGAAAAAGATGCAATAGAGTTTGAAGAGGTTGCAAGAAGTAAATTAAAAAGATTAACAAAAGAGGAGTTAATTGATTTTATATTAAAAAACTCGTCTAAAAAAATTATTGATGGAGAGATTAGATAGATATGAAAATCCTACTTTTAGAAGATGAATATACTTTAAGAAAATCTATAAAAGAGTTACTTGAAGATAGTAACTATAATGTAGATGATTACGCAAATGGAAATGATGCACTAGAAGCAATCTATAACAATAAATATGACTTACTTTTATTAGATGTGAACGTTCCTGGAATTAATGGTTTTGAGATATTAGAGCAAGCTAGGGATGCTGATGTAAATATCCCTGCGATTTTCTTAACTTCACTTACTCAAATTGATCATTTAGAAAGAGGTTATGATAGTGGTTGTTGTGATTATATTAAAAAACCATTTGATATGATGGAGTTAAAACTAAGAGTTGCAAGTGCTATTAAAATATCTTCATTAAATTCACTTAGTGATACTATTGAACTTCCGTTTGATTATATATATGACACTAAAAGCTTTACTTTAACAAGAGATGATGAAACAATACAGTTATCAAAAACTGAAAAGATGATATTTGAACTATTTATTTCAAATAAAAATCAAATTGTAACTTCTGAAATGCTTCAAGAGTATGTATGGGATGATTATGTTGACCCTGCAAATATAAGAGTACAAATCAATAATCTTAGAAAAAAACTTGATAAAGATCTAATTACAAATGTAAGAGGACTAGGTTATAAACTAGTTACATAAGAGGGGTTTTGTAAGTGAATTTAGATATAAATCAAGAGAAATTTTATATAAAGTATGCATTTTTTTATACATTAGTAATACTTGTGATTTTATTACTTCCTTTTGCTGTATATATTAATTATAGTATTAAAATGCAAGAGTCAAAAACAGAAGTACAACTAAAACAAAAATCTATCCAAATTATAAATGAGATGGAAAAATTTAATTCTTCAAAAAATGCCTATTTTAAATTTCCAAGATATAAATCTTATGAGGCTGGACTTTATGATGAAAACTCAAATAAGATATTTTCACTTATTGATGAAAAGCTATATACTTTAAAAGCTGGATACAAAAGTTTAGGAAATAAAAGGCTTTATGTTATAAAGTTTGATGAGCCTATCTATTTTAAGTCAAAATATTTAGCTATTATTACTACCTTTGATCAAGCAACTATTTTAAAAGATATTTTGATTGTATTTGCTTCTATTATTATAGTTTCATACCTTTTATCTTTAACTATTTTAAAATCTTTTGCAAAACCTTTTAATAATATTAATAAAGCACTTGATTCTTTTATAAAAGATTCAATGCATGAAATTAATACTCCTTTATCAATTATAAATATAAATATTGACATGTTTATCTCTAAATATGGAAAAGATAAATACCTATCAAGAATCAAATCTGCTTCTAAAATCTTATCAACTATTTACAATGATATGAACTATTTAATTAAAGAACAAACAATAGATAAATCAAAAAAAGAGAGAATAAGCTTTTCTGTGTTTTTAAAAAAATCTATTGATTACTTTGAAGATATAGCAGAGTTAAAAGGTATAAAAATAATAGATGAAATTAGTCCTAATATTCATATTATGTTTGTATCTACAAAACTTCAAAAACTAATTGACAATAACCTTTCCAATGCTATTAAATACTCAAACGAAGAGTCCCAAGTAATCATTACTTTAAAACAAGTTGATAATAGAATAATTCTAGGTTTTAAAGATTATGGAATTGGTATGCATGATCCTGATATGATCTTTTCAAGATATTATAGAGAAGATGAGACAAAGGGTGGTTTTGGGATTGGTTTAAATATCGTAAAGAAGATTATAAAAGATGAAAATATAGATGTAATTATTGAATCAAAACCAAATGTTGGAAGCTATTTTGAATATACTTTCTACACATAAAATTAAATAAAAAAATTTCAAACTTATAAATTAAGAGTTTTTTACACTGTTTTTACACTTTTTCGTAATACTTCTGACATAAATTCAAAAGGAGTGCTCAATGCTAGGAAGCAGATTAAGTATTGCATTAGTAAGTTGTTCTTTACTTTTATCTTCACTTGTTGCTGATGATAAAATTAAAAATGCTGTTGAAATGCCAGATGCCACTAAAATCTTAAATAAAGATTGGACACCTGAGCCAACAAAATGGACTATGCCAAAAGATTGTGTTTCTTCAGATGCAAACGCAATTGCAAGAGGAGAGTTTTTCTTCCATAATTTAAGTGGTAAGAAAGCAAAGAAAAAAGCAGACCATGCTAAAAAAATTGGTACTACATTAAAAACTACAAACGGAAAATCTAAACCATTTGGTAACTGTGTTGCCTGTCATAATATTGAAAAAGCTGTAGGGGCTGGAAATATTGGACCGGATTTAACAGGTTATAAAACTAATTTCGTAGACACAGGTGTAAGATCTGCACAATGGGTTTACCAAAAAATTGCTGACCCTAGAGTTGATAATAAAGACTCTGTTATGACTATTAATAGAACTACAAAACTATTCAACGATAAAGAAATATGTGACATTGTTTCATATTTATTTGCTACAAGAAACTAAGGAGATTATAAAATGCAAAGAAGAGAATTTTTAAGAGGTGCTGCTGTTACTGGTGCTGCACTTGCAGTAAGCCCATCTATTTCTATGGCTGCTGAAGCTAAAAAAGTAAAAAGAAGAAGTGAATTTGCAATGGATTTTGCAACTGCTCAAAATGCTATTACAAATGGTAAAAAAGCTGTAATGAGTGATAAAGTTGAATTAAAAGTTCCAGAAATCGCTGAAAACGGTAAAGTTGTACCTGTAAAAGTTACTGTTAATCACCCAATGGAAAATGGAAACTACATTAAATCAATCAATGTATTAACTACTAAAAATGGAAATGCAAGATCTGCAAATGTTTTCTTAACTCCTGCAAATGGTGAAGCATACTTCTCAACTAGAATTAAATTAGGTGGAACTCAAGAGGTTGTTGCTATTGCTGAGACTTCAAAAGGTGAATACTTAATGGCTAAAAAATCAGTTAAAGTTACTATTGGTGGATGTGGTTGATTAAACCATTTTGACAAAAAACAAAAAAGATATACATAAAATAAAAGAATATAAAAGGAAAACAAAATGGCTAACAGAAAAGCACTAATTAAAATCAAACCAAAAAAGCCAAAAGTAGGGGAAATTGCAAAAGTATCTTTAATGGTAATGCACCCAATGGATACAGGATTAGTAAAAGATAAAAAAACTGGTGAATTAAAGCCACCACATTTTATCAATGATATCGAGTTTTACTGGGGAGACACACTATTAACTAAAATTGCTGGATGGGAAACAATCTCTGCAAATCCATTCTACGAAGTTAAGTTAAAAGTTGATGGAAAAAATACATTAAAAGCTGTATTTAAAGACAACAAAGGTGAAGTTCAAACTAAGAAGAAAAAAGTAAAAGTAAAAGCATAATCGCTTTTACTTTCTTATAAATATCAGGAGAGAAAGATATGACTAAGAATATTTTATTATCAACTCTTTTAGCATCTTCATTCGTAATTGCAGCTCAAGCAGAATCATTTACTATGAGTGCAGCAGATAAAGCAATGTACGAAGAATTAAAAGAGAATAACCCAGCAGATTTAGAAGTTGAAGCAGGTGCTGAATTAATAGAAGAAGCTGTAGGTGATGAAGAAGGTTTAGCTAAGTTTTTTGGTGTAAAAGTTGATGACTTACCAAAGTATATTGCAACATTCCCAAGATATATGGAACAAGCAAAAAAAGTTGTTGGACTTGATCAAGCTTTACAAATGGCTATGGTTGCAAATGGACAAAAGCCTTACAAGTTAACAAGTGGAAATATGATTTCTCT
>Ga0098063_1000162_pt1 | contig 14013 bp, 11 predicted proteins | sample 24_taG_FD_77065 | JGI IMG/M metagenome (GOLD analysis project Ga0098063, IMG submission 77065) | Marine viral communities from Cariaco Basin, Caribbean Sea - 24_WHOI_OMZ | ecosystem: Environmental > Aquatic > Marine > Oceanic | place: Caribbean Sea: Cariaco Basin | collected 2014-11-08 | reverse complement strand
GATATTGATAAAAAACAAGCGTTACGTATCAATGCCAACTACGAATGGCAAGATCGTATCGATGCCAAAGAAGACATACAGCTGTCGTATAGACGCTATTTTTAGCATCTTTTATGAAAAGCCGTTTTATTAATAAAGGTTTTAATAGACAGTCCTCACAAGCAGTTATCGAACAAAGGATAAATGATGAGTACGCAAAATTTACTAATTATTGGTCAAGGTGATATCGGCTTACCCGTCACCAATAAGCTCGCTCAAGACGGCCTAAACGTCATGGGGCTGGCACGCCGTGAGCGTCATCATTATGATATCCATGATTCAGCTAAGTTTTTGCAAGCCGATGCGTTAACGCTCAGCGCTGAGCAGCTGCAAGACTTTACTGCGATAGCGATTATCGTCACCCCTGATGACTATTCGACCAGCGGTTATCATGACAGTTACTTAGCCATCAGCCAGCATTTGGCAACATTGGCGGATAAACTAACCAACCTTACGCGCGTTGTTTTTATCTCATCAACGGGTATCTATGGGCAGGATAATGGCGCATGGATTGATGAAAATACCGCCCCTGTAACGCCAGAGCGTGAAGCTTCGCAAGTGATATTGCAAGCAGAACAAGTATTGCAACAAGGTTTCGGTAATAAGGCGATTATCATTCGCCCGAGTGGTATTTATGGACGCGAGCGCCTGATGCGGCTGCGTAAAGCCCGCGAGGAACAAAAAGAGCCAGTGGCAGCAGCGCACTGGAGCAATCGCATTATGGATCGTGATTTGGTTACTATTATTGCCAATGTCATGACCATAGGCACGCCAAAACCACTTTATATCGCTACTGATTATGCACCAGTCACCACTTTTGAGCTGAGCACTTGGTTAAGTGAACAAATAGATGCAAAGCCGCCTGCTATGGATAATTCAAAAACGAAAGTAACGGGAAAACGTTTGCATAGCAATATTCCGTTAGCGTGGCTGGACTATCCTGATTGGCAAGCAGGTTATCGAGATATTTTGCAGCATCAAGAGCAAAAACAACATCAAAAGTAAAATGACTGTTTGATTGCTTTTATTTTTACATCTTTTAAATTGGTAAGCCTAGGGAACATCTATGACTCAGCATTCTACTTCTGACGATGGTTTATCCAGTGCTGATTCTATGGCAGAGGAGCAATTTGCAGAAGGTTATGCTGAGCAGTCCGCTCATTTAGCAAATAGTCAGCAGCCGGCGATTGTCCATCCTAATTTTGATCCTAAGCGTTTGCCACTCGATCCTGCTCGGCCATTGACTGATATTCCAGAGCCTGCGCGGCGCTTAAATGGTCAGCTGCGCCGCTTATATGGCAGCTCGGCACGTTTTTATCAGCCTAAGACGGACCGCTTATCGAAATGGGCGCTAGTGGCTTCAGAAGCATTGGCCGAGCATTTATCACTGCTCAGTGCGGCAAAGCTGATTGAGTTGCCCGAGAGTTTTTATCACAATCATAGCGATCAGCCGTTATTATCGCCATTGACTGATATGACGTTGCTTGATATGGCAGATATTCAGCGCGCGCTACAGGCATACCCAAAGCTGACACGTTATGGGTTTGCGAGTGTCGATAGCATAAATATTGATAATAATATTAATAAGCCTTTAAAGACAGAATCCCTACGAGCATTGACCAGACGTTATAATCCTGATGAGCTGCTTAATAGCGTCTATGCTGACGATTGGCAAGTGGTATTGCAGCCGCAGCAATTTGACAGCGGCGCGGGCAGTTTGGCGACCGATATTATGGCTTGTAGTGTCGCCGTCCATGCTTTAAAGCAATGCGGTACGCGCAGAACCATCAATCACAGCTACAGCGCGGCGCAAATTTGTCAGCATCTGCGTAGTTATTTGCTCAGTCAAATAGTGTTTGAGCCCGCACAGCGCCATGCTTATCGTCAAGTGCGCTTATTTACGGGGCATATTATCGTTGCTGCCTATCATTTAGGCTGGGACATACAAGTCAGTCACGATGGGCAATGCTACTTTACTATCTCATCGCGCTGCGGATTATTGACGCGTTATGCGAATATGCAAGATTATGATATCAACGGTTGGTCAAGTTAAGCCGACGCGACTATAATGCCTTGCACAACTTTTTGATTGTTCAATTTTCATTTTTCTTTGCTGATAGGAAGACCCTATGCTGAATGCCGCCACGCTTAATAACGCTCAACATGCACAAAACGCCTCATTTTCATCGCATCAATTTATCCAATTGGCTTTAGACAATCAGGTCTTAAAATTTGGCGAGTTTGTGCTTAAGTCTGGACGTATTAGTCCATACTTTTTTAATGCAGGTTTGCTGGCGTCAGGTGAGATGTTATCGTTATTAGCCCGTGGTTATGCCGATGCCTTAGCGGAAAAGATGGCTGAACAAATGGCAGCTAGTGATAATGGTACAAATGAGCAAGAGCTGGTCATTTTTGGAGCGGCTTATAAAGGCATACCCTTTGTCGCCGCAACCGCACAAGCGTTATGGCTACACCATGGCATCAATGCTAAATGGGGCTATAACCGTAAAGAAGCCAAAACCCATGGCGAAGGTGGTAATTTAGTCGGCGCTGATGTCAGTGGCAAGGCCGTCTGGGTGCTTGATGATGTGATTACCGCTGGTACGGCAATGCGCGAAGTGGTTGAGATTTTGGAGCAAGCGGGCGCCAGGGTGGCTGGTATTATCGTTGCGCTTGACCGTAAAGAAAAAGGTTTAGCGGAGCGCTCTGCTATTCAAGAGTTGGCAGAAACCCTAGACGTGTCGGTACGTGCCTTGGTCGATATTGACGATTTAATCAGCTACTTAGCAGGAAGTAGCACAGATAAAGATGCTGCCCAGCTTGCAAAAATGCAGCATTACCGCGCCCAGTACGGCGTATAATTTATCGCAAATGTGGCTGCACTCAGGTCATGTTTAAATAAAGTTTAAGTGACATTTGAGCCATACGCTATGTCCTCAATGTCTTTGAGATGTTTGCTTAAATAATTAATACTATAACGAAAGTGAGCCTTATCATGAGCCAAGAACAACAAAAAAAATCGTTAAAAATACTGGTCATTATGGATCCAATTGAGCTGGTCAATTATAAAAAAGATACCACGCTGGCGATGATGTGGTCGGCGCAAGACCGTGGGCACAGCCTTGGCTACTGTCAGATTCATGATTTATGGCTAGACCGTGGGCAATTGATGGTCGATAGCCAGCCGGTGACAGTCAAGCGTGACCCCGAGGATTTTTATGCGTTAGGGGATAAAGCGACAGCGCCAGTCAGCGACTATGATGTGATTTTGATGCGTAAAGATCCGCCGTTTGACATGCGCTTTATTTATGCCACTTATATGCTTGATCATGCTAAAGCCGCAGGCGTGTTGGTGGTGAATGACCCACAAGCGATTCGTGATTGTAATGAGAAGCTGTTTGCGACGTGGTTTAGCGATTATATGAGCCCAACGATTGTGACCAGTAAACAGGCGCATATTCGTCAATTTATCGCTGAGCAGCAAGACGTTATCGTTAAGCCATTAGATGGTATGGGCGGTACGGGCATCTTCCGTTTGACCGCTGACAGTCCGAATATCGGCGTGACGCTGGAGATTTTAACGGAACTTGAGACGCTACCTATTATGGCGCAGCGTTATTTGCCAGAGATTAAGCAAGGTGATAAGCGTGTGTTAATCGTCGATGGTGAAGTGGTCGATTATAGCTTGGCGCGTATCCCGGTAAAAGGTGAGACGCGCGGAAATCTTGCCGCCGGTGGTAGTGGGGTTGCGATGCCGCTCACCGATATCGAGCGCCAAGTAGCAGAGGTAGTGGCACCGATTGTCAAAGAAAAAGGGCTAATGTTCGTCGGTTTAGACTTAATCGGTGGCCGTATCACTGAAATTAACGTCACCAGTCCAACCTGTGTGCGTGAGATTGATGACCAATGCGGTACTGATATTGCAACTGACTTTATTGTCGCTATCGAGAAAAAACTGGCTGTTTAAGCTATTTATTCTAAAGTATTGGTCTAAATAAAGCCTTTAAACGATAAGTTTAGGCAACGCCGTAAGGATAGAGTAATTTATCACTAAGCTATGTGCACAATACTTAAAAAACAGTGTGCTAAGCTATAATGATAGACCGTATCTCTTAATAGCACTTTTAAAAAGTGATAAAAAATCATGAAAAATGATTTTTTGACCTGTTAAGTGAATTTATAAAAGCCAAGCCGCGATGAATCACGGCTTGGATTTTTATTATTCATACGGCACAAAATGCTGTCTATCCGGCAGCGATTTACACTATACTATGCGGGCTTTTATAAGGCTGTTTTGGTTCGATAGATAGCGCAATCAAAAGATAATAAGTCTTTCATATACATAAAGAAAAGATAGGCAGACGTTCATGAAAACACCGCATATATTAATGATGGCTGCGGGGACAGGCGGGCATGTATTTCCAGCGCTAGCAGTTAGCGAAGAATTGACCAAGCGCGGCGCTGTTATTCACTGGCTGGGTACGCCACATGGCATGGAAAATCGCTTGGTTGCACCGACTGGCTATCCTTTTCATGCGATTGATATGCAAGGGCTGCGCGGTAAAGGCGTAGGGCGCTTGCTTAAGTTACCGGTTAATTTGTTGTCAGCGACGATGGCGGCGATCAAAGTCATCCGTGGCAATCAGATTGATGTGGTTGTTGGTTTTGGCGGATATGTCACCGCGCCCGGCGGTATTGCGGCGCGCTTAACCAAAACGCCGCTAATTATCCATGAACAAAATGCCATTGCAGGCATGAGCAATCGCTATTTGGCCAAGATGGCGACCAAGGTCATGCAAGCGTTTGAGAATACCTTTGCGAATAGCCAGCATGATAGCAAGATTGAAACGGTGGGAAATCCCGTGCGCAATGCTATTAGCGGAGTTGCCGAGCCTAGTGTGCGTTACGATGTTAATGATAACTCGCCGCTTAAACTGTTGGTGGTTGGTGGTTCGCTTGGCGCGCAAGTGTTAAATGAGACGCTGCCAAAAGCATTGGCTTTGCTTGACCGTCCGTTTGAGGTGCGTCATCAATGTGGACGCGATAATGAAACCGCTACGCAAGCGGCGTATGATAGTGAAGCGTTAAGCGCTCATCAGTTTACTGTGCAGCCATTCATCGATGATATGGCAGCGGCGTATAATTGGGCTGATATCGTGGTTTGTCGAGCGGGGGCATTGACGGTGACGGAAATTCAAAATGTTGGGATAGCGGCAATATTTGTCCCGCTACCAAGCGCCGTTGATGATCATCAGACCGCCAATGCGCGCACCTTGACCGAGCACCAAGCAGGGATTTTGCTGCCACAAAGCGAGCTAACTCCTAACAAGCTGAGTAATGAGCTCAATATGCTAGATAGACGCGCTTGTTTGGAAATGGCAGAAAAAGGCCATGCGCTTGCCAATCGTCAAGCTTGTCAGCGAGTTGCCGATATTATCTGGCAAGCGTTATAAAAACTGATTGTTTTGTTTATTATTTTTATTACTTATTATTAACCAAATTTGTTCGTCTTCAATAAAGAGAAAACCCTATGCCGACCTCTGCTAAATCTTTAACCAAACGTTTGATTGAAATACCAGAAATGCGCCGTATCCAGCATTTGCATTTTGTTGGCATTGGTGGCTCGGGGATGTGTGGTATCGCTGAAGTGATGAACAATCAAGGTTATACAGTCAGTGGTTCGGATATTGCTGAAAGCTTGGTGACGAAGCGCCTAGCACAGATTGGTATTGATATCGCGATTGGGCATGATTCCAAAAATATCGCCAATGCCGATGTCATCGTCGTCTCATCTGCCATCGACCGTAGCAACCCTGAAGTAAAGGCAGCGCTTGAAGCGCGTCTGCCTGTGGTACGCCGTGCAGATATGCTCGGCGAGTTGATGCGCTATCGTCATGGTATCGCTGTAGCGGGCGCGCATGGTAAAACCACCACCACCAGTCTGCTGACGACGATGATGGCAGAAGGTAAGCTCGATCCGACTTATGTCATTGGTGGTAAATTAAATGCTTCTGGTAAAAATGCCGCGCTTGGTAGCAGCCGTTATTTAATTGCCGAAGCCGATGAATCTGATGCGTCGTTTTTAACTTTGCATCCGATGGCGGCGATTGTTACCAACATTGATCAAGACCATATGGAAACCTATGGCAACAGTTTTGATAAATTAAAAGCCGCTTATATCCAGTTTTTACAAAATATGCCGTTTTATGGTTTAGCGGTGGTCTGCGGTGACGATCCTGAATTGTACGCTATGATTGATGACATTGGGCGTCCGGTATTAACCTTTGGCCTTGAGCCGTTTAACGATGTACAGGCGGTTGATTTGGTCAGCGAAGGTACAAAAACTCACTTTACCGTGCTACGCCGCGATCGTGAGCCATTACGTCTGACTTTAAATATTCCCGGTGTCCACAACGTTTATAATGCACTGGCTGCTATTACCATGGCAACCGATGAAGGCGTCGACGATGAAGCGATTACCCGCGCCTTGCAAAAATTTGCCGGTGTCGGTCGCCGCTTTGAGCAGCAAGCGTCTGTAGAAATAGACGATGGCAACGTCTTGCTGATTGATGATTATGGTCACCATCCAAGAGAAGTCGATGCAACCATTAAAGCGGCGCGTCAAAGCTTCCCTGAGCGCCGCTTAGTCATGATTTTCCAGCCGCACCGCTATAGTCGTACGCGTGATTGCTTTGATGATTTTGTTGAAGTGCTTTCAAGCGTTGATGAGTTATTGTTATTGGACGTTTATCCTGCTGGTGAAACTCCGATTGCCGGCGCTGATACCAAAGCCTTGGCGCGTAGTATCCGTTTGCGCGGCGCCGTTGAGCCAACGATTATCGATAAAGCTAATATCGCCCCGGTCATGCAGCGTTTGCTCAAAGCCAATGACATGCTAATCACCCAGGGGGCAGGAAATGTCGGACAAATAGCAGTCGAATTGGCCGCTAATAATCTATATATCAAACAAGCCGCAAAAGAATTTTAGGAATAAGACTCATGACTATTAATAACCAAGAAAACATTAAACAAGAAAACAATCAGCAAAAAAATGAAAGCAACATTGATAAAAGTATCAATGCAGACGCTAAAGCTACGATTGTCAATCCAGATCTGGCGTTAGCAGCGGCGGCACAAGCACAGCAAGATAATGCTGCAAGTCATGAGCAAAACGATAAGGCCGTTCCTAGCATCGCAAACAGCAAAGTCAAAGACGCCAGTCAGTTTGGTAAAGTTGCCGTCATTTGTGGCGGCAGTAGCAACGAGCGCAGCGTGTCATTAGACAGTGGGGCTGCCGTATTAAAAGCGCTACAAAACCAAGGTGTTGATGCCACTCATTTTGACCCAAAAGATCAAGATATTACCGAGCTACGTAAGTTTGATCGCGTTTTTAATGTCTTGCATGGTCGCGGCGGCGAAGACGGTCTGCTACAAGGCGTGCTGCAATGGTTTAATATTCCGCAAACTGGTTCAGGTATTTTGGCATCAGCGCTTGGAATGGATAAAGTCCGCACCAAGCAGCTTTGGCAAGGCTGCGGCTTATCAACCGCGCCATTTTCATTGTTAACCGCGGATACCGACTGGCAGCAAGTGGTGAATATGCTTGGCTTGCCGCTGATTATCAAACCAGTCCATGAAGGCTCAAGCATTGGTATGACCAAAGTCAATAACCTCGATGAATTGCCTGCCGCTTATGCAACGGCGGTGCAGTGCGGTGACGCGGTGATGGCTGAGCGCTGGATTACTGGGCGCGAATTTACCATTGTTATTATCGATGACGAAGCTTATCCGGTTATTCGCCTTGAGCCTGCTGATATCACCAACTTCTATGATTTTGAAGCCAAATACAATCGTAACGATACCAGCTACTACATACCTTGTGGGCTAAGTACTGCGGATGAAAAGCACTTGCAAGATTTGAGCTTGGCGGCATTCCGTGCTGTCGATGCTAAAGGCTGGGGACGTATTGATGCGATGCAAGACGAAGCAGGCAACTTTTGGCTACTCGAGATTAATACCGTGCCGGGTATGACCAGTCATAGTTTAGTGCCAATGGCTGCCAAAGCTCGCGGTATGGATTTTGATGCTTTATGCTGGCATATTCTAGCGCAAACTTTATAGTTAGGCATTTAGCCACATATAAAATTGTGTGAATGGTTTTTAAATTGACTATATAAGCTCTATTTGATCATAAGTTCTATTTGATCAGCGATATATTTAATCATTAATAGCGCTGTCTAATACAGACAAATGTATCGCTAGCCCTGCTATAACACAGCTTCGTGTAAACTTGTGTAAATTCGTTGTTAGTAGTAAGGGTTAGGCTATTGTTTAAACGTAAAATACGTTAATATTGTAATTATTGGTCTATATTAGTGATATTTATGGTTATTTATGCAAATTTCTTTAAGTTATTCATTAAATAAGAAAAATGTTACGTTTTAATGCGCCTAACTGAGCTTTATCGCTCGTTTTAGACAAATAAATTGATAATATGGCAGTTTCATCGATTGCTGTACCGATTAGCAGATTTACCATTAATAATAAGCACTATTGGCGTTATGCAAATAGTTTAAGCAAAAATAGGGACGACGTGTATTATGACTCAAACTGTCAATGACATCGCTGACTTGATGAGTGATAACACCTCGCGCCCTAAATCTAATTTGCAAATACCCTCTATGCTCAGATATTTTTTCACAGTGTTGGTGTTAGGTTTGCTGGTGCTGATATTGGTCATGGGCGGTAAAGCATTGCGTGATGCACCGCCTGCCGCTATTCATGTCGACGATAGAGGGCTGACCGTAGCGCAATATCGTGCGTTACAACAAGTGATGAACCAACAAAGCGTGAGCAGTTTTTTTACTTCTGATTTGCAAGCGCTCAGAGATATCTCTACCGGTCTTGCTTGGGTTGACCAAGTCAGTATCAGCCGTGACTGGCAACAAGGTATTGTCGTGAAAGCGCTACCAAAACAGGCCGTGGCAAATTTTGGTACCGAGCGTTTAGTTGATGCGAAAGGCGCGGTTTTTGTGCCGGCTGATAGTAGAGAGCTGACGCAAGAGCAATTTGCGACGCTGCAAGGCGATATAGCGCAAGCGCCAGTTATTATGCAACAGATGCAACAAGTTAACGACTGGTATGCACCGCTCGATATGCAAGTTGAGGATATCATTTTATCGCCAAGAATGACGTGGCTGATTCGCTTTGATAATGGCTTACGTGTTATCGTTGACAATGAAAACACTGCGCAAAAACTGTTGAATTTAAGTCAACTGCTTGGTAATCAATTAAGCAATCGCCGCGATGAAATGCAATCCGTCGATCTTCGTTATAAAAATGGATTTACTATCGCATGGAATTTGGCGCCCCCAAAAGATGGTGAAACACCGCCATAAATAGCATCGTAAAATCATACTAAGCAATAAAAATAAAGCACCATAAATTAAGAAAGCAATCGATTTCCAATACCCGTTTGCTTCTTGATAAAGAGAGTTTACTGATAATATGACCGCGTGATCATAACGCATTTTTCAATGATTTAATGGAGACGTCATTTGCTCTCCTGTTTAGCGATAATTTGTCTGGTACCATGAAAAATACTGAAAATCTGGTTGTTGTCCATTTAAGTGCCACGGCAGTCTATGTCGTTATTGGTAATGTTGTGTCTGCAAAAGACATACGTATTATGGGTGTGGGGCAAGTTAAAAATAACGACTTCTATCAAGGTCAGATAAAGCATCGCGAACGCTTACAAGGCGCTATCAGACAAGCGATTCAAGAAGCTGAAGACACTGCCAATTGCCGCGTGCATAGCGTTTGGCTGACCTTAGCGACTCCTGAGCTGTTAAGTAAAAACAGTGCCGGAGACGTTAGGGTAGAAGACGAAGTTGTCCGCGCCCAAGATATGGTACAAGCGTTGTCTAATGCCAAGTCACAAGATTTATCGCCTGATTATTATTTGATGCATTGTTGCCAACAAGGTATTTATATCGACAATCAAGAGTTTATGGTTGACGATGCCATTGACATGGTCGCACACAATATCACCGTCATGTATCATATGATGATGATGCCTGTCTCTAGCCGTCAAAATATTCAAAAACTTTTGCAAAGCTGTGACGTCGGTATCGACCACATCGTTTTTGATGCGGTGACCAGCGCAGAATATAGCTTGATGCCCGATGAGCGCCAGCAAGGGGTTTGTTTGGTCGATATTGGTGCCAGTACCACCAGTATTTGCGTCTATAAAGAGAATAAGCTAATTTTCACGCATTGTATTGCTACCGGCAGCCATGAAGTGACGATGGACATTTCAGCCGATGTCGGTATCTCAATGATAGAAGCTGAGCGCCTTAAAAAAACGCACGGTACGGTTGATGTCAATAGCGTCGATCCCAGCTCGTTCTTTCTATTTAAGCCGCAAGGCTCAGGTGACGAGATTAATATTGGTACTTATAATCTAGCGCGCATTATCGAAGCGCGCTATGAGCAAATATTTACCGAAGTGGTACGCCAATTACACGACGCCGACTTGTTAGGCTATATTGATAAAGGGTTGGTACTCTCAGGCGGCGGCAGCTCTATTAAAGGCATGATACCTTTTGCCAAAAAATTGCTAAAAATGCCAGTAGTATTGACCAATACCCATCCTGCGATTAGCGCTTATAATCACTTTGACAATGATGAATCGTTTAAACAGCTGAATATGCAGGTCAATGATCGCGCTTATCAAACCGCATTTGGTACCTTACTATATAGTCAGAGCGAGCAATTTCGTCGTAGTGAAAAAAGCGAGCCAGAAGCGATTCAAAAAAGTCGCGTGAAGGGTGTTTTTCAAAGTGCCGGCCAACGTTTTGCCAGTGTACTCAAAAAGATATTATAATTCTGCTGGCAAATTTGCCTCTGCTAAGCGTTAAGCAGGGAAGAGTAAGACGCCGCCTGATAAGCAACAGATTAATAGCAGCACCCTGTACCATAACGGCATACATTGGCAACGCAAGACTATTTAAGCCATTGCCCTGTTTTAATTAAATACGTTTATATATAGTAAGTCGATAGCGCGCCCTATGAGTGTGTTACTACGTATCGACCATCACGCTATCTGCAACTGGAGAAATCTTTTTATGTCAAAATACACCATGCCAGATGATAATCAGCTTCAAAGTAACGGCCAGGCAAGCTTCACTGTATTCGGTGTGGGCGGCGGCGGCGGTAATGCGGTTGAGCATATGGTACAACAAGGGATTAGAGGTGTAACATTTGTCTGTGCCAATACCGATAAACAAGCGCTCGATCGTCTTACAGCGCCGCATAAATTGCAGCTTGGTGCCAAAACCAACCGCGGTCTTGGCGCAGGGGCAAACCCAGAAGTCGGTCGTGAAGCGGCAGAAGCAGATGAAGAAGCCATCCGTGCGTTACTCGAGCATTCAGATATGGTGTTCATTACCGCAGGTATGGGCGGTGGTACAGGTACGGGTGCGGCGCCAGTGGTTGCGCGTATTGCTAAAGAAATGGAAGTCTTGACCGTAGCAGTTGTAACAACGCCATTTAAGTTTGAAGGTGGTAAGCGTATTAAGGCTGCCAAAGCGGGTATTGAGCAGTTGACCAATTTTGTTGACTCAATCATTACGATTCCTAATGATAAGCTTATGAGCGTCTACGGCAACATCTCTATGCAGGATGCTTTCAAAAAGGCCGATGACGTTTTATTGCATGCGGTACAAGGTATTGCAGAAACCATCGCTAGCGAAGGTATGATTAACATTGACTTTAATGACATTCGCACCGCAATGACTGCTAAAGGTCATGCTATGATGGGGATTGGACGTGCTAGCGGCGATGATCGTGCGCGTCAAGCAACCGAAAAAGCCATTAGATCGCCGTTACTTGATGATTTACGTCTAGAAAATGCCAAAGGCTTACTCGTTAACGTTATTTCATCTGAGTCATTATCACTCGATGAGATGAGCAAAATCAGTGTTATCGTTGAAGAAATCACCGATATCGACGACGCCCATATTTTCTACGGCTCTGTTATTGATGAAAAAATGGGTGATGATTTGCATGTGACGGTTATCGCAACGGGTCTGACCTTAGATGAAAATGCGGGTCAAGAGCCTGAAGTTGTGGAGCAGCCAGTACCTTCTGTTAATAGTACCCAGCCTGTTGATCCGAACTTGCACACCAGTGCGCTAAACAGCCAAAAACAAGCTCAAGCGCAGTATCAAGAAAGCCCCGTACGCGCAAATGTGACGCAAGAACAGCCTAAAACTAAAACCAATAGCATTCAAGATTATCTTAAGCGTCAACAGAATAAATAGCCTTTAACAAAGCAATCATTAGATAGTTTGGATAAAAAGCCAGTATTTCGATACTGGCTTTTTTGTTTTTTAAAAAAGTAAAAAAATATAAGGTTGATGGTTAATAAATAGGCTTTAGTCATAATTTAGCTAAGATTGAGCATTTGTTACGTTATAAAAATAAACGTTAAAATAATGACGATAAGTGTTATCAATCAAAGAGATAAGCAAATTAACGCTTTTTAGCGCTAGCGAAATAGGGTCGGGTAATGCTACACTATGGCAATTGTAACAAAATATGTGAGAAGACAGCCATGAACCAACGAACCATAAAAACAGCAATAGCCGTTACAGGTACTGGTCTTCATAGTGGTCAACCTGTTGACTTAGAGTTTCATCCGCAGCCTATTAATACTGGCATTATTTTTGAGCGTTCTGATATAGCAGGTAGCGAACCGATTCCTGCCAGTGCCTTTTTGGTACAAGATACCATGATGTCATCGAATCTAGTATTTGGTGGCACGCGTGTGGGTACCGTTGAGCATCTGCTCAGTGCGATAGCAGGGCTTGGGGTTGATAATCTATTAATTCGCGTGTCAGCGTCGGAGATACCGATTATGGACGGTAGCGCCGCGCCATTTGTAGGTTTGCTGCTGCAAGCAGGTTTCTGTGAACAAGAAGCAGCAAAGCGCTTTATTAAAATTGTACGTCCTGTCCGCGTCAAAGTTGACGACAAATGGGCAGAGCTGCGTCCTTATGACGGCTTTGAGTTAAATTTCGAGATTGATTTTGACCATCCTGCTATTAATAAAGATTTTCAGCATGCACAATTGCAGTTCTCGACGCAAAATTTTATTGAACAATTAAGCTCAGCGCGTACTTTTGGTTTTTTACGAGATATCGAGGCTCTACGCCAAAATAACTTGGCGTTAGGTGGCAGTATGGACAATGCGATTGTTATTGATGATGCCAATATTCTTAATGAAGAGGGGCTACGTTTTAATGATGAATTCGTGCGTCATAAAATTCTCGATGCTTTAGGCGATTTATACCTCATTGGCTATCCTATTTTAGGCCGTTTTAATGCTTATAAATCTGGTCATGCATTAAACAACATGTTGGTACGCGAGATATTATCCGATCCTAGTAACTTTGAAATTGTAACTTTTGATGACAATGTAAGTTGTCCTATCGAATATTTACCTTTGAATCGTATAACAGTCGAAGGATAAATACACGAATATACACGAAGTATCGAAACATTTACGCAATATTACATAACTTGGTTATAAGCAGTACTAAATAATATTCATTTAAATAGATATTTTCTCATCTATTTTTGAAAAAATGAGCTACAACTTCGATAGAATAAAAGCTGTAGGAGATAAAAAAATCATCTGTCAGTACGGTTCACATTATGAATCACACTGACAGATGATTTTTTTTGTTTGTAAGATTACAAAAACGCAGCTTTATCCGGGTCGAATATGGGTCTAGTTTACATAACTTTACATAGCAAACCGTACTTTTTTAGGAATTAATTAAGCGCAAAAGTGCATTTTTAAGATTTTTATCGGTGGTGACATGCTCTGCAGCCTGTGATATAGTCCGCTTTGTGTTTTGGCTAAGGGCCTGATTTTCATGGGCTTTACGAGGCTTTGATGAGGTCGCT
>Ga0098063_1000161_pt1 | contig 14080 bp, 12 predicted proteins | sample 24_taG_FD_77065 | JGI IMG/M metagenome (GOLD analysis project Ga0098063, IMG submission 77065) | Marine viral communities from Cariaco Basin, Caribbean Sea - 24_WHOI_OMZ | ecosystem: Environmental > Aquatic > Marine > Oceanic | place: Caribbean Sea: Cariaco Basin | collected 2014-11-08 | reverse complement strand
TTCTCTTCTTCATTTAGGTAGTTATAAATTTCTTTATTTGGTAAAAAGAGAGGATTAGAAAGGTGTGAGTATGATATATTATAAGCTAATATTCCTCCAGTATCTTCTTTTGTAAAATAGATTTTTTTACCAAATGTTGTACAAGGATAATCTAAATAATAATCTCCAATTCTTCTTCTTGTTATTTGAGGAGATAGGTTTTCAAGGTCTCTTGATTCATCATAAACTTCTTCAAAATAGTTATACTCAATTGTTGGACTAAAAAATTTTTTATCATAGGAATAGTTTAATTCTGTTTTATCTTTGTCATCTAAAACTCTTGTTTTAAAAGAAAAAATATTCTCATATTTTTTAATATCAAGTTTTATCTCTGAATCTTTATCATTAATAAAATATAATCTATATGAATTTGTGATGTTTTTATTATCTTTATAGATAATTTCAATTATATCATCTCTATAATATGGGTCATAATCATTTACTAAATGAAATATATTTACTATTTGTTTTATATCAGTTAATATATCGTGAGTAGTTTGTATGAAATCTTCTTCAAATATTGTATCTTCATTATAAGTAGTTTTCATAACTCTTGCATCTAAGGGTTTACTATCTATTTTAAAAAAAGTTGCTATTCCATACATAGAACTTATATGATAAACGGGTTCAATATTTAAAAACTTTTTTGTATTATCTTTTAGATAAACTATTCCTATTTCCTCACCTAGTTTATTTACTTCTAATATTTCACAGTTTTTAATATTTTCAAATATAATTGTTTCTTTTTCACTTTTGAATTTTTTAAATTCTCCATCTATAGTTCTTTCCAAGAATTGCTTATAAACCCTTGGAGCAATCTGCTTTACATAGTCATCTTCACTAAAATCATCATTTTCTATTTTATAGAAATATTTTCTTGATTTAAAATATAAATCTTCTAAGTCTATATAAGTTTTTGTTTGAGGACAAAGTTCTTTTAGTTTCTTTTCAATTGTATATCGAAGAAAATTTTTTGCATCAAAAACTTTATCGAATTCTTTTACTAAATGCTTGTGTTTAGTCTTATCCTTTAAATAAATACAATTGATATTAAATGTTTTCTTTTTAAATAGATTAAATATCATAGTAATAAATCCTTTATTAGTAAAACAGCTATTATAAATAGTGTAGAATGCCCAAGTATGTAGACACTTTTTTATTCAATTAAGCCTTAAATTGAATAACAAATTTATTATAGCTCTTCTCAAATTCATTTGGACTTATAAAAGCTATGTCTTCTTTTAAAGTTATAAAACATTTCTATACATGCAAATATTTTATCTTTTGGGTCTGTTCTCGTATTAAGGATTAGTTTATTGTCTTTAATTCTATGAGTTATTTTTTCAAAACTTTAATTATCAAAGATGAAGAAGTTTTTGAAGATTTTTCTTCTTTAATTGAAGGTTTCATCACTAGATATAAACAAAGAAAAAATAGTTAAATATAATTTTTTCACAATAAGAATACTTTAAGAATAAAAATCAATTTTTTCGATTATAATTCGAAAAAAAAGGAATTTTAATGAAAAGTTTTTTTATTGAAAAAAACATGCCACCTCTTATAAAGTTTATAATAGCATTAGTTCTATTTATATCAATAAAAGACTTTAATTCTATTGATTCATTTAGTAAACTAGCTGTAGCTTTATTAGAGTTGATCATTATACTAGAGCTTGTAAGAATGCTTATTGAATTTTTACTAAGTGATGAAAACAGAATTAGAATGAGATTAATGATTGATTCAACTATTGTGTTTTTTATTAGAGATATAATGCTAATAGTAAATGACACTTTTGATTCTAAAAAAATATTTGCTATTTTAGGAATTATTGCTATTTTATTTGCTTTTAGAATTTTTACTGTTAAGTATAGCCCATCTTTCTTTGAAAAAGAGTATACAAAAAAAGAAACAGATGAATAAAATTCATCTATTTCTTTATAAATTTAAACACCTATTTTATCTCTTTTTATTCTTCTTTTTTTATTTGGTTCTATTGGTGTTACATTTTTTTCAATATAGTCCATAATCTTACCAGCTATATCAATTTGTGTTGACTTTTCAATTCCTTCAAGTCCAGGTGATGAATTAACTTCCATAACTAAAGGTCCTCTACTTGATGGAATCATATCAACTCCACAAACTCCAAGTCCCATAGCTTTTGCAGCTGCTAAGGCTGTTGATTTTTCTTTTCTTGAAAGTTTATGTGCAACTGCTGTTCCACCTTGGTGAAGGTTTGATCTAAAATCCCCCTCAGCACCTTGTCGTCTCATAGCTCCAACAACTTCACCACCTACAACAAAAGCTCTAATATCAGCACCACCAGCTTCTTCTATAAACTCTTGAACAAGTAAGTTTACATCCATGCCATAAAAAGCATCAAGTACAGATTTAGCTGCTTTTTCACTATCAACTAAAACAACTCCAACACCTTGTGTTCCTTCTAAAATCTTAAGAACTAAAGGTGCTCCACCACTTAGAGCTATTACGTCTTTTGAGCTTGACATATTTGAAGCAAACACTGTTTTTGGCATATCAACGTCATTTTTAGATAAAACTTGTAGACTTCTTAACTTATCTCTACTTCTAGCAATTGCTAAATTTCCTGATGTACTAAATACATCCATCATTTCAAAGTGTCTAACCATAGCTGTACCATAGAAAGTTCTACTTGCACCTATTCTTGGAATAATTGCATCAGGAGTTGGTAAAACTTTTCCTAAATAGTTAATAACTAGTTCACCTTTCATAATCTCAATTGTACACTTTAAATAGTCAATTACTTTTATTTCCCAACCTCTTTGCTCACCTGCTTCAACCAATCTTTTTGTAGAATAAAGATTTTGATTTCTCGATAATACATAAACTCTCATTACTTCTCCTGTTTTGATAAATACTCTTGTGAAACATCTACAAGAAATTTATTTTTTAAAAATAATCGACCCAATAACATAGGAAACTTCATATCAGCTCTATTTGTCAAGGAGACAACTGTTTCATACTCTTTTCCAAAGAAAGCAACTTTTACTTTTATAGATGGTCTTTCTTGAACAACACCATTTGAACTTTTTACCTTTTTTAGTTTATATAAAGGCATTTTCATAGTTTTACCATGATAAGCTGGATGTACCTCATCTAGTAATTTAAAATGAACAAAGTTTTTATCATCAATAAAAATATCATCACAATGTAAAGCATTTGAATCAGCTCCAGTATCAACCTTCGCATCTAAATCATATAAATCCAAATCTAAAATAGAGATAATCTCTCTTCTACCAATAATAGTTTTATCTTTCATTTTACTAACCTCACAAAATAATATTATATAAATGATTAAATAATAGAATATTATTTGTAATTTAAACTCTATAAAGTAGTACACAGTTCATATAAACTATAATTACTTTAATGAAATACTACATATATGACTTAGAAACTTTTCCAAATATCTTTACTTGTGTTATGCAAAATGCCCAGACAAAAGAGCTTAGAGTTTTTGAGTTAAGCATAAGACAAAACGATTTAGCAAAACTTCTAAAAACTTTAGAATGGCTAAGTAAAACTGATAAAATACTAGTTGGATACAATAACCTAAACTTTGATTATGCAGTACTTCAATATATTTATAAAAATGCTAAAAAGTATGAGCTAAAAGAGCTTATTTATAAAACATTTCTTTTTGCCGATGATTTAATAAAAAATAACATCATATACAAAGAAGACAAAGACTCTATAAAGATTAATCAACTTGACCTTATGAAAATACATAACTTTGACTATAAAGCAACAAGAGTTAGTCTAAAGGTTTTAGAAGTAAATATGTGTATGAACTCTATTGAAGATCTAAATTTTACTATTGGAGAAAACCTAAAAGTAGATGAATTTGATAATCTTATCAAATACAATAAACATGACGTTGAAGCAACCCTACTTTTTTTCAATCACTCCTTTGAAGCTATAGAGTTTAGAGAAAATTTAAGTTCGAAATATAATGAATATATGCTTAACTATAGCGATACAAAAATAGGGAAAAGATACTTTATACGAAACCTTGAAGAGAAACTTGGTAAAAACATCTGCTATATAAACGGCAAACCAAGACAAACTGTAAGAAACTTTTTAAATTTTGGTGAGATAATATTTGATTACGTTAAGTTTGAAAGTTATGAGTTTCAAGCTCTTTTAAAATACCTAAAAAAACAGTACACAAACGATATGTCAAAAGTCTTTTCAAATATCAAAAAAGAAGACTTAGAAGAGCTATCTTCTTTTTGTACTCTAAATGCAAAAAATGAAGCTTCTTCATTACACCTTAACTATAAAGATTTTTCTTTTTACTTTGGAACTGGTGGACTTCATGGAAGTGTTGAAGGAAAATTTTATGACCAAAGTGATGAGTACTTAATCATAGATGTAGATGTTGCTAGTTACTATCCATCTATTGTGATACAAAATGGTCTTTACCCAGAACACCTAGGAGCAGAATTTATAGATATATACAAAGAAATAAGAGATATGAGATTTTCTTATGAAAAAGGAACTTCTCAAAACAAGATGTTAAAACTAGCTCTTAACTCAGCTTATGGGGATACAAACAATAAATTCAGTCCATTTTATGACTATAAAATGACTCTAAGTATCACATTAAACGGTCAACTTATGCTTTGTATGCTTGCTGAAAAACTTATGAGTATAGAATCAGTTTCGCTAATACAAGCAAACACAGATGGTCTTACTTTTAAAATAGATAAAAAAGATAAAGCCATATATGAAAGTATTTCTAAAAACTGGCAAGAATTTACAGGCTTAGAATTAGAAGAGACTATTTATAAAAAACTTTGGATAAGAGATGTAAACAACTATATAGCCCTAAAAGAAAACGGTGAAGCAAAAAAAATAGGTGCCTATAAATATGAACTTGCTTGGAATCAAAATCATTCATGTCTTGTGGTACAAAAAGCTGTTGAAGCTCATCTTTTAAAGGGTATTTCAATAGAAGAGTTTATACGTAATCATAGAAATAAATATGACTTTTTACTAAATACCAAAGCTACTAAAAACATAGACTTAGTACTTGAAAAAGTTTACTCCCTAGAAAAAACCTATATGAAACTACCAAATACAATAAGATATTTTATAAGTAAAAACGGATTTGCCTTAAAGAAAATCCTTCCACCTCTAAATAATAATAGCGAGCCAAGAGTAATAGGAATAAATGTAGGCTATAAAATAGAACTTTGTAATAATATAAATGACTTTTCCTATGAGTTCTTAGACTTTGATTTTTATATAAAAGAAGCCTACAAACTAATAGAACCTTTTAAACAAAAACAAGAATCTCTTTTTGATTTTAGCTAATTTATCTTCTTTATGATTGGTTAACAAATTTTTGATAACATACCAACATGAAAAAAATAATTTTTATCTTATCTATAATTACACTACAAATTTTAACAGCAAATTCAAGTACTAAAACTATCCTATTTTTAGGAGACTCACTAACTGAGGGCTTAGGAGTATCAAAAAATCAAGCCTATCCAAATTTAGTACAAGAACTAGCAAAGAAAGAACTAAACAAGAATATCAAAGTTATAAATGGTGGAGTTTCTAGCTCAACTACCAGTGATGCAATATCAAGACTAAAATGGTACCTAAAAAGAAAGCCTGATATAGTTTTTGTAGCTCTTGGAGCAAATGATGGACTTAGAGGTTTAAACCTTACTCAAAGTCAAAAAAACTTAGAAGAGATAATAACTCATGCAAAAAAAACAAATGCAAAAGTACTATTAGCAGGTATGTTAATTCCGCCAAACTATGGCCCTACTTACTCAAAAGAGTTTGAACAAATGTATCTTAAAATCAAAGAAAAATACAATCTTAAATTTATGCCATTTCTACTAAAAGATGTGGCAGGAGTACAAGAACTAAACCAAGCAGATGGAATACATCCAAATCCAAAAGGTCATAAAATCATGGCAAAAGAAGTTTTCAAGTTTTTAAAGGAAGAGTTATAATGCTACAAATCAAATCACTTAAAAAATCATACACTCAAGGAGCACAAGAAGTAAAAATCTATGAAGATTTAAACTTTCATGTGAAAAAAGCTTCAAGAGTAGCAATCATGGGAAAATCAGGAAGTGGAAAATCAACCCTACTTTCACTAATCTCAGGGATTATCAAACCAACATCAGGTGATATTTTACTTGATGGTGTTTCATATAAAGATATGAAAGAAGAGCAGATAAATGACTTTAGAGCTTCAAATATAGGCTTTGTATTTCAAAACTTTCATCTAGTTTCATATTTAAATGCCTTAGAAAATGTAATGCTTCCTGTAAAAGTATGTGGTATAAAAAAACCAAAAGAAAAAGCAATTGAACTTCTACAAAGTGTAGGTTTAGGACATAGACTTGATCACTTACCATCTGAACTTAGTGGTGGAGAGAAACAAAGAGTAGCAATAGCAAGAGCTTTGATACATAATCCAAAGATAATTCTAGCAGATGAACCAAGCGGAAACTTAGATGAAGAGACAGGAATAGCTGTAATGGATAAGCTTTTTGAGTTAATCAAAAAAAACAATACAACTTTGATTTTAGTAACTCACTCAAAAGATGTAGCTGCTAGATGTGAAGAAACTTATTCACTAAATCATGGAAACTTAGAGAATTGTTAGTAGCTGAACTAGTTTCAAAAGCACTTAAAAGGTCAAAATCTTTTAGTCTTATTTTTATACTAAACTTTTGTTTGGCTATTGCTTCGCTATCATACTTGCAGTTTTTTAAAGGAAGTATTGATACTTCCCTTGATACAAAAGCCAAAAGTTTACTTGGAGCTGATTTAGTAGTAAACTCTAGATTTCCAATAAGTGATAAGCAAAAAGAACAAGTAAAAAACCTACTTCCTCAAATCAAAAGTTTTGATGAAGGTATCTCAACAGTAAGTATGGTGGCTTCAGAAAAAAGAGCTAGACTTATGGAGCTTGTACAAATAAATAAAGGTTTTCCATACTATGGTGGTTTAGTTTTCAATGACAATTCAACTTATCCAAAAGGACAAGCCCTACTAAAAGAGAATGAAGTTTGGGTATATCAAGAAGTTTTAGATTTACTAGGACTTAGTCTTGGAAGCACTCTTAAAATAGGAAGTAAAAACTACACTATTGTAAAAGTCATAAAAGAAGATAGTCTTAAAAACATAAGTTTTAGTGGCTTTATGCCAAAAGTATATTTAAGTGCTAAAGGTCTTGAAAGAAGTGAACTTCTAAAGTTTGGCTCAACTGCTAGATATAAACTAAACTATCTTTTTGAGCGAAATCTAAGCAATGATAAACTTGAAGAGCTAGAAGAACAAATAGAAGCAAAACTTGATAGAAGTCTTAGAGTTCTATCTCCAAATGACGGAAGAGATAGACTAATAGCCGTTCTTAGCTTCTTGACAAATTTCCTATCACTTGTATCTTTGATTTCATTTTTCTTAGGACTTGTGGGACTTATATATCTATACTCAGGCTTTTTGAAAAAACATGAAAAAGATATTACAGTTTTAAACGATATAGGAGTTAGTAAGAAAAACCTTATCATGACTTACTTAACTCATCTTTTTGTACTTATATCAATAGCAACTGTTTTAGTTTTTGCTTTTATAACTGCATCTTCACAGTTTATAGGGCCACTTGTTCAAAAGTATATTGATTTTAGTTTTGATTTTAGTCTTGACTATATGTTTTTTGTGAAGTCTGCTGTTGTGCTTTTTGCTTTAAGTTTATCTATTGGGCTTCCTTTGATACTACCACTTGTACAAAGACAAAAAAGAAAACTATCAAGAGTTATCTTAAGCTTTACTCCTTTTATTGTGTTTTTACTTGTGCTTTCACACTTTGTAACACCAGCTCGGAATATAGGATTTTTCTTTGCTTTAAGTGTACTTGTAATCATCGCCCTACTTTTTGCTATAGGCTCTTTTATCCTAAAAAGATTTGATTTTTCAGGACATCTTGACAATCTAGCTTTATCGCTAGCTCTAAAAAACATCACAAGACAAAAAAGAACTTCACTTACACTATTTAGTGCCATACTTTTATGTACTGCATTTTTTAGTTTAATACCACAAGTTGGAAGTTCTTTATCAAATGTCTTATCAAAAAGTGTAGAAGAAAGACCTAGATTTTTTGTAGTAGATGCAAAAGAAGAACAACTATCAGATATAAGTAAAGAAGTTGAAAAACTAGGAGCAAAACTAGAAAACATAGCCCCAATGATTCGAGCTAGAGTTCTTAAAATAAACGGCAAAGAACAATCACAAGAAGGTGAAAACGCAAGAAATTCAGCTGTAAACTTATCATATAGAAGTGATTTGAAAACAACTGAGCAAATACTAGAAGGACGAGAGTTTAGTGGAGTTTATAACTCAGATAACTTCTCAAAACCTATTGAGCTAAGTGTTGAGAAAAGATATGCCAAAAGAAGAGGTATCAGATTAGGAGACACTGTAGTATTTGACGTCTTAGGACTTGAAGTAGTTGCTAAAGTTGTAAACATAAGGTCAGTTAAATGGACCGAGTTTACTCCAAACTTTTTCTTACTACTGCAAGAAGGAGCTATAAATGACGCTCCAAAAACTATGCTAGCAACTATTTCTACAGGTGAGTATGACGCTTCTAAAATGCTACTTGCTTTAACAGATAAGTTTCCAAGTCTTACTGTAATAGATGTGAAGAGTTTGTTTGAGTCATTTGCCACGGTGGTTGATGATGTTACTGTTATAACTGAAAAGATGAGTTTTTACTCTGTTGCTATTGGGCTTCTTATGAGTTTTATCATCATACAGTATCAAATGAACTTACAAAAAAACAATATCCTAAGACTAAAGATGATAGGTATAAAAAATAAGACTATTAAAAACTCATTTTTATTGGAGTTTGGACTTATAGCACTTAGTGCAAGTAGTATAGGTATCATACTTGGAAGTGTTGGTTCGTACTTTATAAGTAGTTTGCTTTTTGAGTCGTATTGGGATTTTAGAGCTGATATACTAGTGCTTTATTTCTTACTAATACCAATACTTACTATTTTAGTTGTAAACTTCTTTACATCTAAAATCATACATCAAAAAGAGAATGTACTTTTTGGAGAATAAAAAAGGGTTTTAAGGTTTTAATCTATACAAAACCTGCCCTACAAAAAAGGCAAGCAAAACACACAAAGACATAAGAACAGAAAAAAAGCTTTTAGGTTTTTTCTTGTGTTGTCTTTGATATTTGTGTATATACATCCACTTTTTCACAAGATAAAAAACAAAACCATCAGCAAAACTAAAATGCTTTAGCAAAAATATCACAGGAGCTAAAACAAACAAATATCCCCTAAAAGTAAGCTCATCATAAAGTGAAGCCACCTCAACAGTTTCAAACTCGTACTCTTCATCACTTAGGTATTTTTTACTATTTAAAACACTACAAATAGTCTCTCTTTTCTTCACCCTATCCAAATCAATATGAACTCTTTTTTTATAAAGAAGTGAGCCAATAAGAGAAATCATGAAGCAAAAAAGTAACCAGATAGTAAATAGTGGTATGATTATGAGGTAGGCTGTTGTTTTTTGTATGAGTGTCATAAATTACTTTGTCTTAGTTTATTCAAAAAGTTGTGCATGAGTTCCAATTCTTACTAGCTTTAGATACCCATCTTCTATAATATAAATTATAAGAAGGTTTCCACTTATATGAAACTCTCTGTAATTTCTATAATCACCTTTTAAGCTATGGTCTAGTGCTTCAGGAGGAAGAGTCTGCTCTTTTAATAAAAGAGAAACATACTCAACATATTTTGCATAATGTTGATCACTCATAGAGAGTTTTCTATAGTCTTTTAAAAATATTTTCGTACGAAACAGTTTTAAACTCACTTTATGAACTCTTCGATTGTTGTGATTTCACCTTCCATATTTTTCGCTTCTTCCATAGCTTTTATTGTAGTTTCATTTGGAATTTTTAATTCAAAAGGTATTCCTCTTTCCATTTTTACTTTTTTCAAAAAAAGTGTAATAGCTTGAGAAGTAGTAAGTCCTAACTCATGAAAAATAGTTTCTGTTTCATTTTTTAGTTCACTATCTACTCTTGCTCTTACTGTAGAATCTAAAGTCATAATATAATCCTTTTATTTTTATAAATTGTAGCACTTTTGTGCTACAAAGTCAATATTATGGATTATCTTTAAAATAGCACTTAACATTGAAACACCTTATCTAGTAAATGTATATGGTGGTCTTCTTAATCCCATCTTATCAGAATTGGAAGTCACAAATTGTGACCTCCAATTTTCAAATTCATCTTTTGAGAGTTGAAACATAAAATCACTAGGGAATCTTTCTATATTTCTTTTTACTGCCTGATTAAATACTTTTGTTTCTACACCATAAAGTTTTGCTAAGTCTCTGTCAATCATAACTTGCTTTTCTCTGATGGTATAAATTTTATTCTTTATATCCTCATCAATTATTAATTCATTCATGTCATCATCCTAGTTTTAAAGCATAAAGATATAATAACATGAAAAAAATATTTTTATTCAAAATCTTACACTTTGCAATGATTACAAAAAACCTCTTTTGTACTAAAAGTTTTCAAGCCTTTTCTCTGTTCTTTACCACAACTAGTACAGATAAAACTAAGCATTTCATTTCCCATGTATTTTTTTGAGCTTTTAATATCTCTGAATTTTTTCATATTTTGTTCATGATAAATAGGTTTTTCTACGATAGTTTCTTCTACTTTTTTTTCTATTTCTTTCTTGATTTTATATTTAGCATCGTAGTCAATATTTATAGGTTTGTGTTCTGCTACTAAAATATTGCCTATATTTCTAATCTCTTTTGTTGATGGTATTTTATTTATAAATAGTTTTGCAGCAGCTGTTAATACCTTCTTTGGACTATGTGTAAACTCTGTATAAATAGAATCATAAAAAGTATCTGATCTTAAAAAGTTTTTTGGAAGAGTTTTATTTTTGATAATTACATTTGGTAAAAATACTACATAAGATGTGATATTTGATTTCATATTATATTTGTCTAATATCTTTTCTACTACTAACTCATGTCTTCTTGATTGCTCTAATGGATTTGCTTGATTGTAAGTCTTGTTATTTGGGTATTTATATAACATAGTTCCGTCATCATTTATAGTCACTTCTGCTTTTGTGTTTTTAGTTTCTACTAATATTATACCTATAGCTTTGTTTATAAGAAGATGATCTATTTGTGCAGTTAGACCATCTATCTCAAGTCTCAAATCATGTAAAATCGCATAGTTTTCACTATCTTTCAACTTAAAATCTATAAAATAAGCTGTCTCTTTTTCTCCTATCAAACCTGTTTCTAGTTTGGATAGTTCTTGTTTTATTAGATACTTTTGCTTTTCATTTTTTGATAAATTTAGTTTCTCTTTTAAAAGCTTAATATCTTCTTCTTTTTGTTTATCGATTTCTTTTAGTATCAAGTTAGTTCCTTTTATTTCAACAAATTCTTCACTATTGATAAACAATCGAAGTTATAATACTCTTTTAAAAACTACACTTCTTTTCCATTAGGAAATAAACTATAAGCTAAGTTTTATACAGTTAGTCTTAGATAAGTAGCTTTCCCATTTTTAACCTATCATCAATTGAATTTATAACGTCTTTTTTACTTAATCCATGTTTTTCAATAAGGTGAGAATTAATTTTATATTCTAATTTTAGAATAACACCTTTCATATTCTTAACAATATTTGACTTAATTATTTTATGATTTATATCTCTAAACAATTTAATTTGTATTACTCTAAGAATTACTTGATTATTTATTAATTCAATAAAAGTGTCAATGTATTTTATTATTTCATCTGAATAATCATCTGTTTCAGTCTTAAAGATAAATCCAAACAATACTTCATAAGGATTATTACTTTCTGATAGTTTCTCATAAAAATCAGACATTTTAGGACTACATAAAGTCATCTCAACCATACTGATAATCATCATTGTAACACTTGATTCAACATTAAGTCTTAAATATTCAAATTCTTTATCATCTAGTTTTACATTATTGTCTGTCGTACTGAGTTCACTGATTTTTTTATTAAGAACTCTTTTCCCTATTTCTTTATTTCCTAATTTATATTCCCAATATCTAAAAATGTTGATAAAATTTCCAACAGCACTTAAAAAATATATTTCTTTTTCTTCTGTTTTTAAAGAACTTATATGTTTTATAAACTCAGAATAAATTAAATTTAATATAAAAAATTCTTCTTTAAAATGTTTTTCTTCTTGTATTAAATTAAATTCCTCATAGTTATATCTATCTACTTTAGTTTCATGTTCTTCCGTTCTAAACTTATCAATATTATCTTTAAATTCTTTTTCCTCTAATGTAAGATTTTCCTCATTTTCTAGAAGTAAATCTTTTTTTATATTTTCTTCAGATTTATGTTTTAAATATTTTTCTGTGCTATTATTTGACACATCAATTGTAATGAATTGCTTATTATCAAATGTCTTTATATCAGGTAATTTACTAGTTTTTGAAACAAATCTATTATTTTCCATTAAATTATATAAAATTTTAATAAATAAAGTATTATCTCTTTTTAATGCAGAATAATATCTCAATTCGTCAATCATATTAATAATATATAATTTATTATCCATAACCTTAGTACAAAAATCTTTATCTTTTATCATATATGTAGAAATGAAATAATAATAAAAAACTCTATATGAAAATTGAACTAAATTACTACTCTTAATTAAAATTCTTCTTTTATAAAAATATTTTAAGATACTCATTGAGTCAATTTCAAAAGCATAATATTTTTCAGAATAATCCATAATTACACGTAAAATTTTATCTTCTTTTACAGATAATGTTTTTTGATTAAAAAATAAATAAGCAATTTCTGAGAGTAAGTCTTTTTTATCATTAAAATCTAACTTTCCATCAAATGATTTTGATAAATCTGCTTTTTCTAATAAATAATCTAAAAAAACATCAATTATTTGTGGCTCATTTTCTCTAATATCTATTTTTTCTACATACATCCAAGCTAATAATGTAGTAATAAATGGATTTGAAGGTAAATTTAATGTTGATATTGCTGTTATTACTTTATTAGATATTTGAGTAAATGAAGCTTCAGGAACAATATTTTTTGTTAGATTTTTATTATCTTTTTTTCGTAATGCTTTTATCTCATATTTATCAAACTTATCATTTAACTCACTCTCTTTAGCAAAAAGTAGTTTTGTATCTTCATTTATTTCATATCTTTTTGTAATAAATGTTGCTATGATTCTATTGTTAAGACTTATAATTTCCTCTACAAGTTCATTTGATATATTGTTTATATCGTCAATTAAAAAAATAAATCTTTTTTCTGAAATCATTTTTTTAACGTTCAATTTACTTTTTGAATAAAACTTATTTAAATAATCACTAATTTTTGCTATAAATACTTCAATACTATCAATATTATAAAGTTCATTACCTGAAATATATATAGGAATAAAATCATTATTATTTTTTAAAAATGTAAAGTTTACCATATTCAATAATGTTGTTTTACCACATTCTTGTTTACCATATAATATTACATTTTTTTCATATTTTAAAAAGTCATTTAATTCAATAGCTTTTTCTTCTATATTTTTAGCAGAGTTTTTATTTTTAGTTTCATTTTCATCTTTAACAATTTTGGGATGAGTATATATTTCCTCAATATCCTTTTTAACATTTTCAGAAGTCAAGTTAATTGCTAAGTATTTATTAATATGTTCTTTCAAAACAGGAAAAATTTCAGAACATATATGTTGATTTCGAATTGCCTTTGAAGCTTTTTTCATCAAATTAATATTTTCAACTTTATTGTTATTAATTCTTTCGAAAATATTCTGATGTTTATTATGCTCAATTTTTATAAATTCCATTTCATTTTTATCTAAATTATAACTGTAATGACATAAACCATTTCTTTCATTTGATGGATGGTACATTGATGTAGCATGTA
>Ga0098063_1000149_pt1 | contig 15098 bp, 13 predicted proteins | sample 24_taG_FD_77065 | JGI IMG/M metagenome (GOLD analysis project Ga0098063, IMG submission 77065) | Marine viral communities from Cariaco Basin, Caribbean Sea - 24_WHOI_OMZ | ecosystem: Environmental > Aquatic > Marine > Oceanic | place: Caribbean Sea: Cariaco Basin | collected 2014-11-08 | reverse complement strand
TTTTGTAGAGGTGCACTTAGTTTTTGATTGTATTATTACTTTAATGGAAGCACATAAAGCTAGTGATTCAATTGAACATAAAATTAAAAAGTTAGATGAAAATAGAGATTGGATTATAAATATTCATATGGACCCTTATGATGATATGATAATCAATAACGAAAAATAGAAAGGATACAAATGAAAAAAGTATTAGTTATATTTGCACTTATTTTTGGAAGCATATTTGCAAATGCTCAAGCAGATTTTTATAGAGATACACTTTATAAAGGTGATATCAACTCAAAAACTGCATATGAAATGCAGCAAAAAGGTGCACTTTTAATTGATGTTAGAACAAAAAGAGAGTTCAAAGAATCAAGAGCTAAAGACTCTATAAATATTCCTATCTTCTTTGAAAAAGCAGGACAAAGAGCCTTAAATGAACAGTTTTTAGTACAAATAAACGAAGCACTAAAAGGTGATGTAAATAAGCAAATTATACTTATTTGCAGATCAGGTTCAAGAACAAAGTTTGCTTCAAATATTTTAGCTTATAAAGGTTTCTCAAACGTTTATAATATCAAAAATGGTTTTGCATACGATTGGGCAAAAACTAGTTTGCCAACTGAAAAATAGTAAAGAGGTTTTCTTCTTTACTTTACAACATAGCCTACACCTCTAACATTTTTAATTAAATCTATATCAATTTTTTTTCTAATATCTCTTACATGGGATGAAATTGTATGAAAATCTTTCATTTCATCTTCATAAATATAGTCTGAAATAGTAGAAAATGATATAACCTTTCCTCTATTTTTAATTAGAATATATATGATCTCATTTTGTTTTTTAGATAATCTTATTGGCTCTTTATCTTTAAAAATTTGTTTAGTTTGTAGATCATATGTATAACCACCTGTTAAATCAATGATGTTTGAGAAATGAAACTGCTTTAAAATAGTCTCCATTCGAAGATCTAATTCTGCTAAGTCAAAAGGTTTTTTTAGATAATCACTACACCCTAGTTTATAAGCTCTTTTTACATCTTCAATATCAACTAAAGCACTAATCATAATCACTGGAACATCTATATTTTTTCCTCTTAAAAACTCTAATACCTCTAAACCATTTATATTAGGTACATTTATATCAAAAATGAAAAAGTCATATTCATATAAACTTGTATTATCTAAAAGCTCCATACCATCATCAAAAGCAACAACTTCATGGCCTTTTAGTTTTAGATATTTACTAATATGTTCTTGTAAAGAGGGTTCGTCTTCTAATAAAAGAATTTTCATTTTACTTTTCCTCTTTATATATAAATTTAAATTTAGTTTTATTATTTATTGATGTTACTTTTATTTCAATATCATTTTTTTCACAAACAATAGCAACTATTTCTAAACCTATACCTAAACCAAAATGCTTACTATTTTCTTGATAAAGTTTTTTAAATATCTTGTCAGGATTTTCTAAAATTTTTCCTCGATTTTCAATTGAAAATGAGATATATCCCTCTTCTTCTGATTTTATCTCCACATCAATTTGCGAGTTTTTATAACCATATTTTATTGCATTTGAAAGAATATTTAAAAATACTCTTCTTAATTCAATTTCATTTATGTAAATCATTGGATTATCAACATGACAAACTAAATTACACTTCATCTCTTTATTTATTGCAATTGGGTGTAAGTAATTTATCTCTTTTTGAATAAAAGGCTCTAACTCAATCCATTCAGGTTCAAAACTTGCAACTTCTTTTTTTATTGCATAATACATATCATCTGAAAAAACATTTAAAAGTCTTGTTGCAGATTTTATACTTTGTAAATATTGAGTATCTCCATACTCTAAAGTTTGCATCTCTAAACCTGTAGACATTACACTAAGTGGTGTATATATCTCATGAAAAGATTTTTCAACTAAATCATTTAAAGAGTTAATTAGCATGCTAGTTTGAAGATGGGTTTTTACTCTAATAAGTACCTCTTTATCATGAAAAGGTTTTGGAATATAATCAATACCACCTGCTTCAAAAGCTTTGATTTTATCTTCGGGATTATTTAAAGCTGATAGGAAAATAATAGGAATATCAGAAGTTTTAGAATCTTCTTTTAATAATTTACAAGTTTCATAACCATCAATTTTTGGCATTAATATATCAAGTAATATCAAATCTGGTTGTAATTCTTGGGCTATTTCAATGGCCTTGTATCCATCTTTTGATAAGAATACGTCAAAGTTCTCTTTTTCTAGTATGTTTTTTAAAATATTAAGATTTTCAATTGTATCATCAACAACTAATAGTTTAGTTTCATTCATAGCTATTCTCTTTCTTATTTAACATATTAATTATTTCGTCAAAGTCATAGTTTTCTAAATGTTCTAATAAAATTGTCCGACTAGGAGTATCACTTATTTTATCTATTAAATTATTACAAGATTTATAGTTACCTAAATCTGCTTCTTTTATTATATCACTTTCTAAATTTTTTTCAATTATTAAATTACTTGTTTGTATATCTGTTTCTTTTTTTACATATGAAAACTTTTGATTAGTAAACATAATCAAAGCTTGATCAATATCCAAAAAGCTGTAGGGTTCGACAATATACGAAGTAGAAATCTCATTTAATAAGGCTAGTTCATCACTCATTACAAGGGAAGTTAATATGATAAAAGCAATATTATTATTTTGTTTTTTATACTCTTTAAAAAAGAAATATTCATCCCTTGATAACTCAGTAGAGTCTATAAAAATCATATTATAATTTTCTTTTTTAATTTGTGTTTTTAAAATATCAAGTTTATCAACTAAAATATAGTTTATATTTCTGCTTGAAAAATATGAGTTTAGTATTGATTTTTCATCTTCATTATTTGCATAAACTAGAACTAAAAAATTATCTGCATCAAGTATAGACTCTATCTCTTGCATTTCAAATATTTCATTTTCTGTTGTTACAAAAGTAGTACTATTTTTTTGACACTTAATAAAAAACGAAAATTCACTTCCTTTATTTAGTTCTGATTTGATTTTTAATTTACTTGAAGATAATAAAGAGAGATTCTTACAAACAATTCCTAAGCCTAATCCAAAGCCCTCAACTTTAGATGAATTATTTGCCCTTATGTATTCTTGGGTGATATTTTTTATTTGATCTTGGGGTATTCCAATTCCCGTATCTTTGATTTCAAAATGTATTTTTGAATTACTCATAAAACTACAAGTTAATGATACTTCACCTTTATTAGTATATTTAATAGCATTACCAACAATATTTAGTAAAATATAAAATAGTTTATTTTTATCTGTTTTGATAATATAATCTTTTGGGATACTACTATTTATTGATAAAACTAGATTTTTTGAAATTGCAACTGTATTAAATATTGAATAGATATTTTCTAATAGTTCATTGAAATTAAACTGAGATAATACAACTTTATCTTCTCCACTATTTTTACTTATGCTAATAATATTATTTATTAAATCAATCATATGAGAACTAGCTTCAATTATTCTTTTTACACTCTTTTTTTGAACGCTATTTAAATTCTCATCATTATCTAAAATTTGAGCATTACCATATATTGCATTTAATAAAGTTCTAACATCATGAGATATATTAGATAAAAAAAGATCTTTTGCTTTATCTGAACTGTTGCTCTCAAGATTTTCAATTATTTGTATAAGTTCTTTCTTTGTATATTTTGAATAATTCATAATTTAATAATAACAAAAATTTTGTTATTTTAAAAGTATTAATTAAAAAATGTTTTATTTTTACTTATAAATTTTTCATCAATATCAAACTTTTCTAAACTTTTTTTATCTATTAGTTTTCTTGACATTATTAGTTTATTTTCTAATTTTAGACTAACACCTATATAAGTATTATCTAAAACAACACTGTTTGCAATCTTAGTATTTGAATCAATAACTACATCTTTTAGAACCACACTATGAGGGCCTAGGGTACAGTTGTTTGAAATATTTACATTATCTAAAATAATTAAAGGTGGTATCAAAACACAGTTTTTAGGAATATTTACATTTTTTCCAATTATTATTCCCTTATCATTGCTATAACCATTTAAATAATCCACCTCTTCTACTTTTGATAATATTTTATTTAAAACAGCTATATAATCTTCAAGGCTATTTATTATTTTTATATCTAAAAAGTTTTTCTCTTCTAAAAGAAGTCTTTGTTTTAAATGATCTTTTATATACATTAACTCAAAAGCTTCATCTTTTATACTAAAGCTTTTAGTTTGGGTATTTAAAACATCTTTTACTTGTAAAAAACTATCAAAAATAAAACCTATATTTTTAATAATCAATAACTCATCATCTTTAAATAGCTCAAAATTATCCTTGTAAAAGCCCTCTACTTCACTGTTTTTTACAAAGTTAAAATCTATTGGAAAGACCTCACTTAAATAAAACTCTTCAATATCTTTATTATCTAAAGTATCACCTAAAATGTAAACTTCAGAAACTTCAAGATGATTGAAAAGTTCAAAATAGTAAGAGAGAACTTTTTTACCACAGATTTTTAAACTCATTAAATCAGGTGATAAAAAAGACAGCTCTTTATTATGCACTAACTTCTTGTCTATATGAACTATTGCTTTCATTTTTATTCTCCATAGCTTGAATACTGTTAATTGCTGCTTCTTGAGAGTCATAAATATCTAAAATTGAATTTATTCTTGTTATTTCAAATATTAAACTAGCTTGATCTTTTAAATTAGCGATTTTAATATCGCCACCATCTTCTTTTAGTTTTTTTAAGCAATAAACTACAAAACCTAAACCAGAAGAGTCAATCATTGAAACATTATCAAAATCAAATACAAAATAGTTATGACTATTTCTAAACTCATTAAACTCGCTTTTTAACTTATCAATCTGATCTAACATTAACTCACCGTCAAGTTTTACTATCATGATATTTTCTAATTCTTCATATTTAACACTAAACATAATATGCTCCTTTTTTTTCTTTATTATAAAAAGTCTAAATGCAGAAATATTGCAAAGAGACTAATAAGATCCTTTTTGAAATAAAACTGCTGGAATTGTTTTAAAAAGAAGAACAATATCCTTACAAAAAGATTTATCTTTTATATATAACTTGTCCATTTTTACTTGCTCTTTAAAAGGTATACTACTTCTTCCAGACACCTGCCAAATACAAGTAATACCAGGCTTCACATCTAATCTTTTTTTATCATCAACATTGTATTGTTTAACTTCATCAATTACAGGAGGTCGTGGGCCTACTAAACTCATCTCACCTTTTAAGACATTTAATAATTGAGGCAATTCATCAATACTTGTTTTTCTTATGAATTTTCCTATTTTTGTAATTCTTGGGTCATCTTGCATTTTGAAAATCACTCCATCTTTTGATTGATTTTGATTTATTAATTTTGCTTTTAACTCTTCAGCATCCATAACCATAGATCTAAATTTATACATTTTAAAAAGCTTGCCATGTAAGCCTACTCTATTTTGAGCAAAGAAAATATCACCTTTACTTGTAGCTTTTATTACAAAGGCAATAACAATAAATAAAGGAATAAATAAAATTAGTAAAATAAATGAACCAACAATATCTAAAGCTCTTTTGAAAAAAGCAGATGAAAATAAAACCATACTCCAAAGATACTTTTTTAGTCCAAATATTCTAGGTTTTGTATAGTTATCTAAATAGCTATTTAAAAGTTTTTTCTCCTCTTTTTTATATTTGTAAACTCTAAATAAAAATAAAGGATTACCTAAGATATATCTTTTCCACATTCTTTTTGGTTCTTGGATCATTCTGTATATCCATTCAAAACCTATCTCTCTTATATAAACTGGTGCTCTTTTAATATTGCATGAGTAAAAGTCAAATAAACCTCCAACTGCTAAAATCACTTTTGCATTTAAATTATCTTTATTTTCATCAATAAACATCTCTTGAATAGGCGCACCCATAGCTACAAATAGAATATCAGCATTTGTACTATTTACGTAGTTTATAGCCTCTTTTTTTTCATCTTCATTTTTAAAGAAACCATGATGGGCACCAACTATTTGAATATTTGGATATTTATCTTCTAGTTGTTTCTTCATTTTTAAAGCAACTCCATCTTTAGCTCCTAATAAGAAGATTTTATAAGAATTTTCAGAGCTTAACTCACAAATATATGGCAGCATATCTGTGCCATTTAGGTTCTGTAAAAGAGGTTTTTGTAAAATATTACAAGCTATATTTATTCCACTGCCATCAGGTAATACACAAGAGGCATTTTTTAATATTTGTTTATATTTTTCATCACTAAAAGTTTTGTTTAGACAATCAGCATTTATAAAATATATAACTTTCTTTGAGTTAGTGTCTATACTTTGTTTTATTGAAGTGATGATTTCACTCATTTTTAAGTTGTCAAAACTAATATCAAAAATCTTAACTTTTTTAAAATATTTATTATCAAGGTTTACATAAAGCAGTGAAATAAGAGCCTTACAAAAGATTTTCATATCATTTAAAAAAGATCTATTTTGAAGATACTCTTTATTTGAAGAGCTTATTGTATAATCTGGCATTTTAGAGTACTTTCTAATAAACCACAAACTAAATAATCCAGCTTTTTGCTCAACTTTGTAATCAATATTTTTTCTATACTTAAGTAAATAAACTCCCACTATTGAGATTTTATTTGTAAGTACATAATAAAAACTTGGGTTAGATCTTATAACTATATTTTTTGTATTAAACAAGCTTATTGTTATTACTTCTTTTGAGTTTAAAAAGAACTTCTCTTTTTGAAATATTTTTTGTTTTGTAAACAATTTTCTTAAAAAAAAGTAACCAAATATAAAAATAAAAAAAGATAAAACAACAACTGAAACAGTTATATCAAAAGCTCTAGAAATAACTTTATAAGATAAATTATCTTGCTCTGTATAGTTCAATGATTTTGTTTGCATGACATCTCCAATCATATTTTTTTAATTCATTTAGACCATTCATTACCATTTTGTTTTGTAGGTTTTCATCTTTTAAAACCTCTAAAATAGAATCTTTTATACTTATAGGATTGTACTCATCAAAGAACTTTGATACATTTTGACCAATCTCAATTAAAGATGAGTTTTTTGCACATAAAGTAGGCACTTTCATAGCCATTGCTTCAATTAGTGGAATTCCAAACCCTTCATAAAAAGATGGAAAAACAAAAAGTTTAGCATTTGAAAATATTGCTGGAAGCTCCTCATTTTCTAAGAAACCTAATACTTTTATTGAGTCTTTATCTTTTGAGTTTTGAATATAATCAAAGACAACTTGAGAGTTTTCTTTTGCATTTCCCACAAGAACTAAATCAAATTGCTCTTTTACTTCTGTTGGCAATGATTCATAGGCTTTTATTAGATTTAAGTGGTTTTTACCTGGATACTCTATTCTTGAAACATATAAAAAATACTCTTTTTGTAAAGATAGTTTTCTTTTTAAAGCCTCAAAATCAAACTGTTCATTATTAAAAAGTTGAGTATCAACTCCATTATAATTAACTGTGATTTTTTTACTTTGTATATTAAAATGCTTTTCTAAATCATTTTTTGTATTTTTACTTACAGCGATGATTCTTTTTATAGGTTTTAAAAATAGTGGTATTACATATTTAATATATATCATCCTTAAAAAATCATACTTTGCTTCCACATTAAACTGAGATAAATCATGAAATGTCGCAATAGTATATCTTGGATAATAGGCCATCAATCTTCTATTTGCTGCTGTTAAAAATATAAAATCATATTTTTTACTAATATAAAAAGGCAAGATAAACAGATGAAAAAGCATATTTAATAAACTGTTACTCAAAATATTTGAAAAGGGTATAAAATGAATATTTTCATGTTTACGAGAAAAGTTTTTTATATCTTTTTGTAAGATTGCTACATATACTTTATGGTTTTTAGCTAAACAATAAAGTGTATTTTCAACATAGTTTGAAATTCCAGATTTGCCATCATCAAAAGCAAAAGCACTTGCAAATATCTTTTTCATAGCTAACTCCTTTTTCTTTTTTATTATTTTAAGAAGTTAGTATGCAAAAACATTGCAATTACTTGGTTATTTGTTTTAAGATTTTCTTTGTAGCGTTTTTAGTTTTTATTCTTTTGTATTCTATTTTTTCTTTTTTTAGCATTGATAGAATCTTTTTATCAAGCTCTTTAGCTTCATATAAACTCTCAGTTCTTCCATAGTCTTGATACTCTATTTCTTTTCTATCTAAAAAGAAATTTATATTTTCATATTTATTAAAAACATCAAGTAGCATCTTTTTAAAAAGTTTTTCATTGTAAATGGATTTTTTTGAATAAAAAACATATCCCAATAAAAAAGAGCCATCACATATTACATAATCAACTTGATCTTTTAATCTACTTAGCATATGGTGCTGTTGTGCAAAAATATATAAATAGTCATCTAAAGTATTAAAACTTTTTTCATATGTTAAATCTTTTGCAAACTCACTTACATACTCAACTTTTTTGTTTTGTTTTTTTAACTTAGCAAAAACACTTGCTGCTGTAGTTGATTTGCCACTACCAGGTCCTGCAAAAATATTTATAACTTTCATAACAAACTCCTATTGATAGTTTCCATAAGTTGCATCATCTAAATGAAGTTTTTTTCTTTTTTGACCATTTTTATGACCTTTGTAATAGGCATATTGATAAATAAATCTTCTTACAAAACAAAGACTTAACTCTTTGAACTCAAAGCTTTTAATATGAAAAAATAGATCATTTAAAACAGATTTTACATACTGTTTAAAAAAATTAAATCCATTAAATTTATTTGAGAAGATAAATACATCTGCTTCTCCTTCTACAAATCTTCTATTAAAAATCTGTTTTAAGGTATAATTATGGGAATGCATAACTAAAACATTTGATAAATACTTTACATTTAGTCCTTTGCTTTTTAGATCAAAGCCCATTTTTGTATCTTCTGACGCCCAAGCTTTTGTATAGAAAGGATTTTGCTCCCAAATCTCTTTTTTTATTCCTGATAAAGGTAGTGAGTAATACATCCATGAAGGTGCATCTGCATTTTTTGGGAAAGCAATTTCATAATCTCTTTTTACCCAGGGTTTTGCTTCTGGTCTTGCAACTTGTCTTGCAAAAACTGCATGGGTGTCATTTTGTTTTAACTCATTTATTAACAACTCTAAACAATCTTTATGAAGCATCACAGTATCAGAATTTAAAAACACTATTAGTTTTGAGTTTGAGCTTTCAACTGCGTTATTTAATACAATTCCTGGATGATAATCCTGTGGTTTAATCTGAATTAATCTATGTTCATAATATGAGATTTGCTCCAAAGTATCATCACTAGAACCTGAATCCACAACTAAAAGCTCAAAGTCTTTATATGTTTGAGAAAACAAAGCTTTTAAAGTTTGAGCAATAATATCACTAGAATTCATAGTTCTTACTATAACTGTTGTCTCTTTTGTATTCATAACTAAGCCTTTATAAGTTCACTCATATGAACAGTTTGTCTTGTTGAGATATACTCTAAAATTCTTTTTACTTGTTCAAATTTATCACATAAGTACATAGTAATTGGATGGATAATAAGATTTGAAACTAAACCTTTTTCTTCTCTTTGTTTTAATTGCTCTAAAACCATATCTGTCCACTGTTCTATATAATAAGAGTCTTTTCCAAAATCATCACTCCAGTTATATCTTTGCTGCCATTTTTCAATCCATTGAGGAGTTCTTTCTGCATGAATTAAATGCTCATGATCAGGGATAATATTAATAGGAAAATTATATATTCCAGTTTCATGTAATATTGGTTCATTTGACTCTTTTCTCACACCATCAGAGCAAATTTTTATACCAGTTTGGCTTAAAATCTCTTCTGTGTTTTTTCCATGCATATACATATGGTTTCTCCAAACTGTTATATCTTTTCCTGTTTTATTTTTAATTATCTCTTTTGTTTTTAATATATCATTTCGTTGAACCCATTTAGGACCATTGTAGTTTTTTGTAAACTTATTCCAAACCCTATGAAACAGCTCATTTTCGAAGGCATCATAATTATGCCCTCCTACTTCAATCAAAGGATTAAAAACTATTTGTTTTACCTCATGCCACTCCTCTTCAAAAGATTTACCAGTAATAAAATAGTTCATCTTTACATCATAAACCTCAAGAAGTCTTAAAAATAGAACAGCCGTTTGCATCTCTGTAATATCACAATGTTGTTGATTGCCTGTTTTTAGGCTCATGTGATGTAAATCTCCTGTTAAACAAATCATAATAAATCCTTTATAATCCAAAATCTTCACGTACAAAATTACTATTAACATGCTCTTTCCAGTAAGTTAAATATCTATTTTTTAAATGATTTTCATCTATTAAACTTACTCTAAAAAAGTCTTTTAAAACCTCATCAAACTCTTTGTCTCTAATATTGTAAGCAATAAAAGGGAACAGAATTGGCATCATTCCTTTCATACCAAGCATTCTATATCTTATATTTCCAATTACACTTAGTTTTTTAATAACTGGTACTTTTTTTAATAAATAGTAGGCTTTTTTTAATCGCCCTTTTAAGCTATTATTTGAAGATAAAGCCTCTTCAACAGCTTTGTTAATATAAGTTATTGAGTTTATTTTTACATCACCTAAAGCTAATTCCTCACATCTAAAGTGAATATCTTCTAGCTGTTCTTTTACAAAGTTTTGATAAGTTTTAATATTAAATTTCTCATATCTTTTATAATTAGGTGAAAATCTAAAATTCATAGCTTTATCGTATAAAAGTTTAAAAGTATCACTTACACAAGTTACCTCTTTCATTCTTTTTTGTTTTTCAACATAGCTATAGTTATATTTATCAAGATAAAACAGTAAAGCATCTCCATAACCGATGATGGCTTTTATCCAGTGTTTTACCACTGTTTGTCTATCTTTTTTACTAAGTGTTGGTTTAGATAAAATAAGATCATTTATAATAAGAAGTGTTCCTCTATTTACTATTAGATTTCTAATATCCCAAGAAGGAATAGTATCAACTTCAAATCTTTTATTATTTACTAAACTGCTGCTTTGTCCTACTATTACTTTATGTCCATATTTCATATCATAAGTAATTAGTAAAGGGTCCATTGATTTTAATTTTGAAGAGCTAAGAATAGTAAACTCAACAAAAATTCCAAGCTTCTTTGAGTGTTTATCAAAAATTCTTTTACACATCTTATCAAGGAAACTTGTTTGCTCATCATTTATATCTTTTGATATTACAACAAAATCAAAGTTATTATGGGGAAACTCTATTCCATCAATACAAACAACTCCACCTTCACCTCTTCCATATCCACCAATTAAAATGATAGATTCATATAAATTACTATTTATATAAGTCTTAACATCTTTTGCAATTTGGTCTAAAACATATGATAGTTTCTTTTCAAAAACCTCACTTCCATTAACTGTTAATTTTCCATAAGCATTCATAGTGATTCTCCTATTTGTTGTGAAAATGTATTCATTAAAGCAAGAGCATGACTTTTACTATCATGTTCGTAAATAGTAGATTTTAAAACATTAAAACAGATTCTTTGGTGTAGTTTCTTATCCTCAATTAACATATTGATTTTTCTTTGAAGATCTTTTATATCATTTGGAGCAACTAATAATCCATTTACATCATGTTTTAACCATTGTGAAATTCCACCAACATCAGTGGCAACTACAGGAAGGCCAACTTTTTGAGCTTCAATTCCAACTAGATTGAAAGTTTCAGGAGCTCTACTTGGAACTACTAAGCAATAAGCTTTTTTATAATAATCATTAAGTTGTTCTTGTGAAACTTTTCCCACAAACTTAACTCTATCACCTAGTTTTAGCTCTTTTGCATAGTGTTTGAAATACTCTTCTTGTTTTCCTTCACCCACAATTACTAAATCAAAATCTTCTGGTATTTTTTTCATTGATTTTAATAATGCATCTAAACCTTTTCCATTTATTAGTTGACCTACAAATAGTAAAGTTTTATTTGCTGTAAAATTAGTTTCATGACTATAATCAAAACTTGTTGAAGCAAAAAGGGGATTTACAGTAATTCTCTCTTCTTCAAAATCATGTAAAGATAAGTGTTCTTTCATATAATCAGAAGCTACAATAAAGTGATTCATTTGTCTATTTAAACTTTGTAATTTCTCTAATTTTCCTAAGGTATTAATAGAAAAACCTAAAGCTGTATTGCTTCTGTTTACAAAACCTAAACATCCGTAACATCCAAGTCCTAACTTTTTAGTACAAGTCTTTTTCCCAATTGTTGTATATTTATGTTCTCTTAAACAAAATAGTTTATGATCATGGAAAAACTTAACCGTTGGAACATCTATTTTTAGAAGCTCTTCATATATCTTAGAATCATCAAGCTGATGAATATAGATAACATCTGGGTTAATCTTTTCTATTTGTTCACAAAGGCACACCATAGGATATGCTTCATCAAAAGCTTCAAGAAACTTGTTAGTTACTTGCTCATTTGGATCATATAATAAATATGAAGAAACATTAAGATTTTTCATCTCATTTGCAGTATTGAAAATATACTGCTCAGCTCCACCTTTTAATGAAGCTTTTTCGTTTATCCATAAAACTTTCATATTGCGCTCCTTTTTTTGTTTAGTTTAACTAAGCAATTTGCAGAAAGTTTGCAATATGAAAATTATTTATCTTTTATTTGTATTTATTGATTTTTCGTAAATTTTATTAATTTCGCCATTAATAAGAGTGTCATCGTAGTTTTCAACCTCTTTTAAAGAAGCTTGAATTAAGTTATTTTTTAGTTGAGTGTTATTTTTAATATAAAACATTTTGTTAAATAGTTCATCTTTTTTATTATCTTCAAATACTAATGCTGTATGTTTATCTTTTAAAACATTACAAATACCACATACATCACTAATAATTAAAGGTAATGAACTAGCCCAGGCTTCTAGTGCTACTATTCCAAATGGCTCATGACGAGAAGGTAAAATAAAAGCATTTGAGTTTAAATAGCAATTTATAAGCTCTTTACTATTTGGTTTTAAGTCACTTAAAATAGTTACGTACTCTTCTAATTTATTTACTTTTATATAATCTTGAAGAGTTTTAAAATAATCTGTATCAGTAACATTACCAGCTAATAATAGATGTACATTTTTATCTATTAAAATATAATCTTTTAAAGCCTCTAAAGCTAAAAGTTGATTCTTTTGTTTATCAATTCTTGCACAAATAAAAAAAACAAACTTATCATTACTAATACCATGTCTTTGTCTAAAACTATCATCTTTTGGTATTTGAAAGCTTTTTACATCAATACTATTTGTTAATAAGTGAACATCTTTATTAGGATAGTTTCTTTTTATATTTTTAAACTCTGCTTTACTTAAAGTTATAATAGAACTAGCATCATCATAAACCTTTCTTGAACCAAATAAAAAGCCTAAAACTCTTCCCCATTCAAAAGAGTTATCTAAAGGTCTCATTCTATTTTCAACTTCACTTGAGCTAATATCGTATAAACCACCATGAATTGTAATAACATAAGGAATTTTTCTTAATCTACAAATAGTTCTAGCAATAGATCCCATTCTTTTTCCAGTATGAAGATGAACTAAATCTACTTCTTTTAAGAAAAATAGATGATAAAATAAAGACCATGAAAAAAGATTACCTCCAACTAAATCAAGGCTTTGTTTTGCTTTTGAAGATAGATTAAAATATGGATAAAAATAGCTAAATCTATTTACTTTGATATTGTTTATAAACTCTTCTTTTTTATTACTTAAAATATCACTTGTAAAAATTTTTGATTTTACTCCATAATCTTTTAAGCCTTTTGCAATAGATAAAACAACATTTTCAGTTCCACCCCAGTGTGATTTTGTAAATCTTCTTGGAATATGCAATACATTTTTATTTAGACAAGCATCATGAAAAATTGAAACCATTTTCTCTTCTATTTTTTCACTACTATAATTTTCCCTAACAAAATCGTATGCTATATTTTCATATTTTGTTTTTAACTCTTGGTCATTATAAATATCTAAAATATCAGAAGCTATATCCTCTTCTTTATTTGCAATAAATATTTTTCCTTCTAAGTCTAAACCATTTGCTGCTCTACTAGTTGCAACTATTGATTTTTTAAGATTTGCAACTTCTAAAACCCTAGTTAATGTTCCTGATGCAACAGTTAAAGGGAAAAGTACTAATAAACTATTTTTAATATAAGAGCTTACATCATCTACTTCACCTATAAGTTCAACATTTTGTAACTTCTTTTTATGAAGAGCAGTGGCATTTTTACCAACAATATATATTTTAATATTTGAAGAGATTAAGAAAAACTTTAATAAAGGGTATATTTTATTAATCAAAAACTCATACGCACTAATATTTGCAGTTGAATTTAACACCCCATAAAATAGTATATATTTTTGTTTTTGTTCTTTATCTTTTAGTGTTTCAAGCTTTGTTGTATTTACTTCATTTATTACATTTGGTAAAACATCATATTTATCACTATCTTTTAAATTATACTTTTTACAAACTAGCTCCAACTCATTTTTATTTGTAAATAAAAATCTATAATCTTTTTTAAAAAAAGATCTTTCAAACATAGTTAGTTTATGATATTCAAAAAAGTGATATCTATTTTTAAATACTCTGTTTTGCTCCCATGATGCTTTAGAAATCTGTGAAAAAAGCATATCCACATCAAAAATGATTTTAATAGAAGGATCAATCTTTTTTATAAACTTTGCAAGCTTTGCATTTGATGCAAATCTAATAAAACAGATATCATATCTATTTTTACAAATAATCTCTTTTAGTCTATAAAGCTTACTTTTTTCAAAATTATAAATAGCCTGTGGTGCTAAAAAGCTTTGTTTTTTTGTGGCTATTGTAAAAATTCTATTATTTTTATTATGTCTTGAAAATACTTCTGTATCGTAATCTTTATCTTTTACAAGTAATAAATCTGTTTGATAGTTTTTTAGTAATTTTTCATATAA
>Ga0098063_1000145_pt1 | contig 15487 bp, 11 predicted proteins | sample 24_taG_FD_77065 | JGI IMG/M metagenome (GOLD analysis project Ga0098063, IMG submission 77065) | Marine viral communities from Cariaco Basin, Caribbean Sea - 24_WHOI_OMZ | ecosystem: Environmental > Aquatic > Marine > Oceanic | place: Caribbean Sea: Cariaco Basin | collected 2014-11-08 | reverse complement strand
TATTCCCTCAAAGTACATTTTCCCTAGACGGTATTCGGCATGTGTCTTTCCAAGACCAGTATAACTCTCCCGACTAGCCGCTATCTCAAACCATTCTTTTGCTTTGATCTTATCCTGAGTAACCCCTAAGCCGCGATCGTACATGACTCCCAAGTTATATTCAGCATCAGTATCACCTTGAGCAGCAAGCTTTTCAAAGATATGAAAGGCCTTTTTATAATCTTGAGCAACACCTAAACCGACATAATACATAAGCCCCAAGCTATATTTAGCATACATTTTTATGTATTTAGCCTCCATTTTTTCATTATCAGCGGCCTTCTGATAATAGCTAAAAGCCTGACTGTAGCTTTGAGGCGTACCTGCCCCATGATAGTACATATCTGCAAGTTGATACTGAGCATCTGCGTTATTATTGTCGGCTAAGGTCTTATATAATTTAAAAGCCTTGGCGTAATCCTGAGGTACGCCATACTTACCCGCATAATAGATATAGGCAAGATTGGCTATTGCAGAGGTATGCCCGTTATCAGCAGCTATCTGATACCATTTGATCTTGTTTATAGGATCATAAGCTTGAAGACCAAGCATGAATTGAGCAGGAGCATATCCTCGAATGGCAAACCATTCATACGGTTTCCTGCCATCTTCGGGCAAGTCTAAATTCTCTAAATATAGCTTGGCAAGCTGTTGCTGAGTATAGCTGTCTCCTAACTGTTCTGTTGCTTCTTCTGCTATATAATCAGCTGCTATAGCGGATACAGACAGTCCGAAAGATAATACCGAGATTGTTATATTCTTGATTAAATTCTGTTTGAATCTTTGCATATTAATTCGCTCCAAAATACATATTGCTATAGATTATTCACCTGACCTAAAAATAATATTGCATCGGTTTTATTGTCTTTAATCATAAACATAAACGGATGATCGGCTGTAAGTTCAGCATTATATGAAGCAGATACAACCCTCACGACAATACTCGTTGCAGCTGCCGCAACCGTACCTTTTTCATCCACCTCAACCACCGCTTTATGAATAACTGAATCTACTGCTAAAGGTAACTTGTCATTAAACAAGCTAAAATCAGCTTTATTACTAAAAACTATTGGCATACCCATCTCAGTCAAAATAGATTCCATCTTATAGATCTGCTCTAACTTGAACTTGGGCATATTCAAAAAAATCTCTTTGCTCTCTAATCGCTCAGTCCATTTATTAATCTGAGCGGTACTCAAGTTTGCAATCAGCTTTTGCATGGCAGCTGCTTCTTTTGACTTTGGTAAGACAACTAGCATCGATAGTTCATCGCCTTTGTAAGGCAGTTCTACCACTTGTACTCGCTCATCTTCCATGTAATCAAAGCTTTCTATGCTATACATAAAATTCGTATCAGTGGTTGTGCCATTGAGGTTATAAAAAGGTTGAGTGCTACCTCGTAGGCCTAGAGGTTGTGCCCATTCGCTCTTAAAATAAACGGCATTGGTTAATACAGCAGCTGTATCTGCTTTAATACTATCTTTTGCGAGCAGCTCAGCAATCATCTGCTTGGTATGTTTGGCAATGGTCTTATTGATGGTCTGACGGGAAGGTTCAGGACTGTTTTTAAAATCAAGGTTGGTGACTTTACCACCGTAATAACGTTGTACAGTATGCAAATAATTTTGAATGGGGCTCAAGCCTTGACGCATCCATAAATCATTAACCGTGCTTAAGTCATAATTTGGGTTGGGTTTATTAAATTGATTGTATAGTGCTGCACTATTGGGATTAAGGATAGCTGGTGTTGGATAGTGAAAGGTCTTTTGGATTTGCTGCTTTGTTTCACCCTCTGCTGCGGCATACAGCATGGCTATCGCCGTAGACAAGCTGTAGGGCGAGAAAAATATGTTGTTTTCTGCTTGTTTAGCTTGCTTATTAATCTGCTGATATAAATCTATAGCGAATTGATTGTTGGCATTAGCGACTTGCTTGATACCTTCAGGCGTTGAAGCAGAGTCGTCAGCAGCCGTATAGTTCTTATCAGTCTTTGTGGTTGAAGGGTTCTCAGTCTTGCTAACTACAGGTTTTTCAGCTGCCGCTTTTATCAGTTGATTGTCAACCAAGCTATTATTACAACCAGCGATTGCCAGTAAACTGCCTAAAGCAAGCGTACCGACGCTGAGCTTCATTATTGGCTTTTTATAAATGTATTGGTTATGATTTTTCACGGCGTTGCACCCTCTTATAATTCGAATGATGTCCTGATTATATACAAGGGTTTAGCCTGATTTAGTAAACATATGCTAACAAATTTAAGGAAGATATTTCAGATGAATACAGTATATAAGGACAGCTATAAGCTTAAAAAATGCTTAATCGTATTTGTAGCAATCTTAATATCAGGTTGTATGACACCTTCAAAAAACATGATAAATAAAGCCACTAGTGAGAATAAAGTCCTGAAGACTGAAATGGAGGATATCTCGAATATATTAACACCGAAATATGCAGATATATTTACATACCCTTTTGATCCTGAGGAACCCCAGTTAGATATGGGGGTCGGTGGACGATTGGTCGTAATAGAGGGTTGTTTGCTAATAGAGTCAAGTGATGGCGTGTTTTCTACGCCTATACTGCCTGAAGGGGTGACCTATTGGGATAAAGATAAAGGCATTGTCTATATTTATGATAGAGGCTTTTTAATAGGCAATATTATTCGTTCAAATGGTGTTGCTTTAGATAGTCAGTTCCAAAAAGTACAAGACATTTTCATATCAAAAGCGAAGCCCTCGTGCCTCAAACGTCATTCAATATTGTTTGGCACTAAATTTGACTAGCAGGCAAATTAGCTTAAAAGGTCAATTATAAAGAGAGAGTGCTTTACAAAAGCCAAGTAGTTAAAGTGCTTTGCCATGTATGAAAGATTCAGATATTCACTTCAAGTTTCTACTGGAGAATCAGAACTATAATCTATTGATATAAGTGTTGACCCTTATTTAGCTCAAGCATGTCAGCAAGTATTAGAGTCGGTCTAAATATACTGATGTAGTCGGTTTTATAGTCGAGCTATGTTGAAAACTGAGGTCGATACTAGAAATAGTTAACGCTAAAGTAGATTAAGTCCTTATTGAAACTATAACTTATTAGGTAGTAAACCCCTCAATATTATGGTGTTCGAAATATCGTTAATATCTGCATATGCCATGGATAAATCTTACTCTGACAAGTCGGAAAAGCTCTATGTGCTATTATCTATATAGTGTAGAGGAGTGGAGTGGAGTATGAAATTTACTTTTCTTAGGTGACGCTATTAATATCGGGGTTTGATGTCAGCTCTACACAGCCAAACCTTCAAGTCCTCACTAGGGAACCGTATCTTCAGGATGCTATGAATATCTTTATTGACAATGATTATCAATAACATTACTATTTAATATTTTAAATAAACATACGTTCATTTATTAGGATTTTTGATGCGGAAATTTGTCCTAGATTACCCAAAAGGAAGTTACCGCAAGCTTTTTATTGTGGCTTTAATCCTAAGTTTTGGTTTTTTCATAGCCTCTTTTATAGATCGAGATATACCGAACATCTTAATATGGCTAGGAGTATTTTTAGCAGCTTTGAAGCAAGTTGTCATACCTATAAATCTAGATCAAAAAATATCTTTATCGAAAAAAAGATACTCTATAAGTGATGATGATTTTATAAGTCATTACAATAGTAGCTCTATTATGCACGATAATAACAAGGGTAAAACTTGGCATAAATTGATAATACTGGGTGATGATATATCGTCCCTTTTGCTTATTGCTGTCATACTCTATAGCATATTTGGTTAACTGAATTATAATTAGTAAGCATAACAAAACTGTTATAGATTACTAATACGATGAAAGACTTGCTACCTAAAACTGGGCGTTCTAAGTAGTATACTCAAATATGCTCGGCTTCTAACTTGGTTACTATATCCTTAAAAACTTCTTCAAAATGTTGGTTGTCAGTACATTGTTTGAATGCGTTACCATTCCAAAACCCTAAATGAAAAGTGATTGTAAGTCGCTTTTTATCCGCAGTTACCCGTCTTATTTCCGATAGGTTAACAATTTCATTATCTACAACTATAAAATTTGGCATCTAAATCTCTTTCTATAAATTTTTAATAATAGCCAGCTACGAACCTTAAATTGCCTCAAGATTGTCGGAGAATTAACTCTCTGAGAAGTATGAACAAAGAACCTTTATCGAACCACATAAAAAAACAACAAGACTATTTCTATCATCAAAAGGCTAATCAGCACTTTTCTATAAATAGATATGGTGTTTTCATTATATTTCCACTCCCATAGTGGCACTAAAATAAGCAGTAGATAAGTAACGCATATTATAAGTCCTACCCAGTATTCGATTTTCAATTTGTAACGCCTTATTCAGATGGATTGTAATGGTCAAATAATTGAGAACAGATGATAAGAGGTTTTTACTTAGCTTTTTGATTAGGCGAGGCTGTTAAAAATAGAGTTTAGTAGGTGATTAATTCTAATAAAGAACTTTATTATTTAACTAATATAATTAAGTTATAGCCGTTTAAAACACTTAAGAACAACTTCCATCAAGTTAATCGATAATACAGGTATGCTATAAATACACACACATTGGCGAGCCTGCAACAGGGTCGCTAATCACTTTGGCTTGCACATCGAATATGTCAGCCAGCATCCCCTCCGTCATCACCTCATGAGGGCTGCCCATCATTTGCAGTTCGCCTGACTTTAGTACCACTAACAAATCACAATATCTAGCCGCTTGGTTAAGATCATGTAGCACAACGATGATGCTTTTACCCTTATCCTTTAATTCCCGTATGAGTCGCATCAGCTCTATTTGGTAAGAGATATCCAGATAAGTGGTCGGTTCATCAAGCATAATAATATCGGTGTCTTGGGCTAAAATCATCGCAATCCAAGCGCGCTGCTGTTGTCCGCCTGACAAAGCTTCAAGGGGCGTATCAGCCAAACAATCAATGGACATTTCGTCCATGACGCTATCTACTATCTGGTTATCTGTAGCATTCAGCTTACCCCAATGCGAGACATAAGGCGTTCTACCATATTCAACCAACTGTCTGACACTCAAGCCTTCAGGATTGGTCTGCACTTGTGGTAATACCGATATCTGACGGGCAATCTGCCGATTATTTAACTGCGCCATATTTTGTTTTCTAAGTAAAATACTGCCCGATTGCGGTTGAATCAAGCGGCACAAACCTTTTAATAGTGTCGATTTTCCGCAACCATTTGGACCAATGAGTCCAATGACTTTATTTTCTGGCAACTCAAGTGACAGATTTTTGATAATACGTTGACCATCATGGTAGCCAAGCTGGAGTTCATTCACTGATAGCATCACCACCCCTTATAGCGCGATAGCAAAAAGATAAAATACGGCGCACCAATCACCGAGGTTAAAACGCCAGCAGGTAATTCAATAGGCGCAAATAGACTGCGTGCCAATACATCTGCGGTGACTAAAATGATAGCGCCTATTAGCGCTGACGCTGGTAATAAGATGCGGTGCTGATGCCCAAAGAGCAGTCGTGCGATATGCGGTGCGAGTAAACCAATAAAGCTAACTGTTCCTGCCACGGATACAGCCAAACTCGCAATCACCACTGCGATGAGCAATGTGGTAAATTCTAGTGGTTTGACTGATACACCAAGATGATACGCTGTCTCCTCACCAAGCCCTAGCACATCCAAACGCCACGCTAAATACATACTGATGACCATCAATACAGCAAATATTATCGTTAACATTGGAATATGTTGCCAGCTGCGCCCCCATAAGCTGCCGGTCAACCAAATCATTGCCGTATTGATTTCAACGGGATAAAGCACCAACAAAAAATTAATCCCACTGGCTAAAAAGGCACTAATGGCGACGCCAATCAGTGCCAAGCGTGCTGGCGTAGGCTGAGATATTTGTGCCAATAGAATAATAAAACAAAACGCCAATAGGCCGCCAAGTAAGGCTGCGACAGATAACCACCACGTTGGGGCGGTAGGAAGCATAACCAGTAACAAAGTCGCGCAGAACCCTGCACCAGCACTGATACCCATTAAGTCAGGTGATGCTAACGGGTTGCGAATGACCCCTTGCACTAAAGAGCCTGATAACGCAAGACTTGCCCCGACTAAAATTGATAATAGCGTTCGTGGCAACCGATGCTGCCAAACAATAAAGTCCTTTTCACCGCTAAACCCTTGATATAAATGTTGCCAAATTTGCCCTAGGGTTAATTCGCTGGCACCAAAAAAGATGCTGCTCACACTAAGGATAAGTAGCAGCACAATAATCAGTACCACCGCCCTACTTGCAGACTTACGAGCAAATAGTGAGTTTGAGCGCGATGAAGAAGCTTTATTTTGTATCGTCATTCGTTGCTTACTTTCGTTGCTTGATAGGATTTTGGATCGCTTTTGGTTAACATGCCTACAAATTTAGCAGTATTTATAAGCTATAAAAGCTTATTAACAGACTTTTATATTGACCGGTTGTTTATAACGTATTTCAAACTTGTCTGTATGAGCTATCGATCAGCTATCGAGTCGCCGTCTACATGCCAGCGCGATAAAAATTGGCGTTCCAATCAGTGCCGTTAATAAGCCCACTGGTGTCTCTGCGGGATACGCAACCGCCCGTGATAAGACATCTGCCCATACCATCAATATACTGCCAAGCAGCATGGATAATGGCAAAAGCTGCTCATAAGCCATATTCGACACTTGTTTTAATAAGCGCTTAGCAACATGCGGAATAATTAAGCCCACAAACGCAATGGGACCTGCTACCGCCACACTGACCGCCGTTAATATCGTAATCAATGCCCCGCACGACCATTGCAATGCTCGCAAGTTTATCCCAAGGCTGCTCGCCACCTCATCGCCCAGCACCAAGACATTTAATTTAGGTGACAACCACCAGCCATAACCTAAGGTCAGTAGCGATATAATTGCAAGCATTGGGATGGACTCCCAGCGCGTATTGGCAATAGAACCTGCCAGCCAATACAATACCCCATACGCCTGCTCATCCGTGGTAATCAGCGCCGCTCGCGTCAGACCGACAAGCAACGCATTAATAGCAACGCCTGATAAAATTAGACGGACAGGATGCACCGGACGACCAGAAAAGTAACCTGCCAATCCTGCAACGAGGGCGCAAGAAAGAACTGCGCCGACCATCGCTTGCAAAAAGGTCGAGGTTAAAAAGGTAAATCCCAAACCAATAGAGGATAAAGCAACCACACACGCTGCCCCTGCATTGATACCCAATACCGCTGGAGACGCCAGTGAATTTCGCGTCATCACCTGCATCAGCAGTCCAGCTACCGCCAAATTAGCACCGACTATAATCGCCAAGAGCACGCGCGGCAGGCGAATCTCTATTAATAATTGTGCCGCTAGCGATGCTTGATTATTGTGCTGCATCAATAAGGAAAGTAAATCCGTCAATGACAGGGCAAATTTTGAATACGCTGTTAACCCTTGCCAGCAGCCAAGCAGTAAAATGACTATTAGCCCACACCACAATAGCGCCCGTGTTATCAGACGCTTTGCAATATGCGATTTGATTGAGACAGCAGATGAATGGATGAGCTTTGCGTTAGCCATAAACCCAGCCTTGCTTTAAAAAGACAGTAGTGCAATGTCTCATTAATTTGACTCTTTTAAAGCAGGACTTGAACCTTCTTTGACTTGGCTCGATGCAATATCAAGCAGCTCAGCCGTCATGTATTCAGCAGACTGCATACTGCGATTGAGCGCCCAGTAATTGGGATCGACTTCGATAACCTGATTCTTTTTGACCGCAGTTAGCTGATTAAATAGCGGCGAGGACTTCCATTCATCATAAATGGTGTGCTCGTTATAACGTCCAATTAATAACCAATCAGGATTAGCCGCTAATAATTGCTCGAGACTGGTTGCGATATACGCCTCACCTGTTTGCTCAGGAATCGGGCTTTTGATATTTAGATGATTGAGTAAACTACCGGCGTACGAGCTTGGGCCATGCAACCACATGCCTTTATCACTGATAATAGCAAACTGCACGCTGTGGTTAGCTAGTGAGGTTGTCGCCAATTGCGACTTTAAATCTGCCATCTTTTTTAGATGCGTATTGATAACTTGAGACATTTTTTTATCTTGGTGGACAATATGCCCGACCAATTGCGCCGTTTGGATATTCTCCACATAACTCTCACCACGACTTTTAAGCACTACCGACGGTGCAATGCGACTAAGCTCATCAGCGATGACAGTATGGCGCTCATCATCAGCAATGATAAGATCAGGTTTTAAATCGGCGATGGCTTCAAGGCTTGGCTGATATCGTGAACCCACAGAGGTGTAATCTGAGAGTTGCTTGGTAAACTCGGCAATAATACTATCAGGATTATTGTCATCAGCAATACCAACCGGCGTTAGACCTAACGCTAACGCATCCCCTAAAAACGAGTATTCCAAAACCACAACACGCTTTGGGTCACTCGGATAGTCATTCAGATTGGGCAAACGCGCTTTGACTTCTTCATCAGTCAGCAGAAGAACACCATTATTGTTACTAGTGCTATGACTGCCATTTGGCTGAGTAATCGCTACTGCCGATACGCCATTATCAGCATTCAATGATGGCGTTGCTGTAGCGTTGTTTTTTTGATTCATAATAAAAAAAATACCGCCAACCACAATCAATACGATGATCAGCAAGGGTAAAATAAGCGTGAGCTTTGGACGTTGATTCATAAATAACCTGTCTTACTATCATGAAATGGGTCGAGCGCTAGGGACATAAGATTTTGGCGTTAACACTTACTCGTTAAAACTCATAGTTATAAGTCAACAGCCACGTTCTAGGCGCTCCAAGACCAATTTGATTTTTGCCCGAGATGCCATTAGTAGCCCCTAGCTCATAGTCTTTATCTAGAGCATTATTTAGATTCAATTGCAGATTGTGTTTGCCCATGCTATAGGCGGTCATTAAATCTACGGTCGTATAACCCGCTAGTTCGACTGCCTCTGCGTCTCCAGTGTAGCGGTCACTGATATAATTCACGCCGCCACCAATGCGCCATTGATCCGCAGGTTGATAAGCTGTCCATAATGAGAACGTTTGGTTCGGTACATCGTTTGGCGTCAGACCCGTTTTTTTATCTTCAGCATCAAGGTAGCTATAACCTGCAGACACATCCCAGTTATCACGCAGCTTGCCTCGCGCCTCAAGCTCTAACCCTTGATGACGAAACTCATCTTTATCAGTAACTTCGCGATTGTCATTGGTTTTTGGGTCTTCTTTATCAATGCGATAGAGGGAAGCATTGAGCATAATATCGTCATTATTTAAATACGTTTTCACCCCAATCTCTTTTAGGTCGGTTTGATACAGTGCGCCCAATTTTGGATTGATAAACGTTCCAGAATAAGGCAGCTGCCATGAACGCGCTACAGTGGCATAAGCGGAGGTGGCATCATTAAACTTATAGACGACGCCTGTTCGGTAGCTGAACTTGTCGTCGTTAAGCTCACTGTCCTTACCATTAGCGTTTTGACTCAGGCGCATATTGTCATAGCGAACGTTGCCGACAAGTGACCAGTCGCCAATGTGATAGACATCTTGCGCAAAAACACCGATGCTTTGGGTGCTATTTTTACGAAATGCGGGGAAACCTGGGTTAGGTGTTGCACCGGCGCTCGGGTTGGTTGCAGATGTAGGCGGTACATTTTTGTCAGTCGCAAGAGTTAAATCAATGTCGATATCATTGTAATCAGCGCCAAATAGCAGCTCATGATTATCAAGATTCCAAGCAAGCTCAGACTGTAAGGTCTTTGTTGTGCGTGGATCATAACCAAAATTATTGACAGTACGTTCAACCTTATCGTTGACCACATCAGCAGATGACTGACGGGTGCCTTTTTGCTCTAAAGTAATGTGGCTGTATGAAGCTCGATTGGTCCATTTAACGTTATCGTTAATATCAAACTCATGATTGACATTGGCATGCCAAGTGTCCGAATCTTGGTAATCATTGGTGCCGCCATAAAAGGTATTAGGTGCTACATCAACAGGCTTGCCATCTTTGGACGGAACGCCACGATAAGGTACAAGGTGCTGGCGCATATAATCAAGGGAGAGATCCAGCGTTTGCTGGTCAGTCGGCTGCCAGCGAACTGTCGGTGCAATAAAGACATCGTTTGAATCGACATGATCGACGTAAGACTCACTACGGCGATATTCGGCATTGATACGCGCATTGACAGTATCAGATAATTTATGCGAGCTATCGACGCGCGCCACGGCTAAGCCATCGCTGCCCACTTGCGCTTGCACCTTGTCAAAGTCATCGCCTTCCGCTTTTTTAGTGACGAGGTTAATAATGCCGCCAGCACTACCGCGACCATATAATGCGCCTGCGGGACCTTTGACCACCTCTACGCGCTCGACATTAGCAAGGCTACGATAGGACTGTAATTTGCCATCATCGCGCATACCATCGCTATAGACATCGTTCAAGCCGTTAAACCCGCGCATAACAAACTCATCTCGGCTGCCCTCCCCCAGTGTATTGTTCAAGCCTGCGACACCTTTCATAGCGTCCATCACACGCACTGCACCCCTATCTTCTAGCTCGGTCTTAGTAACTACCGATACCGACTGCGGCACCTCTAACCACTCGGTCTGTGTCTTAGTCCCTGATGTTGGGGCATAAGCGGCATAACCTTCATATTTTTTTGCTGTGACCACAATGGGTGCTAGCGTTACAGATGGCCCTGTTGTTGATAGCTGGTTAGACGTCTCTTGAGCAAATGATGACGGGCTTACTGCCATCATCAAGCCGGATGTGGCTATGGTTAATAATAACTGAGCGCGAACTGCCATCACTAGCCGTTTGGGTTGATTGTTATACATATGTAGGACCATAGAATGTTTGAGAAATGCGTGAGTATCAGGAAAGGTATTGCATACAAATTTGGTAATAAAAGTCATCGTAAAAATAAACATCAGCCTATCTCATCAAGCATCAAGCTTAAGTAATGACAGTTATAAATGATAATAATTTTGCAAATGATAACTATTACTGTTTATAATTGCAACGTTTTAGTAACACTGTTCATTTTTAACTGACATAAATACCTGCTAAATAATTGGAATTGTTATGGTTATTATTTTTAAACGTTCTGCACTTTTTCTTGCGATGATTTGTATTTATCAACAAAGTAGTGCTGAGGTAACGCCCATTAGTAAGAAAACGAGCGTTGAGGCGCGCTCAGACGATTCTTCTACAAGAAGTTCCACTACAGGCAATCCTAATAATAAAGCAAAAACACAAGTACTCTCTTTTACCGCATCGCCAATCATTGTCACTGCAGAGACATTAGGTGATTCTAGTGCTAATCGGGTAAAAGAATTTGCCGGTAATCGCACGGTAATTGATAACGATTTCATTAAGAAAACGGTGAGCAACTCAATTGACGGTGCATTACAGTTTATCCCAGGTGTCAAAATTGACGATGAAACGGGTACAGGTGTATTACCTAACATTTCTATCCGCGGTTTACATGCTAGCCGCAGTGGACAGGCGCAATTTTTAATGGATGGCATTCCGTTAACCTTGGCGCCTTACGGTCACACTGGTCAGTCTATCTTTCCAGCGACCCTTGATAATCTTGAGCGCATCGATGTCGTACGCGGCGGAGCTGCAACCCAATACGGTCCAAATAATGTCGGCGGTGTGATTAACCTCATCACCAAACCTATTGCTAAAGAGACTCAAACTGAAATTGGCACCAACTTAACCGTCTTTGAGCAAAATGGTAAGCCATGGACCAGTTTATACGCGCGGCACAGTCGCTGGTTAAATGACAAATTGGGTGTACAAGTAGAAGCAAACGGTATTAAGGGCGATAGCTTTAGAGATCACTCAGACACTGAGGTCACTAACCTACAAGCCAAAGCACTTTGGTATATTGACGACAATCAGGAACTAGAAGGGTTCTTGCAATACTATGATGCCAACACAGAAATGCCAGGGGCACTGTCGCCGTCTGCCTATAACCAAAATATCGAACAGAGCCAACGCCCATTTGAAGCCTATCAAGGCAAATCAACGCGCTGGCACGCTAAGTACAAAAACTATTTGGATATCGGCGACCAAGCGGTCTTAGACCTCACGACTTTTGGACATCATGCCACTCGTAATTTTGAATGGGGATTTAACTCACAAGCGAATCAGCAAGGCGTACATTGGGCAGACCCAGCTATTGCAGCAGATAGCATGCGTACCTCCCCTCGTGAGTTCAATGTCTATGGCGTAGAGCCGAAATTCTCTATTAAACTTGGTGATACTAAAAACATCAAACATCACCTTATCAGTGGCATGCGCTACGTCAATGAAGATATCGATTATAAACTGACGCAAACCAAGCTTGCGAATGGTACGACTACCACACCTCGTGACTGGAATCTACAAACCGATGCATGGGCCGCTTATCTTAGCGATGAGATAAGCTTTCTGGATGAGCGCCTAAAAATCACCCCCGGTATCCGTTATGAAAATGCAAAAATGACGTTTAATGATGCTGGTAATAATACGCAAACAGACAACACCATTACGGAATGGCTGCCTGGACTCACAACGTCTTATGCCTTAAATAAATCTGATGATAATCTATGGCTGATTTATGCCAACGCGCAGAAATCTCTAAGAACGCCGCAAATTGCTGATATTCGTGGTATCGGTGAAGAAGGCAGTGAGCTGGCATGGAACTATGAAGTAGGTACACGCTATACCACCGATAACCTGCAAGCCAATTTAGGACTGTATCGCATAGATTTTAAAGATCAGCTGCAATGGAATAGCCGCGATCAAAGCTTCGATAATGTGGGTCGTACACTGCACCAAGGCTTAGAGACTGCAATTACCTATAGCCCGAAAACATTCGAAAACTTGGATGTCGGTCTCAGCTATAATTATCTCAATGCCACGCTGCAAGAAGGAAAAGATAAAGGCAATCAACTGCCGTACAGCTCGCCACATCAGTTGGGCTGGCACGCCAGTTATAAGCATCAAGATTACAATGCCACTTTATCTGGTGTTTACTATGACAAAGCTTATGCTGATAATGCCAACACGGTAGCAGAAAGCAAAGACGGCAGCATTGGCGAGACACCTGCTTATCAAGTTTGGAACTTGAGTCTACAAAAAACATTGCAAGACACCAAGAATGAAAAGCTGTCTGTTCAATTCGGTATTAACAATTTATTTGATGAGCAGTATTATTTCCGTGGTATCGATACCAGTCCAGTTGGTCGCTATCCTGCGCCCAGTCGTTCGTACAAGTTGGGACTCAACTATCAATTTTAAGGGTTAGTAAATCCTAATTCTTAAATACCTTGCAACGATAAAAGCAAATCTGAAATGGTTTTGCTTTTATCGTTAAATAAACATAAGGCTGATATGAATAAACTCTATGACAAATCAGCGCCCAACACCTTAAAGCGTATACATCGACACAATCAGGATTCCTAATGAGTTATCGAATGATGGTGGCGATCGTCCTATGTTGTCACTACATGTCCGCGTTTTCTGCTTTAGGCATGCCTTTGTTTTTACCCATCATGCTCCAAGAATTAGATGCACCATCGCAATCAGGCTGGGTTGGCTTGCTCTTTATACTACCTACCCTGATGACTGCCATCGCTGCTAGATATTGGGGACGTTTCGCCGATACTTATAGTCGCAAGACGTCTCTGTTACGGGCAGAGTTAGGATTGGCTATTGGGTTCTTAATATGTGGGTTTTCTCACTCTTTATGGCAGCTTATCATAGGGCTGAGTATTCAGGGTCTATTTGGCGGGACGATGGCAGCCTCAAACGCGTATTTAGCAACGAGCATTACCGATAAGAACGCCTTAAAACAGGTATTGAATTTTACTCAATTTTCAGCACGGCTTGCCCTCATTACCGCACCGATTGGGCTGGGGTTTTTAATACACCATTATGAAGTGTTAAGTTTATACCGCGTGTTGGCTATACTGCCTTTATTAGCATTAGTACTCAGCTGTTGGCTCAAAAAAGACGTTGTCTCAGTAGTTAAAGTCAACAAAAAAGCAAATATTATCGAGCTGCCAAAAGCATCTGTAGAAACTATAAGCTGTCAGAAAACCAAAAGCGATAAGAAAGAGGCGCACCACTTAGAGAAAAGGATAACAGGCGCATCTTTTCCCGCTAATCCTTATTTCTTTATATCGGTAATGCAGTTTTTCTTAGCCTTCTGTATGGTAGCGACCTTCCCATACTTTTTGCCATTTGCCAAATATTTTGGGCTTAGCACCTTTCAAATAGGACAGTTATATGCCATGCCTCATATGATATATCTGATCTGCCAGCTGTTATGTGGACGCACAAGCCATTGCATGCCATCAGCATCGCTTATACCTGGTTTTGCAATACTAGCGGGCGCTGTCTTGCTGCACTTAACTGATTATCTTATCTTGATTTGGTTGGCTAGGATACTATTTGGCGTAGGCATGTTTGTGTGTTATCAAAGCCTGCATGCGCAAATGGCTGACACTAATCAGTCCAAGCATAGCGGTAAAATATTCTCTCGCTACGATGCGCTATCAAAATGGGGCGGCGTGATAGCAGGATTATCAGTCACTTTATTTGTACCAATATTGGGTCTGCTGTTTCCTTTTGTCATCTCAGCGGTGATGGCAATTATCGCGATGATAACTATTAGAATGCGTCAGCAGTATTTAACGAGATCTGAAAACCCAACCCATTCTGATCTATGCTAAAGAAACCATACATCTGAATGACCCCTGCTGTCAAATCCGTAGGCATTAACTTGGGAGATTATAATTTTAAAAATTTTGATCTGATGTTTATTTTTATTAAGGTATAGTTTTAAAATTAATATCAATAGCGAAGAATAATTAAATGTTAGAGTAGACCAAATATTAATTTAAACTATAACTTATTGGGTGGTACAGACCACAATATTATAGTGTCCGAAATATCATTAACATCTCCATATACCATGAATTTGTTTTACTCTAATGAGTCTAAAAACCCCTAAATACTATTAATTGTATAGCATAGAAGGCTGAGGTATGAAATCCACTTTTCTCAGGTGATGTTGTTAATATTGGGGTTTGTATATAAGATGGCGCTTTTTATGTGCAGATTCTCTAAATTAAGTTAATGTGAGAGTATCATCACATCATTTCCCTATTGCTATGGTTAAAACTTGGCCATCACTTGCAAAAAGGCAGATACCAACCTCAGCTAAATAAAGATATTCATTAATAAAGGTTCTATAGAAAAACAACTGATTCTGCTCTCATTATAAGACCTATATAAATACCAAGCCATCCTCAGTTTGATGCGCCTTGATATTGACATTATAAACGTCACTTAACTGCTCATTAGTCATTACTT
>Ga0098063_1000136_pt1 | contig 16201 bp, 9 predicted proteins | sample 24_taG_FD_77065 | JGI IMG/M metagenome (GOLD analysis project Ga0098063, IMG submission 77065) | Marine viral communities from Cariaco Basin, Caribbean Sea - 24_WHOI_OMZ | ecosystem: Environmental > Aquatic > Marine > Oceanic | place: Caribbean Sea: Cariaco Basin | collected 2014-11-08 | reverse complement strand
TGCTCACGCTCCAAAGAAAAACCCGCCGCTAAGGTGATATCTGTGAAATGGGCTAATAGTGCTTGAGTAGCAATTCTAAGCTGCCAAGTAGCAAGCAGGCGTCCTGGGCAAACGTGCTTGCCGATACCATAAACCACGTTAGCAGCGGCATGCTTTTGAGGGTCGAAATCATTGTCACCAAACACCGCTTCGTCGCGATTGGCTGATGTCCAGTTTAACTGTACGCGCGCGCCTTTGGGTAGCTTGTGCGCACCAATAGAGACGGGACACGTAGTGATACGGCGGTTTGAGACGAAAGGATCGTCAATTCGTAATATCTCGTCGATGATAGCCTCAAGTTCGCTATCAGTAGCTCGTGACCAGAAGTTTACTTGCTCAGGATGCTTGACAATATGAGCGATGATAACGCCGACACACAAAGCGATAGACCCCAAATCGCCGCCAGTCCAATTACGCAAAATAGACACCAGTTCGGCTTCGCTCAGCTCCCGCCCATCGATGCGCTCACGGCACAATTGAGCGGTGACGCTATTCATATCAAGGCTGTTTTTAGCGATATTATTTTTAGCGATATTATTTTTAGCGATGTTGTTTCCAGCAGTGTTATTTTCAGCAGTGCTCGCTTTAAACATGCCAGCCACTTCGTCAGTATTGCGGTACGGCTGTAACACCGAGCGGATAATATCATCGAAGTCTTGCGCGACTTTTGCCATTTTTACGTCGTCTTTTGAGCGAGTAGCGCTGTGATTATTGCGCATCCACTGTAAAAGTTTCGGTTCTAATTCAGTAGGCCAGCCAAGCCACGCGCACTGCGCGCGGACCGCAAATACCGCGCCGATATCATCGACTGCATTGAGCATTTTACCTTTTGGTAGCTCACTCATTAATTCGGTTGCGACCTTTTTAAACACAGGGACATAAGGCATTAGCGCTTCTTTACTAAGGTAGCTATCAATCAGCGTCCTGAAATGCTCGTGCTCTGCGCCGTCCAAACCATTGGGTACTTGCAAAAAACGCGACACCTGACTAGAAAAACGCTTATCATCTAAAGCCGCCGCCACCACATCAGCATGGCGTAGTAACACCCACTCCCCTGCGTCATTTTTTATCACATCATGCGCTTGCCGTAAGTTATCGGTCAGGGCGCGCAAATCACTGTCTTTACAAATAGTGACCTCAGCAGTCGCATGAACGGTTTTTTGATCAAATAAGTTAGATGTCATCATAAATCCTTACAGCAGGTATTCGGTTTTGTAGCGCCTCTCAATTCTCTACATGTTGAGTTTATACTGCTAGGCAGCTTTATAAACAATAACCATCATACACGCAAATCCATAAGTTTTTAATGAACAAGGAAGTAATGGATAAGGAAGTCACGCTTAAAGCTTTCTTTATTTAGATAAATGATTGACCGTCCACACCGCCGCTTCTACACGCGTGCGCAGACCCGTTTTATTGAGGATATGTTTGACATGGACTTTTACTGTCGACTCGGCAATATCCAAATTATTGGCAATCATTTTATTACTCAGCCCTTCAGCAATCATCTGAATCACTTGCAGCTCTCGGCTGGTCAAATTACTGGCGATATCTTCGATACTGGGTGTGCGCAAGGTTTGGGCAAGTATCGATGCAAGGTTTGGACTGATGACCAGCTCGCCGCGCAGGATTTTTCTGATATCAATGATAATCAGCTCAGGCTCCATATCCTTTAATAAGTAACCATCGACGCCCAATTTTAATGCCTCTTGGACGTCCTCACCGCTATCTGAAACCGTGAACAATACGGTCTTGGTATTGATATTTCTGGCTTTTATTTCGCGTAAAGTTTCGATACCGGTCAGTACCGGCATTTTATGATCAAGTATCACCAAATCCACGTCGTTATTTTCTAAAAATGCCAATGATTCTTGACCGTTGCTGGCTTCGCCAACGACTTCGACATCGTCCTCAAGGCTTAGTAGTTCAGAGATACCGCGGCGTAACATCGGATGGTCATCGACCAATAGTAGGCGCGCAGGCGACGTGCTGGTATAAACTTTAGTGCTCATAACATACTCACAAATTAGAAAAAATGGTACAAAAACTCTCTTACTCAAAAAAAACTGCTTAAAAAATCAAAAAATGGCAAAGTAAAAACAGCGAAAATGATAAATCTATTATCTAAAAGAGTAATTTTATTCGATTATAAATAAGCGTCTTGGGTATTTTTTTCATCAAAGAAGTTGGGTGCAAATCTAACCGTGACGATGGTACCCTGCGGTTGATTGTCTGTGACAATAAGCTCACCGCCGATGTTATGGGCGCGCTCTTTCATAATGATGAGGCCGTGGTGTTGGGTTTGATCGACACTTCCTGACATGCCAACACCATCATCGATGATACTCATGACGATATATTTATCACCGTCCTCATACGCCAATTGAATCTCTACATTTTTTGCTTTGGCATGACGGCTGATATTCGATAGCGCTTCTCTGGCAATCTGTATCAAATCTATCTGTTCAGTGGCGCTTAAATTGAGCGTCATAATTCGATTGTGCACGGTCATATTAAAATCGCCCTTGGAGGCAAACTCACTGGCAGCATCACGTAGTGCTTCATCAAAATTATCATTATCAATGGTCAAGCGGAACGTCACCAACAAGTCTCTTAGCTGCTGATAAGCGGAACCCAAACCTATTTTTATCTGCTCAATGTTTTGATAGACAGGCGCTTGTACTGGCTCGCTACCCGCATTTTTTAGATGTCGCTCAAGGACGCTGACTTGGATTTTTAAATAAGATAACGACTGCGCCAAGGAGTCATGCAACTCTCTGGCAATGGTTGAGCGCTCTTCAAACAAAATCAGCTGATGCTCTTGCTGTCTTTGTTTGCGCAGTGATAAGGCGGTACTGATTAAATTGGTCAGCGCCACAATCAGCTCGTCATTTTGCGCATCCAACTCGGCACTGACAAACGGGAAAATGCTGCCCGCTTCGGTCATTTGAATACGCTGTTCTGGTGTTATATTGCTATGATTATCAGCATTATCGTCGCCATCCGTGACAAAAGAGCGATTCATCACCAGCGTCGACTTTGGACGTACGCGTAATTCCCCAAAGGTTTCTTGTTGATGGACGATAGGATAAGACTTGGTATGTTCGCCATTTTTAATGCCACAGCTTTCACAGCTCAGCTTTTTGCACAGCTCTTTCATTTTTTCGCCGTGCAGCACGATAGCATTTTTATTGGTGATATATTTATTTTGAATACATAAGGTAAATTCTAAATGCGGCAGCGCCTTGCTAAAGTCTGCAATCAAGTCATCGAGCTGGTATAAGCTCACTTGGCTGGTGGTCAGCGATTTTGAAAAGTCATAAAACAGCGATAGCACTTGATTGGCTTTGACCAAATGCTGAGTTTTTATTTGTACTTCACTCTCAAGCGAGCGCTGATAGGTTTCAATCGTGCCCGCCATGTCATTAAATGAGCTGCCCAATACTTCAAATTCTCGGTAGCCCTTGATGCACACACGCGTCTGAGTCTGCCCTCGTTTGAATTGGTTATTGGCTTTAATCAATTGCTGAATGGGCAGCAGTACCGATTTTTGCAAACGGCGCATGCCGATTAATACGATAATAGCGATAAGCAGCAATGAGAGGATTTGTAAGTTTTGTTGCCATGTCTGGCGCTGCTCGTTTCGGTATTGCAGCTCACCGACGAAGTCATTGACATCTTCGATATAACGCGACGAGACGCTATAAAACCCTTGCTTATCTTGCGCCAATAACGCTGGCTTTAAATCTTGATACCACTGCTCTTTTATCTCTTTAAGCTGCTCATTGATGCGCACATGTCGATTGGCGCTCGTTAGCTGATAGACCTGCAATTCTTCGAGACGATTTTCCATATCGCGGCTGAGAATATCTACCTTTTCAGCGGTCGTTTTATTGGCAAAGTCTAATTTATCCTGTTTGGCGCTCTGCGCATTGGTTTTATCGCCTACGCTGTTTTGTCCAACATGTAAACTTGGACTAAAAGGATGGTCATCTGAAAAATCCGTCGCTATCTGAAAATTGAGTCGGTAAGTTGCCATACGCACCGAACCTGCCACATTAATGGCCTCAGCATCCGACCTTGCTACCCATGCCAGCGCGCCACTTCCTAGCGTAGACATCACCGCCAAGGTGGCTATGATCAAAATAGCGCCCCAAGCATGCAGCGATAAAGACTGTCTGTGTTGTTTAGACCTCATGAATGGCATTCACCTAGCAAATTAGCGAAAACAGGGGATAAATAACACTATTAGAATCGTTCATTTTAAAACCGTCGACATTCAAAACCATCCGTATTCAAAATAACAAATGCGCTTATTAATCATAAAAAAAACCAAACTTTTGGTAATAATTCTATGACTACTATACCCCTTTTAGCCATCAGTATACCACTATGTATGAATACTCATTATCCCGATAACAAAGTACCGTGAGTTATCATTTTTTATAAATACTTATTTTTTATAAAGACAATAAGTGAGGAAGAGTATGGGCAATAAATACAACTTCAAAGGTGGTACGCTCATTACTGACTGGCGACCTGAAGTAGAAGATTTTTGGCAAGGCGGCGGCAAAAAAGTCGCCACGCGAAATTTATGGATATCTATTCCATCTTTGCTATTGGCGTTTGCAGTATGGATGGTATGGAGCGCGGTCATCGTGCGCTTGCCAGAGATTGGCTTTGCTTTTGATGGCGGACAGCTATTTTGGCTGGCTGCATTACCGGGGCTGTCAGGGGCGACGCTGCGGATTTTTTATTCTTTTATGGTACCTATTTTTGGTGGACGTCGTTGGACAGCGATATCCACCTTATCTTTATTAATACCCGCGTTATGGATGGGTTTTGCGGTACAAAACCCTGATACACCGTTTATTATATTTGCCATTATCGCGCTGCTGTGCGGCTTTGGCGGTGGTAACTTTGCGTCGTCTATGTCCAATATTTCGTTCTTTTATCCAAAAGCCGAACAAGGTACAGCGCTTGGGCTAAACGCTGGTTTGGGTAATTTGGGCGTCTCGGTGATGCAGTTTGTGGTACCGATGATTATCTTGGTTGGTGCCTTTGGTAGCTTGGGCGGCGACCCGCAAGTATCTGACAGCGGTCGATTGTTTTATCTCCAAAACGCGGGCTTTATTTGGGTGCCTTTTATCCTGCTGTTTGCTGCATTGGCATGGTTTGGCATGAATGACATTGCCACCGCTAAAGCCTCGTTTAAAGACCAATCGGTTATCTTTAAACGCAAACATAACTGGATTATGTGTATTCTTTACATGGCGACGTTTGGCTCTTTTATTGGCTTTTCTGCTGCCTTCCCGATGTTGATTAAAAACTCCTTCCCTGCTATTGACGCACTTAAATTTGCCTTTTTAGGGCCTTTGGTTGGTGCGCTATTTCGCCCATTAGGGGGCTGGATATCTGATAAAACCAGCGGCGCAAAGGTTACATTCTGGAACTATATCGTGATGGTATTGGCGGTATTGGCAGTGATGTACTTCTTACCTAGTGAGACCAGTGATGGCAGCTTTGTCGGCTACTTTATCTCCTTTATGGTGCTCTTTATCACCACCGGTATCGGAAACGGCTCAACCTTTACCATGATTCCGGTTATTTTTAGAACCTTTCATGACCGCCGTGAGCCTGAAAAAGCGGGGACAGAAGAGTTGTTTGTCGAGATACGTAAAGAGTCAGCAGCAGTGGTCGGCTTTACCTCAGCCGTTGCCGCCTATGGTGCGTTCTTTGTGCCCAAAATGTTCGGGTCAGGACTGGGAATAGATGGCACCTTTATCACACTTATCATCTTTTATGTCCTCTGTATTGCATTAACTTGGTGGTTTTACAGCCGCCCGAATGCTGAGATTCCTTGCTAAAACGGCTGTGTTATAAGTCCTTTAAAGCGACTTTTATACAAGCAAAACTAAATCTATAAAGTGCTACTTGCCCATGTAAGTAGCACTTTTTTTATTTTAAATTTTTACTGCTCATGATTGGCTTAACAATCAGCGTCACACGCCGTCACTGAGCAGCTATTTAGCCGCCATTTTCCAGTGCTTTTATTTTTAGCAGCTACTACTAAGGTGGTAGTGCTCTGCTCATGTTAGCGGATAGTAAGGGTGCTATGGCTTACTTAAAATGACGCTATTGAAATAATATTTACGGCTTAGGTGCATACCAATATCGAGTCAAGTACGACGATACCAGCATGCGGCACTCAGCTTTAGATACACCATAGGCAATAAAACAGAGGATAGCGAAATGAGCCATTTACTCGACCAATTCCGTTTTTTTAAACGTAAACAGGGCGAATTTTCCGATGGGCATGGCGAGACGCGTGATGAGTCTCGTGACTGGGAAAACGTGTATCGTAGCCGTTGGCAGTATGACAAAATTGTGCGCTCAACGCATGGGGTCAACTGTACCGGCTCTTGCTCGTGGAAGATTTATGTCAAAAACGGCTTGGTGACGTGGGAAACCCAGCAAACCGACTATCCTGAAACCCGCCCTGACTTACCAAACCATGAACCACGCGGCTGTCCTCGCGGCGCAAGCTACAGCTGGTATATGTACTCTGCCAACCGTGTCAAATATCCAAAGGTACGTAAACCCCTACTAAAATTATGGCGCGAAGCCAAAGCTCAGTATCCTGACCCTGTCGATGCTTGGGGCAGTATCGTTCAAGACCCTATCAAAGCTGAACAGTATAAATCTAAGCGTGGTCTTGGTGGCTTTATTCGCTCAACATGGGCAGAGGTCAACGAAATCATCGCTGCCAGCAACGTTTATACCGCTAAAACCTTTGGGCCGGACCGCATTATTGGTTTCTCGCCGATTCCTGCGATGTCGATGGTCAGTTACGCCTCTGGTAGCCGCTATTTGTCGCTTATCGGCGGTGTTTGTTTGTCATTTTATGACTGGTATTGTGACTTACCTCCGTCATCACCGATGGTTTGGGGCGAGCAAACCGACGTACCAGAATCAGCCGATTGGTACAACTCTGATTATATCATCGCGTGGGGCTCAAACGTGCCGCAAACGCGGACGCCAGATGCGCATTTCTTTACCGAAGTACGTTATAAAGGTACCAAAACCGTCTCTATCACCCCTGACTATGCAGAAATCTCTAAGCTGACCGACTTATGGCTCAATCCTAAACAAGGTACAGATGCGGCAGTGGCGCAGGCGTTTTGTCATGTCATTATCAAAGAGTTTTACCTCAAGCAGCCAAGTGATTATTTCTTAGACTACGCCAAGCGTTATACCGATTTGCCGGTGCTTGTAATGCTAGAAGGTGAAGATGGCGCGCGCCGTGCGGGTCGCTACCTGCGTGCTTCTGACTTGGTCGATGACTTGGGTCAAGAAAACAATCCTGAATGGAAAACCATCGCCTTAAATAATGACGGCGAATTGGTTTCTCCCCTGGGCTCAATCGGCTACCGTTGGGGCGAAAAAGGCAAGTGGAATCTTGAGCAAAAGAACGGCACCACAGGCGAAGACATCGATCTGACGCTTACCTTAAAAGACAGCGCTGAGACTTGTGTCGTGGGCTTTGACTACTTTGGTCATGTGGATCATCCGCATTTTACCTCGGTGCCAGGCGAGCCTATCCAGCAAAAAACCGTCCCTTGCAAAACCATTACCCTTGCCGATGGCAGCACCGCCATCGTTGCGACAGTATTTGATTTAACCGTGGCCAACCTTGGTGTTGACAATGGCGTCGGCGGCGAGCACGTCACCGATGATTATAACGATGCAAGCGTACCGGGCACGCCAGCTTGGCAAGAAGTAATTACTGGTCTTAGCCGTGAGCGCGTGATTCAAGTGGCTCGCGAGTTTGCTGAAAACGCCCATAAAACCCATGGTAAATCGATGATTATCATCGGTGCGGGTATGAACCACTGGTATCACCTCGATATGAACTATCGCGGCGTGATTAATATGCTCATGCTGTGCGGCTGTATCGGCAAATCTGGCGGCGGCTGGGCGCACTATGTTGGTCAAGAAAAACTGCGCCCACAAACTGGTTGGTTACCCCTTGCCTTTGCCCTTGATTGGCATCGTCCACCGCGCCAAATGGCCGGTACCAGCTTCTTTTATGAGCACAGCTCACAGTGGCGTCATGAAACCATCTCAGCTCATGAGATTCTCTCGCCAAATGCCAATAAAAAATTCTTCCCAGAGCACATGCTTGATTACAACATCCAAGCAGAGCGCGCAGGTTGGTTACCATCAGCGCCGCAGCTCAACCGTAATCCATTGACCATAGCCGCCGCCGCAAAAGCCAGCGGTAAAGACGTAGAAGAGTATGTGGTCGACTCATTAGAAGACGGCAGCTTACGCTTTGCTTGTGAATCACCCGACAACCCGGTGAACTTCCCGCGCAATATGTTTATTTGGCGCTCAAACCTCTTGGGTTCATCAGGTAAGGGTCATGAATATATGCTCCATTACTTCTTGGGCACCAGAAACGGTCTGCTTAACGAAGAAAACCCGACGGGTCATTTGCAGCCAAAAGAAGTCGATTGGGTAGAAAAAGGCCCTACTGGCAAGCTTGATTTGGTCGTAACGCTTGATTTCCGGATGTCCTCGACCTGTTTGTACTCTGATATCGTCCTGCCGACCGCGACTTGGTATGAAAAAGACGACATGAATACCTCAGACATGCACCCGTTTATTCACCCATTAACTGCCGCCACCGACCCTGCTTGGGAATCTAAATCGGATTGGGAGATTTATAAAGGCATTGCTAAGAGCTTCTCTGAGCTATCAAAAGGTCATTTGGGCGTGGAAACCGATGTGGTTACTCTGCCTATGCAGCATGATAGCCCAGGCGAGCTTGCGCAGCCATTTGGCGGCACCGACTGGAAAACGGCTGGCGAAAAACCGGTTCCTGGTAAAAACTGCCCAATGATTAAAATCGTTGAGCGCGACTATCCTAATACCTATAAGAAATTCACCTCTATGGGTCCGGCTCTAGAAAAACTGGGCAATGGCTCAAAAGGTTTGAATTGGGACATGAAAACCGAGGTCAAACAACTGGGTGATTTAAACCACCGTGTCACTGAGCCGGGTATCTCTGAAGGTCGTCCTCGTCTAAATACCGCGGTGAATGCGTCTGAGATGATTTTGATGCTGGCCCCTGAAACCAATGGCCACGTTGCCGTTAAAGGCTGGGCGGCACTGTCTGAATTTACCGGTCGCGACCATACGCATTTGGCCAAATCCAGTGAGCATGAAAAGATTCGCTTTAAAGATATCGTCGCGCAGCCACGTAAAATCATCTCAAGCCCGACGTGGTCGGGTATTGAATCTGATGAAGTGAGCTATAACGCCGGTTATACCAACGTCCATGAGCTGATTCCTTGGCGTACGATTACCGGTCGTCAACAGTTTTATCAAGATCACCCTTGGATGCAGGCGTTTGGTGAGCAAATGCAGCAGTATCGTCCGCCTATCGATACCAAGACGACGGAGATTATCCAAAATACCAAGCCCAATGGTAATAAAGAGATAGTGCTGAACTTTTTAACACCGCACCAAAAATGGGGTATTCATAGTACTTACTCTGAAAACTTGCTCATGCTGACATTGAGCCGCGGTGGTCCTTGTGTGTGGTTATCAGAAGTCGATGCTGCAAAAGCCGGTATCGTCGATAACGACTGGATTGAAGTCTTTAACGCTAACGGTGCCATTACCGCGCGCGCCATCGTTAGTCAGCGCGTCAAAGAAGGCATGACCATGATGTACCACGCCCAAGAAAAATTGGTCAACGTTCCAGGCTCGCAGCAAACCGGTATTCGCGGCGGTATTCACAACTCAGTGACCCGTACTATCCTAAAACCGACGCACATGATTGGCAGCTACGCGCAGCAGTCTTACGGTTTTAACTACTATGGCACTGTCGGTTGTAACCGTGATGAGTTTGTGGTGATTCGCAAAATGTCGAAAATCGATTGGTTGGAAGAAAAACCAGATGACTCATTACCACGCCCATTGCCAACCACCCTTGATGGTTAATAGCACGTTTATACATTGCTACTGATAAGTACTTATATTAATTGCTTTTATACAAAAGCTTGGAGCACACCCCATGAAAATTCGTTCACAAGTCGGCATGGTGCTTAACCTCGATAAATGTATCGGTTGTCACACCTGCTCGGTCACCTGTAAAAACGTTTGGACCAGCCGCGAAGGTATGGAATACGCGTGGTTCAACAACGTTGAGTCAAAGCCTGGTATCGGTTATCCCAAAGAGTGGGAAAATCAAAATAAATGGAACGGCGGCTGGATACGTAACGCCAACGGCACGATAAACCCGCGTATCGGTGGTAAGTTCCGCGTGTTGGCAAATATTTTTGCCAACCCTGACTTACCAGAGATTGATGATTATTACGAACCCTTTGATTTTGATTATCAGCATCTGCATACTGCTCCGCTCGGTAATTACTCGCCTATCGCCCGCCCGCGCTCAGCCATTACTGGCAAGCGTATGCAAAAGATTGAGTGGGGTCCGAACTGGGAAGAGATCCTCGGCTCAGAGTTTGAAAAACGCCGTAAAGATAAAAACTTTGACAATATCCAAGCCGATATTTACGGCCAGTACGAAAACACCTTTATGATGTACTTGCCGCGTCTGTGCGAGCATTGCTTGAACCCAACCTGCGTGGCGTCATGCCCAAGCGGCGCGATTTATAAGCGTGAAGAAGACGGCATTGTCTTGATTGACCAAGAAAAATGCCGCGGCTGGCGTATGTGTATCTCAGGCTGCCCGTACAAAAAGATTTACTACAACTGGAAATCGGGCAAGTCTGAAAAATGTATCTTCTGTTATCCGCGTATTGAAGCTGGTCTGCCAACGGTTTGTTCTGAAACCTGTGTTGGCCGTATTCGCTACTTAGGCGTCCTACTTTATGATGCGGACAAAATCGCCGAAGCCGCTAGCACCCCTAACGAGCAAGATTTGTATCAAGCACAGTTGGATGTATTCTTAGATCCTAATGATCCTGCGGTCATCGCCCAAGCGTTAAAAGACGGTGTACCACAATCGGTGATCGATTCAGCTCAGCGCTCGCCAGTTTATAAGCTGGCGATGGATTGGAAACTTGCTCTGCCACTGCATCCTGAGTACCGTACGCTACCGATGGTTTGGTATGTACCGCCATTATCACCAATTCAAAACGCCGCCGAAGCCGGTAAAGTTGGTATGGATGGTCTGATTCCAGACGTCGACAGCTTACGTATCCCGCTGCGCTATCTTGCCAATATGCTAACCGCGGGCGATGAAGAGCCAGTACGTTTGGCGCTAAAACGCCTACTTGCCATGCGTAGTTATAAGCGTATGCAATTGGTAGAAAAACAAGAAGTGCAAAGTATCTTGGACGATGTTGGTCTGACCAAACTGCAAGTAGAAGAGATGTATCGCTACTTGGCAATCGCCAATTACGAAGACCGTTTTGTGATTCCAACCGCGCACCGCGAAGAAGCCTTAAGTGACGCTTTTGCTGAGCGTAACGGTTGCGGCTTCACCTTTGGCGAAGGCTGTTCAGGACATTCTGACAACAGCATGTTTGGACAACGTAAAGCCAATCGCCGTGATTTCATCGATACTGTCCAAAAGTGGGAGTCATAAGATGCAAACTACTCAATTTCCTAACAGTCATTCCGTGCCTGAGCCTATGACGCCCCCGACTATCGGTGCTTCGGACTTGAAGCTGCTCAAAGTATTAAGCTTGCTGATAGATTATCCAAACAATGAGCTATTTAGTGGTGATACCCTCGCCGATTGTACCGAGATTGTCGCGCGCTCGACGCTGATTAGCCCAGAAGTACGCACGCAAATCATCGACTTAATCGAAGATTTAATTGATACCGGCTGCCTTGAAGCACAAGCGCGTTATGACGGTTTGTTTGAGCGCGGTCGTTCGCTATCGCTGTGGTTGTTTGAGCACGTACACGGCGAATCGCGTGATCGCGGTCAAGCGATGGTCGATTTGATGGGTCAATATGAAGCAGCCGGCTTTGAGATTAGCGTTAAAGAATTGCCCGACTATCTGCCTTTATACCTTGAGTTTTTAGCCTATCAAGCGTCGGTGATTAATGACGATATTCAGATTCGTATGGATATTGCCGATGTCAGCCATATTATCGCCCTGCTTGCTGCCCGATTAGAGGATCGCGGCAGTATTTATCAAGGCTGCTTTAATGCGCTATTGCAAATCGCTGGCAAGCCACTTGCTATCGTTGAAGAGTATCAAGAGCAAATCAGCAAAGAGCAGCGCGATGATACTTTTGAGGCGCTAGATAAAGAATGGGAAGAGGAAGTGGTGACGTTTTTGGATGCGCAGCAAGAAGATCGCTGCCCATCACAAACAAGCACCCAAAATCTTGCGGCCAAAGCGGGGGTTCGAACCACTCCCGCGACAAATACGGTCGATGCCCCTGTACATTGGGTCGATTTTAAAACCAGCCAACCGGTTAAACAATAATAAGGAGAGATGACATGAATATTGCAGATCCGAGTGTACAGTCTGTCGCCAACCTCAATTGGCTACAAATCTTCCTTTTTGGTGTTTATCCGTATATTGCGTTGACCATTGCAATCATTGGTACTTGGGTACGTTTTGATTTATCTCAGTATTCATGGAAATCGGGCTCAACGCAGATGCTCAGAAGCAAAAACATGCGCCTTGCCAGCAACCTCTTCCACGTCGGTATTATCGTCGTGTTACTTGGGCATTTATTTGGGATGTTGACGCCGCACTTTCTTTACGACCGCTTTATTAGCGCCGGTCATAAGCAGATTTTAGCGGTGGTCGTCGGTGGTATCGCAGGGGTATTTTGTTGGTTTGGTCTGGTCATGCTGCTATGGCGACGCTTTACCGATGAGCGTATCTCACACACCTCGACGTTCTCAGACAAGCTGGTACTGGTATTGTTATTTATTCAGCTTAATCTTGGCTTAATTTCTATCTTTACCTCAGTCAAGCATTTAGATGGTTATACCATGATGAATTTGGCCGGCTGGGCACAAGACATCACCATTTTAAGACCTTGGCAAGCAGCGGCACGTATTGAGCAGACTGACTTGATTTATCAGCTGCATATGGCGCTCGGTATCACACTGATTGCGATATTCCCGTTCACACGGCTTATTCATATTATCAGTGCACCAATTTGGTATTTCGGTCGCCGTTATCAGATTGTGAGAGAGAAACGTTCGCAATAGAAACGTTGCCAATAGAAATAGCCACAATAGTGATACAGCATTCAAGTTTAGATAAAGCTACGATACCATAAGATTCATTTCTAATGAATCTTATGGTAAAATATTAATTATTAGACCGCTAAACGCTCAATCCCAGCGTTTTTTAAAGCAGTTTAATCAAGGTTAATACGCTCATTTATTGAGCTAACGCTTCTAAACTTATCACTGTGTAAATCACTAAAGGATCCACCATGGCGTCACCAAAAACACTAGAGATCGTAAAAGCAACCGTTCCTGTACTTGAGGAGCATGGCACAGCAATTACGACCGTCTTTTATAAAAACATGTTCAACCAACACCCTGAACTCTTAGATATCTTTAACGAAACCAACCAAAAACTAGGCCGTCAGCAGACTGCACTAGCCATGACAGTTTTGGCCGCGGCAAAGCACTTGGACAAATTGGCTGTACTACTACCGCAAGTCACGCAAATCAGTCACAAACACCGCGCCTTGCAAATTTTGCCCGAGCACTACCCGATTGTTGGTCATCACTTAATAGGCGCTATCAAAGAAGTATTGGGCGAAGCCGCCAACGATGACATCATCGATGCGTGGACTGAAGCCTATGATGAAATTGCTGATGTTTTTATTCAGCTAGAAAAAACCATGTATGAGCAAGAAATGTGGGAAGGCTTTGCACCGTTTACAATCACTGAAAAAGTAGAAGCCGCGACAGATATCGCCGCCTTTACTGTCGTTCCCGTGAACGACGATATTGATTTAAGCAAATTAAGCCTGACCGCCGGTCAATACATCACGGTCAAAACCGACCCAGAAGACAGCGACCATCTTGCTCTACGTCATTATTCTTTATACTCAGCCACGAGCGATAAAGGCATCCAATTTGCCGTTAGACGTGACAACCGTAATGAGCATTATGGCTTGGTATCAAACCACTTACATGATCACTTAGACGTTGGCGATACGATTTTATTATCTGCACCCGCTGGTGATTTTGAGCTCAACCAAGACTTAATTCAACAAAATGATATTCCGTTGGTACTGGTGAGCGCAGGCGTTGGTGTCACCCCGATTTTGTCGATGTTAGAGGCGCAAGTCACCGCCAATCCAAAACGCCCTATCGTTTGGGTTTATGCTTGTCAGAATAAAGAGCATCATGCCTTTGATAGTAAAGTTAACGAATTACTTGCCGCCGCCGACAACGTAGAAAAGCACATTTTCTACTTTGAAGCTGGGCAAATCCTAGATGAAGCATGGCTTGCTAATTTACCGAAGCCTGCTGATATTTATGTCTGTGGTTCTATGATATTTATGGAAAGCATCATCGACGGCTTAATGGACTTAGACCACGGCGTTGATAGCGTTCATTATGAGCCGTTTGGCCCTAAAATGAGCCTAGAGCTGGCTTAAATGATCCATTTAATAAAGTATTGAGGGTGCGAAAAATACGCTCGATGCTTTATTAAGGAGATATAAAGTCAGTGTGCAATTGCCATAGAGCCACCTTTAAACGCTTCATTAGTGAGTAAATATTTAAAGGTGACTCTATTTTTTTGTTTAGACTTTTACAAATAGTCTTAAGTCTTATAGTTTTCATAAAACTTGTTTTAAAGCGAATTTTTATTAGCCATATTTTTCTCAGTAACATGATATCGTATTTTAAAATTTCTATTACCAAAACCCTTAGTGGAGTAACGCCATGACTGTCAGTACTTATAATCCAGCCGACCATGCAAACCATCAACATACTCATGGGCATAGTGACAATCATCATGGTCATGGCAATCACGACCGTGACCATCATAGTCATAGCCATAGCCATGCTCCGATGGGTCGTGGTGATGATATCTTGCGGGTTATGCCAACCTTAAATGATTTGCAAAAACCGCATTCTGACCAAGAGTTTATCGAAAAAGCCATGGCAGAAGAGCGCAGCAACCATAAAAGTCTGATTGCCTCTAGCCGTGATGAGCTGCCATCTGTAACCGTCAATGGCGTGATGATAGATAGAACTGCGATTGCCCAAGAGCTGCAATACCACCCTGCCCCAAATAAAGAAGATGCGGTGTTTTTAGCGACGCAAGCTTTGGTGGTGCGTGAACTCTTGCGCCTTGCCGTTTTAGATGAGCCAAGCCTTGGCGAGACAGCATGGCTTGACGATGAAGAAAAAGCCATCTCTGAATTAATAGAAAAAAACGTGCAAGCAACGATGCCCGATATGGCAACCTGCGAGCGCTATTATAAGCAGAATATCACTGACTTTAAGACCGACCCTATTATGAATGTCCGTCATATTTTGTTGGCATGTCCGCCAGAAGACGGCGATGAGCGATTAAAACTTAAAAAAACCGCTTACGAATTTATCGAACAAATCAAAAACAATGCCAACCCCGATGCCGAGTTTATCCAACTGGCGCGCCAGCATTCAGCTTGCCCATCAAAAGAGCAAGGCGGCGAGCTTGGTATTATTAATAAAGGTCAGACTGTACCAGAATTTGAAGGCGCGTTATTTAAAATGGATGCAGGACTGGCACCAAGCCCTATCGAGAGCCGTTATGGTTTTCATGTTGTCGACGTGCTAACCAAAGAGCCTGGCATTCAGATGACTTATGAGCAAGTCAGCCCTGCCATTCATAATAAGCTGAGCCAACAAGCCTTTCACCAATCCTTGTGCGATTACTTATTTACCTTAGCAAATGATGCCGATATCGAAGGTATCGAGATGTCACTTGAACAAGAAAACATATTCCGCGGCTAAACAATCTATTTTCATTCAATTAATTTTTATATGATAAAGCCGCATTATGATAGGTAGTGATGATATAAAATAGCTCGTATGGTATAACGTATCTTGTTAGGTTATACCATCTCGATAGCTAGATGACTTTAGGGCGTGTCTACATTTTAAAAATGGTGATAAAAATGAGATAAATTGCAGTCA
>Ga0098063_1000135_pt1 | contig 16291 bp, 18 predicted proteins | sample 24_taG_FD_77065 | JGI IMG/M metagenome (GOLD analysis project Ga0098063, IMG submission 77065) | Marine viral communities from Cariaco Basin, Caribbean Sea - 24_WHOI_OMZ | ecosystem: Environmental > Aquatic > Marine > Oceanic | place: Caribbean Sea: Cariaco Basin | collected 2014-11-08 | reverse complement strand
GTCACTGAAGGGAAGATTGGTGAGACTTATAATATCGGTGGACATAATGAAAAGCAAAATATTGAAGTGGTCAAAACGATTTGTCACATCTTAGATGAGCTAAAACCACAGGCAAATGGTCAGCCGTATGAGTCGTTGATTACGTTTGTAAAAGACCGCCCAGGACATGACTTGCGCTATGCTATTGATGCTAGCAAGATTGCCGATAAGTTAAATTGGACGCCGACAGAGACATTTGATAGTGGTATTAGAAAAACGGTTGAATGGTACTTGAATAATATGGAATGGTGTAGTCGCGTTCAAGATGGTAGCTACCAACGCGAAAGACTAGGAGTAGGTGAATAAATGAATACAAAAGGTATTATTTTAGCAGGTGGTTCAGGGACACGTCTTTATCCCATTACTAAAGGCGTTTCTAAACAGCTGCTGCCTATCTATGATAAACCGATGATTTATTATCCGTTATCTGTATTGATGCTCGCAGGTATCCGTGAGGTGCTTATCATTAGTACACCAGATGACATAGATGGTTTTAAGCGTCTGCTCGGAGATGGTCAAGAGCTTGGTATCGATATTAGTTATGCGGTTCAGCCGAGCCCAGACGGTTTAGCGCAAGCGTTTATTATCGGTGAAGAGTTTATTGGCGATAGTAATGTCTGTTTAGTGCTCGGGGATAATATCTTTTACGGTCAAGGTTTTACTCCATTGCTCCGTCAAGCGGTCAATCGTCAAAAAGGCGCAACCGTCTTTGGCTATCAAGTTAAAGATCCAGAGCGTTTTGGCGTAGTAGCATTTGATGAAGATAAGCGCGCGATTTCGATAGAAGAAAAGCCTGTCAAGCCTAAATCTAATTATGCAGTAACAGGTCTATATTTTTATGATAATGATGTTATAGAGATTGCGAAAAAGGTAAAGCCTTCTGATCGAGGCGAAGTTGAGATTACTACCGTCAATCAGATGTATATGGAACGTGGTGATCTAAATGTAGAGCTACTAGGTCGTGGGTTTGCATGGCTAGATACTGGTACACATGAGAGCTTGCTCGAAGCCGCCCAGTTTGTAGAGACCATTGAAAAGCGTCAAGGTTACAAGGTTGCTTGCTTAGAAGAAATTGCCCTCAATAACGGCTGGCTGACCAAACAGCAAGTAGCTGAGATTGGTCAATCTATGAGCAAAAATGCGTATGGTCAGTATTTAATGTCTTTAACAAGTGAATAGTCATGAGTTTAATAAAGCTAGTTGATTTACCAAGTTTTGGTGATGAAAGAGGTGGCTTGATTGCTATTGAATCTAACCAATCAATACCCTTTCAGATAAAGCGTTTGTACTATATATTCGGTACTCAGCAAGGAGTCGCCCGTGGTTTTCACGCGCACCATAATCTAAAACAAGTTGCCGTATGTGTCAAAGGCAGTTGTCGTATGATTTTAGATGATGGTCAGCACCGTGAGGAGGTTTGGCTCGATACACCGAATAAAGGGTTATTGATTGGTGATTTGATATGGCGAGAAATGCATGATTTTAGTGATGATTGTGTGCTCTTAGTACTAGCCAGTGAGCATTATGATGAAGCTGATTATATTCGTGATTATAAAGAATTTTTGAGGTGTTTATGAGCATTCATGCAACGGCAATAGTATCCGACAAAGCTATCATTGGAAATAATGTAGAAATCGGTGCTTATACAATTATTTATGACAATGTGGAGATTTCTGATAATACAGTTATTGAAGCATTTTGCGAGATAGGCGTTTCCAATCATTTATCAAATGGAAATAAATTATATATAGGTCCAAAATCGCATATCAGGTCGCATAGTGTTTTTTATGAAGGGTCTGTATTTTTAGAGTCATTAGTGACAGGTCATCGAGTTACTGTAAGAGAGAAAGTTAAAGCTGGAAAAAACTTACAAATAGGGACGTTGTCTGACTTACAAGGTCATTGTGAAATAGGTGATTTTGTCCGTTTCCACAGCAATGTTCATATTGGTCAGAAAAGTAAAATCGGTAATTATGTATGGATTTTTCCTTATGTCGTGTTGACCAATGACCCTCATCCACCTAGTGATACTTTACTTGGGGTGACTGTTGAAGATTACGCTGTTATTGCAACGATGAGTGTGGTACTACCGGGAGCCTATGTTAGGAAGGGTTGCTTAATTGGCGCTCATTCTTCTATAAAAGGTGATACAGAAGAAGATATGATTTATGCAGGCTCCCCGGCTAAGAAGATATGTTCCACATCTAAGATTAAATTACATGATGGCAGCGGAGATGCTTATCCATGGCGCAAGCACTTCCATCGTGGTTATCCAGAAGATTTGGTCAGAACTTGGATAAGTGAATAATGCATATAAAAAAATCTTTTACGATAAAAGAAATTACAATAGGTATGACGGCTTCCTATAGTCAAACTATAAGTGATGCAGACGTAAAAGCGTTCGCTGGCATTTCAGGTGATCACAATCCTGTACATCTAAGTGAGGAATATGCAAAAAACTCTCGCTTTAAAAATAGAATTGCTCATGGTTTATTAACAGCTAGTTTTTTCTCTGCAATATTTGGAACCAAACTTCCAGGTGAAGGATGCGTGTATGCAGGTCAAAATTTACAATTTAAAAAACCCGTATATTTAGGCGATACTGTCGTCGCAAAAGTTACTGTGATTGCTATAGATGTACTTAAAAAGCGAGTAACCTTTGAAACTGTCTGTACTGTTAAAAATAGAGTGGTTACAACAGGTACTGCCGAAATATTTATCCCATAGGTATATAAAATGATTCCTTTTCTTGATCTAAAAGCAATTAACGCCCAATATCGTGATGAGCTTGTAGCAGCCTGTACTCGTATTATTGATTCAGGTTGGTATATCGGAGGCAGTGAGCTCGAACAATTTGAACAGCAGTTTGCTAATTACTGTGGGACAAAATATGCAATAGGTGTGGCCAACGGTTTGGATGCGCTTATTCTTACCCTTCGTGCTTGGAAAGAATTAGGTAAACTAAAAGATGGTGATGAAGTTATTGTACCGTCTAATACTTATATAGCCAGCATATTAGCGATTAGTGTTAATAATCTAACGCCTGTTTTAGTAGAGCCGTGTGTAGACAGCTTCAATATTGATCCTAAAAAAGTTGAAGCGGCTATTACCAGCAGAACAAAGGCCATACTTCCAGTGCATTTATATGGTCAGTTAGCAGATATGCCAGCTATTCTGGCTATCGCTAAACGTCATGAGTTGTTAGTATTAGAAGACTCGGCGCAAGCCCATGGCGCTTCTCTTGATGGTAAGAGAGCAGGGAGCTGGGGTGATGCCTCAGGTTTTAGTTTTTATCCCGGTAAAAATCTTGGTGCGTTAGGTGATGCGGGAGCAATAACGACGAGTGATGAAGAGCTGGCAAATACCTTGCGTGCATTACGTAATTATGGCTCACATGAGAAGTATAAAAATTTATTCCAAGGCGTTAACAGTCGTTTGGATGAAATCCAAGCAGCGATGCTTAATGCGAAGCTAAGTCATTTAGATGCTGAGATTGCCCATCGTCGTAAAGTCGCGAATACTTATCTTGAAGGTATTGATAATAAAGCAATTATATTGCCGACCAAGGAGCATGATAGTGCTCACGTATGGCATGTCTTTGTCATTCGATGTGAGCGTAGAGATGAATTGCAAAAATACTTAGCGGATAATGGGATTCAGACACTCATTCATTATCCAGTGCCACCGCATCAACAGCCTGCTTATAAAGAATGGAATGAGCTAAGCTATCCTATTTCTGAAAGCATTCATGCAGAAGTGTTAAGTTTGCCTATTGGACCTACAATGACTATGGAAGACGTCAATATAGTCATTCAGATATGTAATGAGTTCCAGTTATAAATGAATTTACTCAAAACTAGTGCCCTTAATGGTATAGCGGTCCTTATAAAGACCGCTACTATGTTTATTTTAAATAAAGTACTTGCGGTATATGTCGGCCCTTCTGGTTATGCCGTTATAGGTCAATTTCAAAACTTTATTCAGATAGTGACAAGCTTTGCTGGTGGCGCGATAAATACAGCAGTCATAAAATATACGGCACAATATTATGAAGATGAGAACCGACAGAGAACTATTTGGCGAACTGCAGGAAGTATTGTACTGCTATTTAGTATAATAACTGCTTTTCTTATACTAGTATTACAACGGCAACTGTCTGTTTATATCTTTCAAACGGATGAATTTCAATCTATATTCGTATGGTTTGCTGTTTTTTTACTATTCTTTAATTTTAATGCGTTATTTTTAGCGATATTGAATGGTAAAAAAGAAATACTCAAACTCGTGATGGCTAATATTGCAGGGAGTTTATTCTCTTTAGCAATAACAGGGGTTCTAGCATTTAAGTTTGGCTTATATGGAGCCCTAGTCGCGTTATCGATATATCAATCAACAGCATTCCTAGTGACTTTGGTATTATGCTATAAAGCTGACTGGTTCAAATTTAAATATCTGTTTGGCAAAATAGATCCAGATATTACGAGAAAGTTTGCAGGTTTTGCACTCATGGCGTTAACCAGTGCACTCTGCGTACCTCTATCACAAATTGCTATTCGTACCTATATGACAGGTGAGTTTGGTGTAGAGTATGCCGGTTATTGGGAAGCTATGATTCGTCTAAGTGGGGCTTATCTAATGTTGGTAACTACTACTTTGAGCGTATATTATTTACCAAGATTGTCAGAACTATCAGCCATAGATGATATCAAAAAAGAAGTGTATCTAGGATATAAAGTCATTTTTCCAGTTGCGCTATTAGGTGCGATGCTTGTTTATCTCTTAAGAGATTGGATAATTGGGTTGCTATTTACCGATGCCTTTTTACCTATGCGAGACTTATTTTTATGGCAGATGATTGGTGACTCTCTCAAGATTGGTAGTTGGATACTCGCTTACCTGATGCTAAGCAAGGCAATGACTAAGTTATTCATCGTCACGGAAATCATATTTTCTGTCTCATTAGTGATTTTAACTTATTTGTTTACTAAGATTTTTGGTTTTGAAGGAGTATCAATAGCATATTTACTAAACTATGCTATTTATTGGGTAGTTATGAGTTTATTCGTATTCAAAGTACTTAGAATTAAAGAGAGTAGTTATGCAGAGTAGTCAGCCTTTGGTTTCAGTAGTTATTCCTTGCTATAACCATGAGAAATTTGTACAGGACTCTATTCAGAGCGTCATTGATCAAACTTATGAAAACATAGAGTTAATTATTATCGATGATGGATCAAAAGACGGTTCTGTAGAAAAGATTCAAAAAATGGTTGATATATGTGAGCAAAGGTTCGCTAGGTTCGAATTTAGGCATAGAGCTAATATCGGTCTTAGTGCAACTCTAAACGAAGCTTTAGAATGGTGTGAGGGTAAATATTTTTCATCTATTGCTTCGGATGATCAAATGCTCAATTACAAAACAAGTATGCAAGTCAAATATTTAGAAAGAAGTCAGGAAGTTATAGCAGTTTTTGGGGGGGTGTATTTTATTGATGATAGTAATGAAGTTATCGAGAAGAAAGTCAATAAATATAAAGTATATAGTTTTAAAGAAATATTCATGCACAAACATGATTTGCCTGCACCTACACAAATGATAGTGCTTAAAGCTTTGAAAGAAATACAAGGGTTTAACGCAGATATTAAAATAGAAGATTGGTTTATGCTACTTAAACTATCAAGTTTGGGGAAAGTGGTATATCAAGATAAAATATATAGTAAATATAGACAGCATGCTAATAACTTTTCACATAACATTGATGTGATGCAGTCAGAAAGACTTAAGGTAATAAATCTATTTAGCGACGATATATTATATGGAGATGCTAAAAGAAGATTAGAGGTTATATCTATAAATGAATATATTCTTGTTGATAAAAAGAAGTCGCTTATGTTGTTATTTAAATACATAAGAAAAAATAAAATATTTTTAATTAATCCTAGCTTTTTTAAGATATTTTTGAAGTATATTAGATACTGAGAGTTTTATGATTAATGTAGCCTTCTTTTGTTATAATATAGATGATAGTGGTGGTTTAGAAAGAGTGCTAAGCTTAATAGCTAATGAGCTATCTTTAAAGAAAAGCATAAAAGTTACAATAATAAGCATTTACCGTAAGGATTCTACATTTTTTTCTCTCAATGATGATATCAATGTTGTTTATCTTATGTGTAAATCGAATTATTTTTCTATAATCAAGCAAACAAGAAATATATTAAATGTTTTTGAAATAGATAGGTTGGTAATCGTTGATACTTTATTGTCTCTGGTTTGCGTACCGAGCTGTATTGGACTAAATATAAAAACTTTTGGGTGGGAGCATTATAGCTTTTATTCTAATTTGATAAACAAAAAACGTTTAGTAGCTCGACTGTTATCTAAATTATCATTAGATAAAATAATAGTTTTGACAGAAAGAGATGCTCAAAGTTGGTCTAAATTCTCTTTTAATAAGAATAAAATAATTACAATTGACAATCCTTCTTCATTCATAGTCGGAGAAAAAACGAATAAAAAAAAATGTAATTATGCTTTAGCTATAGGTCGTCTAAGATATGAAAAAGGTTTCGATTTATTGATCGAAGCTTGGAGTATGGCAAAAGAAAAATTACCTGAGCATGTGAAACTAATAATAGTGGGAGAAGGAGAGAAAAAGCTAGAGTTAGAAGAGCAGATCAAATCTCTTCATATGGCAGATTCTATTGTAATAAAGAATTTCACAAAAGATATAGAGAAATATTATTCTAATGCTAAAATTTATTGTTTAACTTCTAGAACTGAAGCATTACCGATGGTTTTAATAGAAGCGTTATGTTTCTCAACACCGTTACTAGCTTTTGATTGTTATACAGGACCAAGAGAGATAATAAAGGATGGATATAACGGTTTTATAGTTGAAGAAAATAATATTGAATTATATGCTCAGCATATTGTTGAGTTGTTTTCTTTGAATTCAAATGATTTCTCTAATTTTTCTCATAACGCTTACTTAAGCTCAGAAAAGTATAGCATGAAAAATATAATAGGTAAATGGCTCTATATTTTGGAATAAAGATGACAATAAAAGAACTAGGTATTTTCATATTATCATTAATCTGCTTGATATCTGCAGCCCCTTTTTATTTTTGGGGATGGGGTGATTACCTATTATTACTTTGTATTGGTTTTCTTACGATAATTGGCCTTAGTAGAGTTATAAATCATGATTTAAAATTAAAGGTTAATACTATCTATGGTGGTTTTGTACTATGCCTGATATCTTATACTTACCTCACTTTGAGTGGACTAAGTATCGGTGCAATTTTGATTTCATTTTTAATATTAATTGTTTATTCAATTGACGATTACTCTTTAGAAAAGCTGTTTTTAAATTTTAAAAAAATAATATCGTTTATTCTTTTTCCTGCTATTGTTTTATGGTTTATACATATAATACTTTCTAATAATACATTTCTAAACCTAGGTCAAATTAGAAGTGATTTCGTTCCAAATCAGAATAAGGTTGATATTGGGTTGTATTATTATTATTATCCATTTATGACCATAGTTGATTACGATGTACCTAGTAGTTTTTATAGATTTCCTGGTCCTTTTGACGAGCCTGGAGTAGTAGGAACATTAGCAAGTCTTATGCTTTGTGCTGATAAATTTAGCTTGAAAAGTAAGATGAATAAAACCGTTTTTTTAAGTGGCTTGATAAGCTTTTCTCTAGTTTTTTATATAACATTTTTTATATATTTTTCGTTAACATTCCATAAAGAAATTAAAAGAAATATTTTTTATCTATTCGTCTTAATATCTCTGATTTTTCTTGTTATAAGGAATAGCTTTATTGGAAGTTATTTTAATAAACTCATTATAGATAGATTGGTTTTTTCTAATGGTAAAATTGCTGGTGATAATAGAGCTTCTGTAGGTCTGGAAAATAAGTTTAATGAATGGATGAGTAGTTATGACCTTCGAACTAGACTTTTTGGGTTTAAATCTGTTGATTTGGAAGGAAGTTCCTCAATCAAACAAATATTTCTCACTACTGGGCTGGTAGGCTTCGCGTTATTTATTGCAATCTTAATGATGATTTTTTTTAGAAGGTTTAGAGGTGAGTTTAATATTTATGTTTTATCTTTTTTATTAATATTTGGTCTGTCTTTGTATCAGCGACCTGATATCTCCGCAGTATATATATTACTGATTTTTTCATTTGGCGTTTTGCATTTATCCTCAACTTCAAGATTTAAAAGATTTTAAGGCTATTATGATAATATCAATAGGAATACCGTTTTATAACGCTGAAAAATATCTAGAAAATGCTATTTGTTCGGTTTTAGCTCAGACATATAAGTGTTGGGAACTTATACTGATTGATGATGGTTCTAGTGATAGTTCTTTAGCTATAGCAAATATGTATGCTACGAAAGATCCAAGAATCAGAGTTATTTCTGACGGTCAAAATAAAAAACTTCCATATAGATTAAATCAAATTATTCATGAAGCGCGATATGATTTTATCGCTAGAATGGATGCAGATGATATCATGCATCCTGAAAGGCTTGAAAAACAACTAAGTTTTTTAGAAACTAACAAAAGCTACGACTTAGTATCTACGGGATTAGTATCTATTGATAACGATAATATAGTTAAAGGTTATAGAAAAGTTGAATCTTTGTATGATGATTTTCTTAGTATAAAAACTAGCTATCCTATTGTACATCCCTCTATTATGGCTCGTAGATCTTGGTTCGAGAGAAATAAGTATTCTGAAGAGTATCCTAGAGCCGAAGATTTTGAGTTATGGACTAGAGCGATAAGTAATAACGATTTTAAGATGGCAATATTGCCTGATTTGTTATTATACTATAGAGAAGAAGGTAACTTAAGTATGGATAAGATACTAAATACATATAGCGATGTATTTAATATCTATAGTTCTTACTATCCTTATGGAAAGTTGAACCTAAACGCTATTAAGAAAAACCTTAAAATGCTGGTTGTTAAAGGTCTTTATTATTCTGGTAATTTACAGAAATTAGCAAGTCGTAGGAACCATTCTTTTTCAGAAGCTGAAAGTGTAATTCATCAAGATATCTTAGATAAGATAACTAAAACAGAATAAATATTATGTTAAAAATAGTTATAATAGGAACAGTCGCTAGTAGTATTCTCGGCTTCCGTGCTAATTTAATTAAAGCTTTATTAGAGCAGCAGCATAGTGTTTATGCCTTTGTATCTGAATATAGCCAAGATGAATTAAATGATATAGCAGAGTTAGGTGTGATACCTATTACTTATAAATCCAATCGTGGAGGAATGAACCCTTTAGCTGATGTTAAAGCAACCTACGCATTATCTAAAAAATTCAAAGAAATAGCTCCAGATTTGGTTTTTTCCTACTTTTCTAAGCCCGTTATCTTTGGTAGTTTAGCAGCAAGGTTTGCTAAAGTACCGCGAGTGATTGGTATGCTAGAGGGTTTAGGTTATGCATTTACGGAACAGCCGGAAGGGCTGAGTAAAAAAGCGAAATTAATCAAAAGTATTCAGATTTTACTTTATAAAATAGCTTTACCACAACTCGATAAAATCATTTTCCTAAATCCAGATGATCCAAGAGATTTATTAGAGAGTCATAATATAAAAGTGAAGCAAATAGATATATTGGGTGGAATAGGTTTGGATTTAAATGAATACACTTATCAGCCTATAGAAGAGACTACCGACTTACCTATTAATTTTTTATTTATCGGGCGAATGTTAAAAGAAAAAGGAATATATGACTTTATAGCAGCAGCGAAAATCGTTAAACAGAGTTATCCTAATGTACAGTTTACGGTATTAGGAGCGATCGATTCTTCCAATCCTGGTGCTTTACATCAATCAGAACTAGCCAAACTAATTTCATTAAATATTATCAATTATCCTGGTCAAGTTGATAATGTTCAAAAATGGATTGCAGCCAGTCATGTATTTGTACTACCTTCATACCGCGAAGGGGTACCCCGTAGTACTCAAGAGGCGATGGCTATAGGACGTGCTGTTATTACTACAGACGTACCTGGTTGCCGAGAGACAGTGATTGATGGGGTCAATGGCTTCTTAGTAGAGAAGTGGAAGCCTCAAGCGTTAGCAGAAAAAATGATTTATTTTATAGAGCATCCTGAGCAGATTGCAATAATGGGTTATGAAAGTTATAAAATAGCGAAAGATAAATTCGATACCCGTAAAGTAAATAAACGATTAGTAGATATGTTGGGTTTATAAATGATAAAGCATTTTTTGATATCACTGCTGCGACCACTGCTTTAGTCAATTTTTCTCCTGTATATAGCTAAGCACACTTAAAAGTGTTATAAACTAATTATTAAACCCAATTGTTATCATAAAGACCATAACTTACTCACTAGATTTTCGCAAACAAGTACTAAAAAGCTTAGACGAGGGTATGACCTTTGCCGGGGCGGCTGAGTTCTATAATCTTAGCCCAACCACCATACAAAACTGGAAGAGACGTATTCATAGCAAAACAATCAGGCAAACCAAACCCTATAAAATACCAGATGACGTGCTACTTAATGATGTCAAAGAACATCCTGATGATTACCAGTATGAGCGAGCACGTCGTTTAAATTGTAGTAAAACAGGCATTTATCATGCCCTAAAGCGCCTAGGCATCAGTCAAAAAAAAGACCTTAGAGCATCTAAAAGCTTGCCCAATAAAAAGAGCGGCGTATCAGGGAAAGCTTGATAGCTTTACGCAGCAATGCTATCCCATTGTTTATATGGACGAAAGCGGCTTTGAGCACAAGACCATTCGTTCTCATGGTTATGCACCGATTGGTAAGCCTTGTATCGATAGCTACAACTGGCAAGGTAAAAAGCGAACCAATGTCATTGGTGCTTTGTATGAAAAGATGCTGTTTGCCCTGGATTACTTTGAGAGAAATATCAATGGCGACATATTCTACAACTGGTGCAAAGACACGCTAATCCTAAGTCTTAAAACTAAATGCGTGATTGTCATGGATAATGCTCGATTTCATAAGAGTAAGCGTATTCAAAAATTACTGAACAGGCATGGTCATCATATTTTATGGTTGCCGCCGTACAGCCCAGACTTAAACCCTATCGAGAAAAAATGGGCTCAGGTGAAGTTTCTACGCCAAGGCTGGATGGAGAATGATTTATCCAAATTGTTTTATGATATTTGTCCAAGGCATAACAATTTTATTTTGAACTGACTATATGCCATCACTGCTTATAAAATCAAATAGGTTTATATGCTTTTCTATAAATTAAGATTTTTTAATATTCCTTTAATTACTAACTTTACTTAATAGGTCGGAAGAGTTTTATGTATCAATATTTTAAAATTGTTTTTGACTTCTTATCCTCTGTATTCATTTTACTGGTTTTATTGCCTGTTTTATTGGGGATAAGTATTGGTATACTAATATCAATGGGGAAGCCAATAATATTTAAGCAAGAGCGTATAGGAAAGAATAATAAGCCTTTTCTTATGTATAAATTTAGGACAATGAGAGAGCCTAAAAAAGGACAGAATCGATTATTATCCGATTCTGACAGAATAACTAGATTAGGTAGTTTTTTACGAAAATCAAGCTTAGACGAATTGCCTGAAATAATAAATGTTATAAAAGGTGATATGAGCTTAGTAGGGCCAAGACCATTACTTGATTTTCATTTAGAGCTATTTGATAAATACCAACAGAAGAGACACAGTGTTAAGCCTGGAATGACAGGCTTAGCTCAAATTATGGGTCGGCAATCGCTAAGCTTTAAACAAAGAATAAATTTAGATCTTGAATATGTTAATAAGATGAGTTTTCTATTCGATATTAAGATAATCATGAAAACAATTTTTGTTGTTCTGGGGACTAATGGTGTTAAGAATGGTCAAGAGTTTGAAGAAGTAGATGATGTAGGTCTAAAAGAACTAATTGAGAAAAGATATAAGCAAGCAAATGATTAAAAATATATGGGAAATGGGCTCTAATTTTCATGATTGCTCAGATATTGAGATCAAAACCACTGATAAGCAGTCGTTCTTAGAGGAAGCTGAGTTATATATAAGTGGACGTCATGCGTTATTGGATTTAGTTACATATCAAAGTAAGTACCATAGATTGGAAAAAATATTCATTCCCTCATATTACTGTCATGACGTTACGAAGCTTATAGAAAAAGTAGTTAGTGTTGAGATGTATCACTGTGATCCTCTATCTACTGTTGACGTATCTATGTTTCCTAACAAAACAGCTGTTATATTGGTTGAATATTTTGGAAATAAGGTAAAAACGAAAGGTGGAAATAATAATTTAATATTAATATTAGATAAAACACATAATCCATTTTCGGATTATAATTATGATTTTGATATCAATTATACGTTTGGCTCTTTGCGTAAGGTTTTACCTTTAAGTGATGGAGGCTTCCTTAATCCTAAAATTTCAGCCTCTAAAGTAAAGTCTACAGAAGATATTAATATAACAGCATTAGTAGAAGCTCAGAAAGCAATGAAACTAAAGTCTATTTTTTTAGAGGGCTGTGATATTGATAAGAACATATTCTTAAACGCTTATTATGGATTTGAAGAGTTTCTTAATAGCAATGAAGTTATATACTCTTTATCAAGTAAAAGCTATGAGAGTGTTTATCATTTTGATTATAAAAAAATTTTATTAATAAAGAAAATAAATATTGATTACCTGAATAGTTATTACAAAGAAAAATCTAAAATAAGATTATTTTCTAATGATTGCTATTTTTCTTTTTTTATTGAGTTTAAATATCTTACTAGTCTTAAACTAGCACTTATTAAATCAAATGTGTATCCGGTCATTCTATGGCCAGATTATAATGGTGATTATAATCTGATAAACGATTGTGTTTTAATCTCCTTACATGTTGACTTTAGATATGGTTTGGAAGATATAGAGATGTTAACTAAGATATTGGATGGAGTTTTTTGTGAGTTATAATATAGAAATATTTGAGGGAGAGAGCTTATCCTTAATAGATAAAGAGTTATGCAATTTCGAGACAGATATCTATCATAGCTCTTCATGGGTTGAAGCTAATAAATATCTAGAAAACGGATCTTTATTTTCCATACTTGTTGAGAGCGGTGATAATAAAGCTTATTTGCCTTTAGTTAAAAGAAAAGTTGATCATACTGATTTTTTTGATTTGATAACACCCTATGGATATGGTGGTATAGCATTTAGCAAGTTTGCAACAGATGATTTCAAAAAAAATATACTTAGTAAGATTTATAGTTATTTAGAAACAACAAATTGTATATCACTCTTTCTTAGGTTGCACCCTATCTTGAATAGTGACTTACATGATGATGTCTATATTCATAAAAATGGTGCAACGTTAGCAGTAAATCTAGAAAATAGTTTTGACATTATTAGTAAAAGTTATTCTTCTGGTCATCGATATGATATAAGAAAATCATTAAGAAATGAAAGCATTATTGTAATTGATGACCTTGGTTTTGAATACTTTGAAAGATTTATAGAAATTTACACTGAAACAATGTATTTGTTAGATGCATCAGATTTTTACTTTTTCGATAAAAGTTATTTTCATAACTTAAAAGAAAAGCTTGGGAATAGTTTAAAGTTGATAGTAGTTAAGTTGGATAATAGTGTTATTGGTGCGTCATTATTTATGATCCATAACGATATAATCCAGTATCACCTTTCTGGAACGACCAGTGAGGGCAGAAATCATCAACCTTCTAAACTTATTCTAAACCATATGATACAGTGGGGTGTAGAGAATAATTATAAATATTTACACTTAGGTGGTGGAGTAGGATCAGAAAAAGATCATTTATATGAATTTAAGAAAAGATTTGCAGCTACTGAGTTTGAGTTCTGTACAGTAAGAATGATTACAAATAAAGATACGTATAAAGATTTATGTAGAGTATTAAAATATTCTGAAGATGAGATCAATAATACATCCGACTTTTTCCCACTTTATAGAAAATAAGGTTAATAGTTTATGATTACTGGTAAAAATTTATCTTTGAGACCTATTGAACTAGAAGATGATCAGTTATTGCAGCAACTTATCAATGACCCCTACGTATCTGAAAATGTAGTAGGTTGGAGTCTGCCTGTATCTTTGTTTATCCAAAAAAATTGGATTCAATCTAATAGTGGCGGAACTAGCTATCGTTTAGTGGTTGTTGATAATCAGACTAATGAAGCTATTGGTATTACTGGACTATGGGATATTGACTGGCATAATCAATCTGCAATGTCAGCAATTAAGCTTTTACCAGCAAAAACTAAAAAAGGTTTTGGAACTGAAGCTATCATGCTCAGTATGGCATGGGCTTTTTATAATGTAGGTGTTCGTAGGTTACACGGAGCTATTCTTGATTTTAACGGTCCTAGTATGGGAGCTTATGTCAAGAAATGTGGCTGGAGAGTTGAAGGGCGCCAAAAAGAAGCGATTTTCAGGAAAGGTGTTTGGCATGATCTTTATAATGTAGCCATATTGAAACGAGAATTTGATACTTTAGATAATTCTGGTTTTTTTATCAATATTGTATGCCCAGTTGATACTACTCCAAATATTGATATTAACTATCAAGATTATATTTAAGGAAGATTATGCTAAACACTCCCTTTTCACCTTGGCCAAGCTTTACTCAAGAAGAAGCGGATGCGGTCAGTCATGTCTTATTATCCAATAAAGTAAATTATTGGACAGGTCAAGAGTGTCGTCAGTTTGAGACTGAGTTTGCTAAATGGGCTGATAGCAAATATGCTATAGCAATGGGTAATGGTACGTTGGCATTAGACGTTGCCTTACAAGCGTTAGATATCGGCGCAGGCGATGAAGTAATCGTCACGCCGCGTACCTTTATTGCGAGTATCTCTTCAGTGGTTAATGCTGGAGCAACCCCTGTTTTTGCTGATGTCGATGAAGCCACGGGTAATATCGCGCCTGAGTCAATCGCGGCGGTATTGACGGATAAAACCAAAGCTATCGTCTGTGTGCACTTGGCAGGGTGGCCTTGTGATATGGATGGCATCATGGCGTTGGCAGAACAGCATAATCTATATGTCATCGAAGACTGTGCCCAGGCACATGGTGCGCGCTACAAAGGTCGTAGCGTAGGTAGTATCGGGCATATCGGCGCTTGGAGCTTTTGCCAAGATAAAGTGATGACCACAGGTGGTGAGGGCGGTATGGTCACCACCAATGATGAGCAATTATGGCGCAAAATGTGGGCTTATAAAGACCATGGTAAAAGCTATGCAGCCGTCTATGAGACCGAGCATCCACCAGGCTATCGCTGGCTACATGAAAGCTTTGGTACCAATTGGCGCATGACTGAAATGCAAGCAGTGCTCGGTCGTATTCAATTAAAGAGAATGCCGGATTGGACAGCCAAACGTACAGCGAATGCTCAATCTATCTTAGATACCTGTGCTAAATGGGAAGCAAAAGGCTATCTTTCTGTACCTAGGTTAGAAGAGTCGCCGCAGTTTGCAGATTCGACCCACGCCTATTATAAGCTCTACATCTATGTGCAGTCAGATAACCTACCGAAAGAGTGGTCACGAGATCGGATTATTCAAGAGATAAATGACTTAGGGGTTCCTTGTTTTTCAGGATCCGCTTCTGAGGTTTATCTGGAAAAAGCATTTGATAATACAGGTTTACGTCCTGAAAGCAGATTGCCAATCGCCAAGCAGCTGGGCGAAACCAGCTTGATGTTTCTCGTGCATCCAACATTGATGGAAGAAGAAATTCAGCAAACCGTACAGGCAATTGATAGTGTATTTGCTAACCTACATAACCAATAAGATGTCAGTTATTGAATTCAGTTAAATTTAGTTACATTAATGCAAATTGATGTTTGACCCATAGTATTTATAAATCATTGGCATTTATAATAAATGCTTTATAACCGCAGAGTATGTGATCATGTACAAAAAGCTAAGCATTTTATTGGGTTTTGGTGTCTTATCATCAGTGTCGATGTTGGCATCTGCACAAAACCTGTATATGAACGATCTAAAGCTTAAGGCAGATCTTGACTGGCTGAATACTCAAGGAGTCGCCCACATTAGCACTAGTACTTGGCCGCTGACTGCCAATGAGATCAAACGTGCTTTAAATACAGCTAATGCTCAGACGCCAGTGCAGCAGCAGATCCTGCAGTCGGTACAAGCGCGATTGATTCAGAACCGTGACTCAGTGGTAAAAGGC
>Ga0098063_1000125_pt1 | contig 17189 bp, 11 predicted proteins | sample 24_taG_FD_77065 | JGI IMG/M metagenome (GOLD analysis project Ga0098063, IMG submission 77065) | Marine viral communities from Cariaco Basin, Caribbean Sea - 24_WHOI_OMZ | ecosystem: Environmental > Aquatic > Marine > Oceanic | place: Caribbean Sea: Cariaco Basin | collected 2014-11-08 | reverse complement strand
TCTTGCAAAATCATCTTTAATAAACATACCTATATTTGAGCCATCCACATAAGTTCTATTTCTATATGTTGAACTATTATATAAAGCTTGTACTCCAAGATTGTTTTTTATTGAGTCAATAGATAAACTTAGTAAGTTTAAAACAGGGCCAATTATTATAATTGATGATCCACTATTATATGATGATAAAGAGTTTGAACATATACCAATGGGAGCACTTCTTTATGATATAAAAGGAAGAAAACATATCAAAACAAAAACAACAATAGTTAGGATTCAGTAATGAAAAGAGTATTTTTACTATTAGTTTTGATAACTACTATATCTTTTTCAAGTGATAGATATGCAAAACAAAGAAATGTATTAGCCGTAAATGACCTAATAAAAGCAGAAGAAAAAATAGCACATTTTTATGAAAAGTATCTTTTGACGGAGTTTAAAATACCTACATTAAACGATTTGATTGATGATAAGTATCTAGGTTCAAACTTTTCTGTTAAAAATAAGTTTGGTGATGAAATTGCTTTTAAAAATGCAACAGACTTAAAAATAAAGTTTGCTACTAAAAAAGCAAAAAAAGGTACATATATTTTAGATCTATATAAAAGAGATTTACATAGAGATAAAACCACTGTGAATACAACTTTTGATGGTGATTATGTACAAGCCAGTAACTCTTTTGTATCTTTTTTACTAGATTCAAAAGAGGCACAAAATATTCATGCCATATTAAAAACCGGAGCAGTTATAAAAAAAGATTGTAACTCTTTAGTTGCTAATACTTATTGTAATTATAATATTAATACTATTCGATGGCATGATGCTTCTTTGAACTGGATTGAGTATTCAAAGATTGATTTTGAAGAAGGAAATGTAACAGTAAAAAACACTTCTACACTTACAGACTCAAAGCTAGATAATCTTCCTGTTGGTACATATATTTATGTTGAAAATGGGGCAAAATATATAAAACTACTAGATAATATTATTAGAAAGGTAAACTAATGAGATTAGTGCTTTTAATATTTATATTTATCTCAATAGCTTTTGCAAGGCCAGAGAAAATTACTATGATGAATTCTCTAAAAGAGTTAATTCAGAAAGAAGAGTTTATATCTTTAGCTGTGAATAAGTATATTATTCAAACGGGTAAGATTCCAAAAGATACTAGCACTGATATGTTAGATTGGAGTGTATTAACTACTAGTGAATATTTAGGAAAAAATTTTAGTAAACATAATCCTTTTACAAAAGCTGATTTTATTGCTAAATTTAATAGCTCTAATAATCTATTTCTTTATGGTCTAGGAGAAATGCCAAATCAAGATGATTATAAAGATAAATATAGATATTTATATAATTTTTATACAAATAGAAGTTTTCGTGTAAATGTACAAGCTCCAAGTAACCATGACCATGCTCAAGTGAAAAAAGGTTCTCAAGTAATTTATGGACTAACACAAAAAGAGATAGTAAATTTAATAAATGATAATAAAGTTATCTCTTTGCATAGTGCACAATGTCCTAGTAATAACTACTACTATGAGTTAAAAAATTCAAAGATTACTTATAAGTATTGTAAGAGTGACCACACAGGTTTAGAGATATATCAAGAAGAACCAATTTATTTAGAAGATTGGAATGATTTAAAATATGTAAAAGCAAAGATAGGTTCAAAAGCATATGCTAACAAAAATGGTAACTGGTATGAATACTACTTTCAAGGTGATGTATCAACGCCATGGGTTCCTGTAAGTGAAGGATCTGATGTAATTGGTGAAGATGAAGAAGCTGATATTGAGGATAGAATTATCTCTTATATTCCAAATGGGAAAGATTTAGTATTAAGAGATAGAGGCGGATGTATGCTAGCAAATGGTGATATCTTTTGTTGGGGTTCAAACTTTAATAAAAAATCAGGAATTGAAACATATGGTCAGTTAAATCAATACATGAGCCCTGATTATGTAAATACACCTGTTATGCTTAGAGTTCAAATTGATAATAAAACAAAAATTCGAGATGGTTCTGGAAATGAATACTCAAGAAGAGATAAAAAGTGGTATAACAATCCATATAGAGTAAAGTTTGAAAAAATGGCTTTTAATAGAACCAATGTATGTGGAATTTCTCCAATTTTTGACTATTTTCAAGGTGGAGTGTATAAAAAATTTGGTGGAGATATTTATTGTAATGGAAAGCTTAGCTCAGAGTTTTTCGAAGATATTAGCGATGCAACACCACCAGTAGTGGTTACCACTTCTATTCTAAAAAGAAATAAAAACTTCGCTCAATTTAAAGATGATGAAATAGACGATGATAATCAAGCAGAAATATATCTAAAAGACGTAGCTATGGTAGATGGAACTGTTGCGGTTTTATCAGATACTGGAAAAATATATACTTTTGGTTCAAATAATAAAGGTGCTTTAGGTGTTAATAATACTGACGAAGATTATGAAAACACAGCAATAGTGGCCATTAATAATGCTAATCAAAATTTCAAAAAAATCTATGCTCTAAGAGATATAAAATGTTTTGGTGCAATAGATAGTAACAATAACTTTTGGATTTGGGGAGAAAGAGTTGGATATACTCCTTTATATGAACCAACATTAGTTTCATCTGCTAAATTTGATTCTAATTTTGTTTTAGTAAATAGTAAAGACTTTATTTTAAAAGCTGCTGACAAATATTTCTATAGAACATATTTACAAAGTGATATTACAAGATTATCATCTATTCCAAGAACTGCATTAAGTGTATCTTTATATGATGATGGAAATACAACTTATTATTTATATGTTGATGAAAATAGACAGCTTCAAGGTGAAACTAGTTTAATAAACTGTAGAAAAGCTAATGATTCTCATTGTAGTAGCTCAGATAATACAGTTTTTAGCACAGGGTTTGATAAATTAAATACAAAAGATTTAGAAGTAAATGGTAAATTGTATGCATCTTTTTCTAATGTTTCTATCTTTGGGGCTAGACCAGTATACTTCTATACTGATTTTGAAAAAGATGAAAGTAAAGAGGGGTGGACATACAGTGTAAATTCAGGAGATTCAGAAGATGCCTATTTAATTTATGGAAATTCTAATACTGGTAAATATCTAGGAAATTATGGCGGAGAAAATGAAGTAGTTAAATTAGAAAGAACATTTGATTTCGGAACTTTTAATGCAAATAAAAAAATAATAATTACTTTTGATTTTTATGAGATTGATTCTTGGGATTGGAGTAGCCCAACAAGTCACATTGATTATTTTAAATTTAAAGCAAATAATGTCCAAAAACTTAATGGACGATATACATCTTTAAGTTACAATGATGATGGAGGTGTTTTTATTGGTGAATTAGGGACAATAGCAGTACCAGGTAACTCTAAAAAAGATCCTATTTATTTTGGACGTGATGAAAAACACACTTATTCTTATCCGTTACAGCTTGATTCAAGTGGCAAAATAAAATTAGAGTTTATTTCAAAGTTAGATCAAAAAATATCTGATGAGTCATGGGGAATTGATAACTTAGAGATAAAATCAGTAAATGAAGAAAGTAAGAAATTTGTGTGTGCAATGACTGGATTAGGTAGTAAATCACAAATGTATTGTTGGGGAAAAGTAGGTCGTTCATTGCCTATTTTAAGTACATCTTTATATGATGTGAGTAAAATATCTCATATTAATAAGTTATTTATAACAGAAGAAAATGAAGTCTCAACAAATATCGCATTTGATGAGTTTAATAACAATGGAAAATTATTTTTAAAGTATCCTACATATTTAGGTGGCTTTGATTATGAATTTTATTTTAAATAAGGGAAACATATGGTCAAAATGTTTAAATTAATCTCTTTTACAACTTTAATAGCTTTAACAATAACAGGTTGTAGCCAAAAGAGTTATCATGGTGAAATGATAAACCAAGTAAAGCAAGCACTAAATAATAATAGCTATAAAGATGTGCAAAAATCTTATTCTAAATCTTTAGTAGAAGTAAAGAAAAAAGAAAAAGAGTACATCGATATCTTAACTGATAAGTCTTTAGGAGATATACTAAAAGAGTTAGAGTTAATCGATGGTAACTTTTACTTCTTAAAAAGTAGTGATTTATTAGTTCCAAAAAGTAGAATTAAAATTCATAATATGACTGAATTAAACCAGTACTTAAATGCAGTACTTGATAAAGAACTTTTTATTAAAAAAAGTGGTTCTATTTATCTTGTGAAACTTTTAAGTAAAAGCGAATCTAAAAGACAATCTCTTGACCATATTCCTTTTAGATTAAATGGTGAAATCTCAGTAGAAGAATTAATCAAGTTAATTACTTCTGAATCAGGTTATGAGGTAGCTATTGGATCATATATTGATGATGCTATTAAATTCAAAGATAGTATTGTAAGTATCAAATCAAAAAATTTAATTGATGCTATTAACTCTTTAGCAAGTGCTAAAAATGTTTATGTTGATGTTGATTATGATAAAGAAACTATAAACTTTAGAAGATATAAAGATATGGTTATTGAACTAAATATTCCAGTTTTAGATTTAAAAACAACTAGCCAAACATCAACTCAAGAGACATCAGGTGAAAGTAAAGTTCAAAATAACTCACAAATTGTTTTATATGATGAGTTAGATAAGATGCTAAAAAGTATTATTGCATCAGATAAAGTTTCAACATACCATATTGATAAAGCAAGTGGATTAGTATTTTTAAAGTCTACAAAAAATGTTGAAAGAGCAGTTAGAACTATTGTAAAAGCATATGAAATGAGTTTTGCAAAAGAGGCAACTATTGAGTTTGAAAGAATTGAACTTGTATTAAATAAAAATAGAAAATATGGAATAGGATCAATTTCTCAAAACCCAACAGATAGTGCTGATACTAGTATCATTAGAGGTATTACAAAATCTATTGAAAGTGGAGGGAGTTTTTCATATATAAATCAAGGTATTTCTGATGTTTTAAAAATCACAGCAACAGCTAATAATGAAATTGGAAAGATTTTAAACTATAGTAAAAACTTGCTAGTACTTAAAAACAATATCCCAACAGTTCAATCTATTAGTCAAAATACTGACTATATTGAAAAAATCGAAACTACTGTAAATGATAATGTAACTACATCTGAAGCAACAGTAAATACAATCAAAGATGGTACTTCAATTACAGCAATGGCAAAAATATCAAGAGATAAAATTTTCTTAAATATTACGCCAAATATTAAAAAACTTATTAAGATTGGTGAAGCAAAAATTGGGGATTCAACTATTCAACTGCCAGAGTATAAAGATCAAAGCTACAATATTTCTAGAGAAGTTAGAATGGGTGAGACTACAGTTGTAGGTTCTATTATTGTACATGATGATTCAAAAGAGTATAAAGGTGTTTTACCTTTAGAAGGTTTTGCAATTGGTGGAGATGATTCTAAAACATATGTAAGAAGAGAAATAGTTTACGTGGTTACTCTTAAAAACATCAAAGGCTTCTAATAATGAGTATGTTTGCTGACCCGTATGAGCAGTTTTTATTAGACTATTTAGTAACTAAACTTGAAAATGGTTCTAATACAAGAAGAGCACTTCTTCTTTATAAAGAACAAATTACAAAAGAGACTAAATTCAAAAAAAGACTTAATGCTGCCATAAAAGATATGGAAATAGGTAAACATAAACTTGAAGCAATTTTATATAAAAACAAATTCTTAAACTCTTTTCAATACAGTTTAGTAGTAAATAGTACTAGTACTGTTGAGGGTTTAAAACTTGTATTATCATTTAAAAAAGCTAACTCAAATTTATTACCAAAGATGATAAATCCTATTTTAATACCAATGCTTGTAATTATAGGTACTTTTTATGGGCTTATTATGTATATAGGTATGTTAGAAAAAGAGCTAGTGCAGTTAAAGAAACTAAATCCTGATGTGGAGCAGTTTTTAGGAATTCCTGGATACTTTACTTATGATATAGCTTATACAGGATTTTTTATATCCATATTTATAACACTATTTATATTTTTAGGATATATACTTACAGAAAAATATAAACCTGAATGGTTATATAAAGTGTTTAAAACTCAAGCTTTTTCTGATGGTAGATTTATGTTTAGAATCTTAAATGGTATGTTAAGTGCTGGTATCTCTTTTCATAAAACTTCATTGATTTTATCAAAAGATTATTTTAAAGATGGTCTTAGGCCTTTCTTTAAAGAACTAGCTGATGTAATTAGTAAAAATAAAAAGTTGTTTATTGTTTTTGAAAAGTATGACTTCCCTACAATTATCACTGCAGATATTAAACTATCAGAACTTAGTAAGACAAGTTTTTCTGAAGTTACTAAAAGTTTATATCAAACTTGTGACACTATGTATGAAAAGAATATAAACTATATTACTATGCAATGGAGATTGTTTTTTTGGATGGCAGCACTTATTGTAACTGTTGTTATTGGTTCAGATGTGATTAACTTAGTTATTAGTACTTTTACTTTTAAGACTTTATATCAGTAGGAAAATGTGATGTTAAAAGATATATTAAATAAATATGAAAAAATTGATTTTTCTAAAGTATTAAAAAGTAAAAAAAATACTAAAAAAACTAATGCTGTTTTCAAAAGTAATGAAAAGAAAAAAGTAGATATTAAAGAGCTTATTGAAACACAAAAAGACAATATAGTTAAACTAGTAAATAAAAAAGAAGAAGAGGATAAAACTCTTACTATTTTAATTGAAGATATGATTAAAGAAAAGTATAGTTTAGCTGGAGGATATGGGGATCTAATAGCAAATGAAGCTAAATACGCAGAGTTTGTAAAAAGTTTAGGTTATGAGTATTATCCTTCTTACAATGAACTATCACAAGTTTATCAAGATACATCTTTTCAACTAACAGAAGAGAAACTTGAGTTTTGTACAACTATGTATATTATCACTCTTGAAGATAAAAAAACTAAAAATAAAGTTTTAGGTGTAAGAGATGTTGTAAACCTTAACTTTGAAGTTTTAAGTAAGTTCTATTTCTCAAAAATTGTAGTACTTGGTGAGGGTGTTTTATCTTCTGTATTTGGTGAAGATAGAGAGATTGTATTTGGTTCAAATAATGATACTGAAAATGATGAAGAGATCAACAAATACTTTGATAAAATGATGGGACAAGCCATTTTACTTGGGGCTTCAGATATTCACATCCAAAAGACCAATAGATATGCTTCTTTATGGTTTAGAATTGATGGTATTAAAGTTGACATGGGTACCATGCCAATTGCCTTAGCAAAGACTTTAAAAAGAAGACTTGTAACTATGGCAGACCAAGAAGATTCTGATTATGAATCAATCAATGGTGTTATTAACTATGAGTATGGAAAGAAAAATATTAAGTTCAGACTTGGTTTAATTAACTCTAAACTAAACTTCTCACTGGTTATGAGGATGATTGGTGGTAGAGGAGTTGTTTCTCATAATTTAAGAGGTCTTAATTATCCTGCTGAAACAGTTGAGATATTAGACAACTTAACTAAATATGCAAATGGTATGATTCTTATTACTGGACAAGTTGGTTCTGGTAAAACACACTTGATGTATGCACTGTTACAGCAGTTAGCAAAACAACAACAATATGTTGTAACTATTGAAGATCCAGTAGAGTATGTGGATGAGTCTTTCTTCCAAATTGACTTATCAGAATTTGCAAGTGCAAGTGATGAGTTTAAATATGGTTACCCAGAAGCGGTTGTTGATATTTTAAGACAGGATTCAAATATTATCCTTATTGGTGAGACAAGAGAACCTGAAACAGCAAGCCAATTAGTAAATGCCTCAAACTTAGGGCAGTTAGTATTCTCTACAATGCATACCAACTCAGCTCCAGCAACAGTATCAAGAATGACAAGTTCATTAGGTATTAATGAAGGGGATATTGTAGATAACTTAAGAGGTATTGTATCTCAAAGATTAGTTAGAAAACTTTGTGAGTTTTGTAAAGAGCCTGATGGTGAAGGTGGTAATAAAAAAGTTGGTTGTGAAGAGTGTAGTGGAACTGGATTTAAAGATAGGGTTCCAATTGCAGAAGTTGTAAGGTTTAAGATTGGATATGGTGGGGACTTTGAGAATCCAGCACAATATATGACAGTTGAGAAAGCTTGTATGGCTCAATATCATGCAGGATTAATTACAAAAGAAGATGCGACAGCTATTATTAGAGGGGAGGAAGTATGGTACGATTAGTAATAACAGACTTTGCCACTAAAGATGATAATGAAGCATTTTATACAAGTGATGAATTTGATGTATTACAAAAGATGTTTACATACGACTCTTTTAAACAATATAGTGTCTATTTATCTAAGTATGAAACTAGTGATGATATTTATTCATTAAATCTTTTATCAAAAAAACATTTACCAAAAAATCAGTTTTTAGTACATATTGCTGAAGGTGAGTTTTTTATTCTTTTTAACCATAAAACAGTATATTCTGCAAAGATAAATCAAAACTTTATCACAGATGATATGATTAAATCTATTTTAATTACAAAACATATTGTTATGCTTTCAAGTGGTGGTGAAATAGATAAAATTTATTATGTGATTAACTCAAAACATAGAAGTGCTATTGAAAATATTTTAAAACAAAATACAAAAAATGAAAAGGGTGAAGTTGTAGCTCATCCTTTAGGAAATATTGATGAGTTAGTAAGACCTTTAAATGAACTAGATAGTTTAAAATCACATAGTTTAAAAAATGTAGTTTTAATTGGATTTATGGCTAGTGTTTTATGGGTTATGATTTTTGGAATGGAAATCTTTACTAAAAAAGTATTTTATAAACAGTCTTTACAAAATCTAAAAAGACAACTTAAAATTGAGAAAAGATTAGTAAAAAGACAAGAGATTTTACTAAAAAGTACTATGAAAAAATATACTGATTTAACAGCTTGTATCTCAAAAGATGAGGTAAAAAAATGATTAGTGTAAGTAACTCAAATTTAAAAAAGATTTTAAAGCTAGGAACGATTCTATTAGTTGTTTATGTAGTTGGTTATATGATTGTAAAAATGGCAAGTTTATATCAAAACTCATATGAAAAAAATAGACTTACTCATGAGTTATCAGTAAAAAAACAAGAGACAAGAAGTTTAAAACAACGAATTAAAATCACTAATAATAGAATGAAAAGAATTAATAGTGAATATATTACAAAAGAAGAATTAGAATTAAAAGTAAAAGATATTTTCAAAAGGTTTTCAGTATTAGATTATGAGTTAAAATATCTTGATTCTAAAAAGATGTGTATAGATAGATATATCTTAATTACACAACTATCTGCAAATAGTGAAAAAGGCTTAAAAGCTGGAGAGGGAATATTAAATTATATAGGGAAAGTTAAACAAAGTGAGAAAAATGAGACAATTTATTTTGTTGATTATATCTCAAAGAAAAAACCAAAAAGTAGTGAATAATGTCTTGCTTTAAACCTTTAATATTAATATTTTTTATTACAAATGTTTTTGCACAAGATACAACAATTGACTCTATTTCATTTACAAAGATTAAAAAACTTGTAGAGAAAGAAGAGTTAATAGCAAAAGCATATAAACAGTATATTAGAAAAGAAGCAAATTTCCCAACAATGAATCTTTTGGAAAACAATAACTATCTTCCAGAAGGTTTTAGTCGATTAAATCTTTTTGGAAAAGAAATAAAACTAGAAACTTCTAAAAGTGAAATTAAAAATACTTTAATACGTAAAAATCAAAATAATATTGAAGTAGGTATTGATTTAAAATCAAATATTTATGACTACTATTACTCAAATAAATATAGAACTCATACAAAAGCTCCTATAAACTTAAAAAGCAGAAATATAATCATTAACCTTGATAAAAAAGAAGAGTATATTTTAAAGTTCAAAGATGATATCACTAAAGATAAGACTACTGCTAGAAATAAATACTATTTAGATCCAAAAGGTTTGCTTCATTGGTATGATAATAATGGTTACTATAAATACACTTTATCAAATGATTTAGTTTTAGATGAAACAGTAGTTATTTTTAATACGGATGGAACTATAAAACAAGATTTTACTGATCTATTTGCAAATAAAGATGTTCTTTATGCTGGGCAAACTATATTTCACCCAAATAGTGGAGCTGTTGATGAGTACCTTCATTTAGGTAATGGAAATGGCATTATCAAAGTAGGAAAAGATGAAAGAGATATTGGTAAAACTATTCTACAGTTTACAAGAAGAGCTGGGGGAATTATTATCAATGGAGATATCTATACTTGGGGAAATAATGATAGAAGAGTTGTGGCAATTGGAAAAAATGCATTTTTAAATAAAAATGGTGTATCAAAAAATACAAGTTCTAATAGACCAATTATCACAACTTTAACAAGAGCTAAGGCTTTAGTTTATATAGATGATAGTAGCTCTTCTTTATTAAACTCAAATTCTGCTCATGATAATAAGTTCAATGATAAAGGATACTTCTCATCACCTATTAGACCTAAGTTTATAGATTTTACTTCTGATGTTTGGCACAGTACTTGTGGTGTTACTACAAAAGGTGAGCTATATTGTGGTGGGTGGCACGCTTTAGAGAAAAACTGGACACATTTTGATGGTTATGATGGTTACTCAAATTTAGAGTATCTTTATAGAAGTAGTTTTTTTGATGGAACTGCTAATAAGGCAAAAAGACTATTTGGACTTATTGCAACTTGGGTTGTATTAGGTGAAGATGGATATATCTACTTTTGGGGAGATAATAATAGAGGTTTTGCAGGAACTGGTTCAAGTTCAGAAAGATCAGTTAGAACTCCATCAGCTGCAAATAATATTAAATTTAAAGATGTAACATATAGTTTATCTATTGGTTATAGAAGAATTGCTGGTTTAAGTGAAGATGGTAATATATATACTTGGGGACTAGATAATAATATAACATATGGTACTAGTAGCTGTAATCAAAGTATTTATGGTGGAGGAACTAAAAATTTATGTAAACCAACATTAGTTAATTCAAATGTTAATTTTACATCTATTTTAGGTGGTCAACAAACCTTTTTAGCAACTGATGAAAACAATATCTTTTATAGAATTTCTCAACCAAAAATAGGTGGAAAAGCAACACTACCTGTTGCAGAAAAACTAAATGATTTGATTAAAACATATAGTGAATATGATGCTGAGGTAGACTCTACTATCTTGTCTGTAGATATCTCAAGTAAATTAAATGGTTCAAGTTTACAACTAGGACAAGGGATTGTTTGGGTAAATGGAAAGAACCAGTTAAAAGGTGATCTTTTTACAGCTGAAAATAAAAATGATGAGTTCTTCAAAGCCTCTATTTCTAAAATTAAGTGGAAAAAAATTAGAGTAGTAGAAGATAAAAATGGTATGTGTGGTATTGATATATATAATCAGATGTACTGTTGGGGAGCTATGAGTTTTTATGCTGGTGGAGTTCCTGGGAATACATTTATGTTACCAGTATTTAATGCTAATTTACATGATGAAGATAAAGATTTTTTATTTGTTGAGGGTAGTTCTAATCATGTTACTCCTATGACTTCAGGTGATTGGAATAGAAGTGGGGAGTACTTTATTAAGTATCCTACGTATTTTGGTGGATTTAATTATGAGTTTACATTTAAATAAATTATTAATACTATTTCTTGCAGTTAGTCTATATGCACAAGAAACAACAATAGATTCTATTTCATTTACAAAGATTAAGAAGCTAGTTCAAAAAGAAGAGCAAATAGCAAAAGCATATAAAAAATATATCAAAGATGAGGGAGATAGTAGTAGTTTAAATAATTTGATAAATAACAACTACTTACCTGAAGGTTTTAGTAAGTTTAATCTATTTGGAAAAGAGATTAAAATAGATACTACTAAAAATGAAATTGAAAATAGTCTTCTAAAAATAAATCCTGACAACAGCAAGGCAGCTTTTAATCTGAAATCAAATGTTTATGACTACTACTATACTAATAAATATAGGCAATATACTAAACCTCCAATTAGCTTAAAAAGTAAAAATATCATTATTAACCTAAGTGATTATGAAAAATATATTTTGAAATACAAAGCTTTAAATCAATTAACTACAAGTAAAAATGGAATTTCAAATAAATACTATTTAGATCCAGATGGTCTGCTTCATTGGCATGATAGTAATGGTGATTATAAATATACTTTAGCAAAAGATTTGGTTTTAGATGAAAGTGTAGAAATATTTAATAATGATGGAACAATAAAGCAAGATTTTACTGATTTGTTTGCTAATAAAGATGTTTTATATGCAGGACAAACTATGTTTCACCCAAATAGTGGAGCTGTTGATGAATATCTTCATTTAGGTAATGGAAATGGTATTATCAAAGTAGGAAAAGATGAAAGAGATATTGGTAAAACTATTCTGCAGTTTACAAGAAGAGCTGGAGGAATTATTATCAATGGAGATATTTATACTTGGGGTAATAATGCAAATAAAATCACAGGTATAAATATAAACTCATACTTAAATGAAAGCGCTAATAGTGGTAACCACTATCCTGTATTAACAAGTTTAAATAGAGTAAAAGCAAAAAGTTATAACAGCACTATTGATGATAAGAACTACTTCTCTTCTCCTTTAAGACCTAAATTTATTGATTTTTTTAGTACAGTTTATCACAGTACTTGTGGAATCTCTACAAAAGGAGAGCTTTATTGTACAGGAAGTAAAGGGGTTTATAAACCTTTTACATATACAGAAGTGCAAGCAGGTTCTAAAGAGATGCTTTATCGAAGTAAGTTTTTTAATGGAAGTGATGGGAGAAAAGCTACAAAAATCTTTGCAAATAATCAAAGTTGGTTGATATTAGCTAATACAACAAAAGATGGTGATGGTTATAAAGATGGGGAAATTTATAGATGGGGAATTGACTACGCAGGTTTTTCAGGAAGTAGTTCTACTAGTTTCTATAAATATTATAACACTGGTGAACCAACACAGCTTGAAGTTTATGATAATGGAATAAAAGTAGGGTTCAAAGATATTACTTACCTTCTTACAATTGGTTATAGAAAAATGGGCGCTCTTTCAAATGAAGGAGATATTTATATTTGGGGATTAGATAATTATTATAATAGTGGTTGTTCAAAAACACAAGAAGGTGTAGCTATAAATCTGTGTAAACCATATAAAATTCCATCAGATTTAGATTTTGATGAATTAAAAGGAGGCCTTCAAGGCTTTGTTGGTAAAGATAAAAATGGAAAATATTATAAAATTTACCAAAAATATGGTTATTTACCCAAGATTGTATCAATAAATGAATTAATAAAAAGCTATAATAACTCAGAAGATAATAAATATATCGAAGCAGATGATAGTGAAATAATTTCTGTAGATTTATCAAGTAGATTAGATGGATCAAATCTTACTTTTGGAGAAGGCATTGTTTGGGTAAATGGTAAAAACCAATTAAAAGGTGACTATTTTACAAGTTCAAACCGAAATGATGACTTTTTTAAAGCTTCAATAAAAAAGATTAAATGGAAAAAAATCAAAGTTGTTGAAGATGATAATGGAATGTGTGGAATTGATATTTATAATCAAATATATTGTTGGGGAATAGCATCATATTATAGAAAAACTGGAAATAGCTCAACAAAAATGGGAAATACTTTTATGTTGCCAGTTTTTAATACAAATCTGCAAGATTTAGATAAAGACTATTTAGTTGCAGAAGGTGGAAGTAGTAGCTCTCAAGCATATTTAACAAATATGACATCAGGAGATTGGAAAACTACTGATACTAAAGGAAATCAAGGTGCTTTTTTTATGAAGTATCCTACATATATTGGTGGATTTAATTATGAGTTTACATTTAATAAGAATAAAGGGAAGAGTATGAGAAAAATAGGGTTAGTTATATTTTGCTTTTTTATAACTTTAAATATTCAAGCTGAAGATAAATTAGATGTTTTAGATAAACAATCAAAAGAGTTTTTTAAAGCTATTACAGGTTTAGAGAAGGATTATTTAGAAGAACAAATTAATAGTATAAAAAATAAAAAAGCACCAACTCCTACAATAACTCCTAATGTAATAAACCCAGTACAAAAGCCTGAAGAGAAAAAAGTTTCTCAAGAAGAGTATGAAAAGAATGTATTTGAGCATGAAAATGAAATGGCTAGACTTACAAGTGATTTTACTAGAACAAAGAAGTTAAAAGATATTAGAATCAAAAGTATGTACTCATTTAATGGAAAAGATTATGTAGTTTTAAAATTAAAAGAGGATAACTCTTCTTCAAGTTCTAGTGATGATTCGCAAGAACTTAGTTTCAATATTGAAGGAAGATACACAAAAGGTGACTCTATTTTAACTCATAGAATTATCTCAATAAACAAAAGAACAAAAACAGTTCAACTTTATAAAAAACTTGATGAAGAGTTTGGTTACTATATCTACTTAAGTAACTATGGTATTTCTGTTAGTGATTTAAAAAAGCAAAATAGAAAAGTTCTAAAAAAAGTTGATGAAGAGATCAAAAAAGAGAAAAAACAAGAAGTAAAAGTAAAAAAAGTTTCATCAAACAATGAAATTAAAAGAAAGTTCCAAGAAATTGCAAATAAACCAAAAGTAGTTAAAAAAGCAAAAAAAGTTGAAGTATCAAACTGTTTATATACAGTTGCAGTAGAAAATTTAAATGTAAGAAATTATGCAAACTTAGATGCAACAATTTTAAGAATTCTTAGAATCAATGACCAGTTTACAATCAAAACTAAAAAAGGTGAATGGGTTCAAGTTGATACTATTTACAAGAAAAAATCTGGTGATGTTATGATTGTTGTGGATCAAAATAACTGGCTTCAAATAATTGATAATAATGTTTTAGTTGAAGATAAAAACTGTTTATAAGGTAGAACTTTGGATACTTTACAAGAGTGCAAAAATTCAATAAAAGAGTGTTTAGAAGAGATATCTAATGAAGTAAATATTCTAAAAGAAAATTACAGTAGGTATTTTATTTTTGATGTAATCTTCTCAACGGAAAGTACTGGAAAAACAAGACTTAATAGACAAATCTTTAATGAAAACAATGAAAAGATTCAAGTTTCAATAAAACTTCTTAATGAAAAACTTGATAACTCTTTAGAAGATATAAGAATGACTATTAGGTCTCTTTTATCTCAATATAATGACTTTAATAAAGTTGATTTAATAAACCTTATTTTTGATGATAATAACTTTATCGAACTTCTTCAAATGGATTTAGAAAATCAAGTGATTCCTTCTGAAAAAAGAAGTGAATTATTAAAAGAGTTAAGAGAATTAACCTCTTTAAAAAATAAAATTTTTAATCTAAAGTATTATATCTCTATGTTTAACTCTGATAATCTAAATAAGCATCTAAATAGATTAGGAATTGATGATCTAATCAATAGTAGAATGATTTTTGAACTCATAAACAACTATGGCCTGCAAGCTCAAGAGTTAGAGAAATTTGAGCAAGAGATTAAAAATCTTGATGCAAATATTGAAAAAAGTAAGAGTTTTAAGTTCTTAGAAGATTTATTAGAACATCATGTAGGCAGAACAAACAACTATAGTTATGCTGGTGTTAGATATAAAATATCAATTGACTATAACAATGAGCTAACATTAAAAAAAGAGCTACCATTAAAAAGAGCATACTTAGAAAATATAATCTCAAACTTGATTGAACAGTCTTGTATGGATGTTGTGAAAAAAGAGCTAAAAAAAGGAAAAATTCAAAAGTTTATTGATATAAATATTGAAAAGAAAAAAAGTTTTATTCAAATAATCATTAAAAATAATGGTTATGAAGTGAATAATATTCATAGTCTTTATCTTTCTGATACAAACAACAGATATATTATCGAAGCTAGAAATTTAGCAAGAGAGATGGGTGGAACATTAGAGGTTTCCACACTTCCAAGTGAGGGTATGCAGTACCTTCTTGAAATAAAAGGAAAATAACTAAAAGCTTAAGCTTTTAGTTATCTGCGAAGTTTCCAATAATCTCTTTAGCTTTTTGTAAAGCTTTATCAGAAGAGTCTTTATCGTAAGTTAAAGCTACTGCCATTCTTCTTCCCTCGTGTGATTGAGGTTTTCCAAATACTCTAATAATTGAATCTTTTGTAAATGATGAATCATAAATATCAATTACAGGATTAAAAGTATCATTTTTAGCTTTATATGCAGCACTTGCACCTGCACCATAATCAATATACTCTAAAGGAAGCCCTAAAATTGCTCTTACGTGAAGTGCAAATTCACTTTGACTTTGTGTAATCATAGTAACCATTCCAGTATCATGTGGTCTTGGAGATACTTCTGAGAAATAAACTTCATCACCTTTGATAAATAGTTCAACACCAAAAATACCTCTACCACCTAAACCATCAGTGATTTTTTTAGCTATTTCTTGTGATCTTTGTTTTGCAATTTCACTCATATTCATTGGTTGCCATGAGAAAATATAGTCACCATCTTGTTGAATATGTCCAATTGGTTCACAAAATACAGTCTCTTTTTCATTTCTAGCTGTAAGAAGTGTGATTTCATAATCAAAAGTAATAAACTCTTCTACAATTAACTCACTTGCATCACCTCTTGCTTCTTTTGCTAACTCCCAAGATGCTGGTAAGTCCTCAGCAGTTCTTGCAATACTTTGTCCATGTCCTGATGAAGACATTACAGGTTTAATAACACAAGGGAAACCAATATTATTAGCAGCTTGCTCTAAGCCTTCAAAAGTAGTTACAAACTCATATTTACTTGTTGGTAATCCAAGTTGAACAGCTGCAAACTCTCTAATATTTTTCCTATTCATAGTTTTATTAACTGCATCTGCATTTGGAATTACATTAAAGCCTTCGTGTTGTGCATCAAATAGTGCTTCAATATTGATTGCCTCAACTTCAGGTAAGATATAAGTAGGATTTTCTCTTCTAATTACATCTAAAACTTCATTTTTATTTTTCATATCAATTGTATAAGCTTTGTTTGCAACAAGCTGTGCTGGTGCGTTATTATAAGAATCAACCGCAATTGTTTCAATTCCTAATCTTTGTGCTTCTATTACAACCTCTTTACCTAATTCTCCGCTTCCTAATAACATGATTTTTATAGAATCAGATTTTAAAGGTG
>Ga0098063_1000123_pt1 | contig 17280 bp, 12 predicted proteins | sample 24_taG_FD_77065 | JGI IMG/M metagenome (GOLD analysis project Ga0098063, IMG submission 77065) | Marine viral communities from Cariaco Basin, Caribbean Sea - 24_WHOI_OMZ | ecosystem: Environmental > Aquatic > Marine > Oceanic | place: Caribbean Sea: Cariaco Basin | collected 2014-11-08 | reverse complement strand
GGTCATATGCTAACGGCTGATCAAGTCGCACAAGCGATCGATAGGGCTGTTGCGAGCACCAATATGCCTAAAGGCGTGTTTAGTATGGTTTATGGCAGTGGTGTCGGTGAAATACTCGTTAAACACCCCTTGATTCAAGCAGTTGGCTTTACAGGTTCACTAAAAGGTGGTCAAGCCTTGAGTGCTATGGCAGCCGCTCGCCCTAACCCTATCCCAGTATTTGCAGAAATGAGTAGTATCAATCCTATGCTCATGCTGCCAGCTGCCCTAAAAAATCGTGGTGACAAAATTGCTCAAGACTTAGCAGATTCTGTTGTGATGGGCTGTGGACAGTTTTGTACCAACCCTGGTTTAATTATAGGTATTAAATCACCTGAATACAGTCAATTTACTGAGAAGTTAACAGATATCATTAATGCTAAACCAGCACAAACCATGTTGAATGCAGGTACATTAAAAGGTTACTCATCAGGTCTAAAAGATTTGATGGCACATGAAGGGTTTCAGCATTTGGCTGGGCAGCCTCAGCAAGGAGATCAAGCTCAACCGCAACTGTTTAAAGCAGACGTGGCATTGCTACTGGCAGGCAATCAGTTGCTACAAGAAGAAATTTTTGGTCCTGCTACGATAGTTATTGAAGTCAAGGATAAAGCACAGCTAATTCAAGCACTAAGTAGCATGAACGGCCAACTGACAGCAGCTTTAATTGCAGATGAAGCAGATTTTTCTGAATTCGCAGACGTGATACCTGTATTAGAAGAAAAAGCTGGACGCTTACTCTTAAACGGCTATCCAACAGGTGTAGAGGTCTGTGAAGCAATGGTTCACGGAGGACCTTATCCTGCAACGTCCGATGCGCGCGGCACTTCGGTCGGAACACTGGCAATTGACCGTTACCTACGCCCTGTCTGTTATCAAAACTATCCGCAAAGCTTATTACCAGAAGCATTGAAGGATGAAAATCCACTAAATATTCTAAGACTAATCAACGGAGAAATGACTCGAAATAAAATCTAACATAGATAGAAAGAGACTAGATATTGACTAACCTCCGAAACTTGGACGGTTAATTAAAGATAGGACTGAGTTATGTATTGTACAAAGCTCAGTCCTTTTAGTTTAAGCGAGAACATCCTAAATCAGAGATTATCTTGATTCATAGTGATAATTTATACTATATGCTGCATATATTTTATTTTACGATTATCAAAAGCCCCCATAGTTTGAGTTATGTTGATAATACTGTAGAAAATAATCTGGGAATTTTTAATCAGGCAGCCTAATGATGACGATCCAGCTATCGGTTTAACAGTTATTAGAGTCGTATCTAACAATATAAAGTTTGTAATGTACATGAAGAGAGTAGTGACGTTACAGAGTTACAGTGATTAGCTGAATAAGACGACATTATAACTCAATTCGATTTAGGCGTTTCTTACAAGAAAGAGCAAGGAGTACCGCAAGATTACGCTAAAGCAATAGCGCTATATACAAAAGCGGCTAGTCGATTTGATGCCGATGCACGAAATAATTTAGGTGTAATGTACGATGAAGATAAAGGAGTTAATCAAGATTATGACTAAGCTATTAAGTGGTATACCAAGGCAACTCTGATACACAGAACAATCTCGGTCTAATGTATTTCGAAGGTCAAGGTGTAGATCAAAATTATGATCAAGCTATTGAAGGGTTGCAAAAAGCAGCTCAGCAGAGTCTTTCCTAAAAAGCGTGTAATTGCTTATAATCCACTAACCGGAGAATAGGCAATGACTACTCTATCTGACATTAAAAAACTGGCCGAGCAAATGGCCAGTAGCATGAACAGCTTCGATGACATCAAAGACTTTCAAAAGCAACTCATGTAATCCTTTATCGATACCGCTCTTAAAGCTGAGATAGAAGATCATCTAGGCTACCCCAAACATGAGAAAGCAGACAAGCCTAACAAGCGCAATGGACATATTAAAAAGACCGTCCGCAGTGACACAGGCGATCTTGAGATATCCACCCCAAGAGACCGTGATGGCGCTTTTGAACATGCGTTAGTGCGTAAGCATCAAAGTCTTATTACTGGTCATTCTACTACAGGCATAGCCTTACGTCTTGCGCTTCGGGCAAGTGTCTCCCAGACACTTGCTGATCCTCGCTCATATGACAAAGGCCAAACCACCTCTGAGATTGTCGAAACTATTAAAGAGCTCTATGACGTCGATATCTCAAACACACTGGTTTCAAGAGTCACTGACAACATCTTAGACGACATTAACGCTTGGCAGAATCGGCCATTGAGTAGTGGTCAACTAATTTCGAGCTTATACTATGATTTTTGCAAGAGGTCTGGTATATAATTTAGTGGGAATCACGAGGTAAATTACTGTTATGAGTAACATTAAAATATAATGTTGCAGGCTCAAGACAACCACCTGTAGAAAGCTGACCCACCATGCTTCTATAGATTTCTTGCCATGGAGTCTGAGATTTAGGAAAGCTAGGCTTAGATTGTTTTTGTCTATCTTGCAATTCTTGCTCGGAAATCAGCACATCTACTTTCCGCATATTTAAGTCTATTCGCAGTTTATCGTTAGTTTTTAGTAGGGAAATACCACCACCAACTGCAGATTCAGGAGACATATTTAAAATAGAAGGGCTAGCAGAAGTACCACTTTGTCTACCATCACCCAAGCAAGGCAGTTCATCAATGCCTTGTTTGAGTAATTCGGCAGGCGGTGCCATATTCACGACCTCAGCACTGCCAGGATAACCTACTGTACCATTGCCTCGAATGACTAAAATACAGTTTTCATCAATATTTAAGCTTGGATCATTGATCCGTGAATGATAATCTTCGGGTCCTTCAAAAACGATAGCACGTGCCTCAAATGAATTTTCTTCACCAGGCTTAGATAAATAAGTTTTTTGGAATTTCTCACCTACAACTGACATTTTAATAATGGCATTATCAAAAAAGTTGCCACTTAAAACGATAAACCCTGCTCTTGACTTAAGTGGACTATCATAAGGATAAATAACATCAGGGTTAGTATTAGGAAACTTAACGAGATTTTTTTCGATAGTTTCGCCTGTGACAGTAATGCAGTCTGTATGGATTTTCCCTGCTTTGGATAGTTCGTTCATAACAGCAGGGACACCACCTGCTCTATGAAAGTCTTCGCCCAAATATTTTCCTGCAGGCATACAATTGACGAGTAACGGTATATGCTCGCCTATATCTTGCCAATCCTCTAACTTTAAATCGATGCCAATATGGCGTGCAATTGCAATCAAATGTGGAGGGCAATTGCTAGATGCACCAATTGCTGAAGACACGACAATAGCATTTTCAAATGCTTTTTTGGTCATAATCTTGGAAGGTCTTAGATCCTCTTTAACCATATCAACGATGCGCTTACCTGTCTTATAAGCCATCTGTGCCCGCTCTTGGTAAGGTGCAGGAATACTGGCGCAGATTGGTAAGGACATTCCTAAGGTTTCTGCTATGGCATTCATGGATAAAGCAGTACCCATGGTATTACAGTGCCCAATTGAGGGAGAAGCTGAAGTAGTCATTTCCATAAAATCTTCAAAATCAATTTCGCCAGCTGCTAACAGGTTACGAGCATGCCACAGTACTGTACCTGAGCCGATTAAATCCCCTTTGTAATAGCCATTAAGCATAGGTCCTCCCGAAAACACAATCGAGGGTAAATCTGTTGTACCTGCTGCCATTAAGCAAGCGGGTGTTGTTTTATCACAACCTGTGGTTAAGACGACACCATCTAAAGGATAGCCATGCAAAATCTCTACTAGTCCCAAATAAGCAAGGTTTCTATCCAAGGCAGCTGTGGGTCGTCTGGTTTGTTCAGCTATGGGATGGACAGGAAACTCCATAGGTATACCACCTGCATCACGAATCCCATCTTTGATACGTTCCGCTAAAACTTTATGATGACGATTACAAGGGGTTAGGTCACTGCCTGTTTGAGCAATACCAATAATAGGACGGTCTGACTGGAGTTCCTCTCTAGTTAAACCATAGTTCATGTATCTCTCCACATATAATGCAGTCATATCTGGATGAGAAGGCTCGTTAAACCATTGTTTACTTCGCAAAAAAACATTGTCATTTTTATTTATCATATAAATTCCTTAAGAGATAGATTTTTATTAACACACTATTGTGAATTAATTTTTCAGGCTATCTATTAACGACAGTAAACCGAAATTCCACTGAGGAGCTTTATCACTGGTTGTTACAATATTCTGTAGTGTGCCAAGTTTTGGGGTTTGGATTTTTACTATGTCGTTGATTTTGTGCGTAAATCCTGCACCTATCTTATCTCTATCCTGTGTAGGGGCAAAAAGTGTTCCTAAAAACAGTACAAAACCATCTGGATACTGATGATTTTCATTTAATGTTTGCTGCACTAAGTCCTCAGGGTCACGGCTAATCTCAGTCATTGAGCTTTCACCTTTAAGTATGTAACCTTCACTACCTTCTATTTCTAGCTCAACGTTACATTGTCTAATATCATCTAGTGAGAAGTTTTCATCAAATAAGCGAATAAACGGACCTAAGGCACACGAAGCATTATTGTCTTTAGCTTTACTTAATAGCAAAGCACTTCTGCCTTCAAAATCTCGTAAATTTACATCATTACCTAATGTCGCCCCTTGGATTTTCCCTGTACTATTCACTACTAATACAATTTCTGGTTCCGGATTATTCCATTCAGATTTAGTGTTAATACCAATATATTGCCCAACCCCTACCGATGAAAGGGTAGCGGCTTTGGTAAAGATCTCAGCATCCACTCCAATACCGACCTCTAAATACTGTGACCACATGTTATGGTTAATAAGATGTTCTTTTAACTTTTGAGCTTGTTCTGAACCGGGAACAATATCTTTTAAATTATTTCCTATAACCTCGGTTACCTTATTGCGAATATCTTTAGCTTTAGCAGCATCGCCCCCTGCTTTTTCTTCTATAACGCGTTCAAGCATACTACTAGCAAAAGTTACACCCGCTGCTTTTATCACTTGTAAGTCTATCGGTGATAAGAAATAAGATTTATCATCTTTTACCGCATTACAGTGGGTATTGTCTAATAACTCATCTATTGTCCCTAACACTTCACCTGTTAGGTTAGTAAGAATGCTAACGGGTGAAGTGTTTTCTAAAAGTTGGGCTATTGTAGAAAAACGTGACGATATATCTACGACTTCATTGTGTTTTAGCAAAACAGGCACAGGTTTGTTTTTATCAGCTCGCCAAACCCGTCCGATAAGACAACTTTGTTGTGCATCTATAGGTAAGGTGTTCATTGTATTTAATTGCATATTCATAGTGAAAATTCCCTTTAGATGAATATAAATATAACTTATAAGTGATTGATTTTTTTTATGTGCTTAATCAAGGCAGAATGGTCTAGCTCACCCCATCCTTCTTGTACCATCTGTTCAAATAACGTATCTACCAACGTCAAAACTGGCAAATTAAGATTAAGGCTTTTAGAGTAGTTGACTGCAGTGTGGGTATCCTTTAGTTGCCATTTTGCATACCCTCCTGGTTTAAAATCTTCATCAATCATACGTTTTCCATGTTGCTGTAGAATTAATGAATCCGCGAACCCCCCTGCTAATGCTGACAGTATTTTTTCAGGATTAGCACCACCCTGCTTTGCTAACACTAAGCCTTCACTAACGGCAGCGATAGTAGTAGCAACAATAATCTGGTTGACAAGTTTGGCTAATTGGCCTGTACCAGACGGCCCAACATGTATGGGTCTACCCATAGCGGCTAATACGTCAAAAGCTGACTGATATGCCACTTCTTCGCCGCCAGCCATAATAGCTAACTTTCCGGTAATTGCCCCCTGCTCACCGCCTGAAACAGGGGCGTCCAAATAATCAATTCCTTTCTCATAACATTTTCTAGATTGAACTTGAGCGGTTTCGACGGGAATAGAGCTCATGACTATGACGCTGCTAGAGGGGTTTAAGTCATTAATTAGTCCATATTTACCAAATAGCATATCATCACAAGTTTGACCATCACTTAGCATAAGAATAAGCACATCCACCTGCTTTGCTAGATCTTGTGGTGACTCAACGATAGTGGCCCCTTGCTTCTCCAACAATTCAAGCTTTTCTTTAGAACGATTCCAAACTTGAAGAGGGAAGCCGGCATTGATTATATTCAATGCCATTGGAAGTCCCATAACCCCTGTACCGATAAAACCTATTTTTTTCATAATTAGCCATTTTAAGTCTATTTTGATAGTTTCATAATTGATTATATTTATGCTAAAGAAGTAGGATTGTCTTCTATATGAGCTCGAATAATATCTTCAAAGTTTTTGTCTGCTTCAAATCCCAAAGATTTTGCATAGACTGCTTCGATTTGAGTGGGCCAACTTTTAACAATCTTTTCGATATTGGCATCATGCTGCCACTCAATTAAATTGAGACATTCTTTACCCGCGATTTTTTCTAATGCATCTAGCATTTCATTGATACTAACCGTTAACCCAGGCAAAGAAATAATCCGCTCATTCCCCAAATCTTTATCAGAAATCTGAGCTGCTAGGAGCATTGAGGAAATACATTTTCTTGGGGACATAATAAAAACTTGGGTTTCTTTATTGACAGGGCATATCGCTTTTTCGTTATTAAGTGGTTCTCTAATAATTGAACTGAAGAACGTTGAGGCAGCGCGATTCGGCTTACCAGGTCGCACTACAATCGTTGGTAGTCGCAAAACTCGTCCATCGATATAACCTTTTCGAGAGTAATCACAGACTAAGAGCTCACCCACGGCTTTTTGCATTCCATAAGAAGAACTTGGTGTAACTGCTGTAGCATCGGTTACTACATCTGGTAGGTTGCCTCCAAACACAGCACAGCCACTTGCATAAATAAACTTAACCGGTTTGCTAGAAGTGTTTAACCGCAATATTTCTAACAAATTAATTAAGCCATATAGATTTATACTCATGCCTAATTCAAAATCTTCTTCTGCAGCTGAACTGACTACGGCCGCTAAATGCCAAATAATATCGACACCTTGAATGAGTTTTTGAAGTAGGGGTTTATCATTAATATCGCCCAGTACCACCTCGACTCTATCATCCGTGGGAACACCTTCACCTGCAAAGCAATCAAACAAGATAATTTTACTGATTTTATGTGTTTCACCATTTTTTAAAGTGAGATTACCTTCTTTCAAGAGCGTTTTAGCGATTTCTTTACCAACGAAACCAGTACCGCCTGTAATTAAAATATTCATAACTGAATCCTTTGTCTGTAATCAATGTAAAAATAAAAACAATTAATCAAAATAATCAAGAAGCAGTTTTCTTTAATTCTGATATGTTTGGTGATTTAGTAGCAGTATTTTTTTCCATCTTGATATACATAAAGTATGTCATGATTAGCCCAAATATCATTACACCCGTGAGGAAGTAGAGACCTGAGGCTATGTTACCTGTAGATTCTTTTAATAATCCGATCATAAATGGCCCAACATAGCCGCCTAAGTTACCAAAAGCATTTATTATGGCAATACCCGCAGCCGCACTTAAACCTGTTAGAAAACGTCCTGGTATTGTCCAAAATACAGCAATACCTGTAAATAGCGCGAAAGCTACAGCAGAAAGTCCAATGAGTTGTAAGACAGGTGAACTAAACCAAGCACTTGAGAACATGCCAATAGCACCGACTATATAAAGAAATGCCATATGCCCATAGCGATCGTTTAGACGTTCAACACTACGAGGAATTACTAGTAAACCAATGATTGCAAAAATATAAGGAACGCTTGTTAAAAGTCCAATTTGAAAGTCACTATTACCGCCAAATTGTTGAATGATAGTTGGTAGCCACAGGCCTATACCATATACACAGAGTGGCAGAGGTAGGAAATAGAGTGCAAGCATAAGTACTCTTCTATCTTTTAGAGCATGTAGCGGATTGGCATGGGTAGTCTGCTTATACTTAGTTTGATCCTGAAGCAACTGATTTTTTAACCAGTTTTTCTGCTCATCTGATAGCCATTTAACGGTATGAATATCATCAGGTAAATAGCGATAAGTAGGTAATGCAAGCAAGACTGCAGGTAAACCAACTAAGAGAAATAGCCATTGCCAACCATGTAAGTTTGCAATGCCATTCATACTTAGTAAGGCTCCCATAAGTGGCCCCGCTATGACTAAGGCTAGCGGCTGGGCAAGAACAAAATATCCCATGACTTTTGAACGATGGCGTATGGGATACCATAGGGTGATTAAATAAAGAACGCCTGGGAAAAATCCTGCCTCTGCAGCGCCAAGTAAAAACCTAAGAAAATAAAAACTCTTTGGTCCTTGAGTCAATGCCATTGCCATAGTAATCAAGCCCCATGTCAATAGAATACGCGTGAACCATTTGCGTGCACCGAATTTAGCTAACATCAAGTTACTTGGAACTTCAAATATAAAATAACCAATAAAAAACAGACCTGCCCCAAGTCCATAGGATGCATCACTGAGGCCTATGTCAGCATTCATATGCAATTTTGCGAATCCAACTGCACCACGGTCAATATAGGCAATAATATAGAGAACAATTAATGCAGGAATTAGTTTATAGGTAATTTTCCTAATAGTATCTTTTTCAATATCCATAATAGACTCCACTTTCCATGTGATAGATTCCACTTTCCATGTGGTTAAATCTAAGTAATAAGAGAAACATATAAAGTTTTTTATATACTTAAATAGACTTGAGGTGATAAATAGTATTACTATTGATAAATAGTGTCAATATAATACGAACATATTCTTAGTATTTTTCCAATGGATATAGATTCGGATGCTAAGGTAAATACCTCTTAAAGTCATATGCAGTGCTAGATATACAGGAATATAGGCAGGAATATAGGCGGAATAATCATAAAATTTTCTTTCATACTAAAGGGGAACTATATGACATATAGTCAATCTATTTGATAATTGGTACAATTTATCCAAGCTATTAATAACTTATTTAAGCTTATGACTGACCCAATCATTCTTTGTAAAAAGGTCTTTCAATCAATTAATCAAGGCAGTAAGGTTCTACGGTATTAACCCAACGACGATAGCCAGTTGGAAGAAAGATATTAGGTGATGTTTCAAAAAGTATGCTGTCATCAGATATAACCATAATTGAGTTATGCTGAAGAAACTGTAGAGATAAAATTGGTAAACTGACGACTCGATGAAGAGTTTACTATGACCAAGAAGATCAGAGCTTATAACACAGAATTTAATGCAGAAGCTGTTAAAAAAATAGAGGATAACATCGGCAACATCTCAGCTACTGCAAAGCAGCTCGGCATAGCGATACAAACTTTATCTAATTGAAACAATAAAGCCAATCAAAGCAAACTGGTTGGCACAGAACAACAGGATCCAAAGCTTATAATAACTATTCAGGAAATAAAACAGCTCAAGCAGCAGCTTAAAGTGGCTGAAGAGGAACGAGAGATTCTAAATGAGGAGGGATAAAGCGAAGTACTTCTCTTTGCCCCGACGCAAGGGGAGAGCTATGCTCGAGTGAGGCTATCGTATACTTTGCCGATGATGAACATTAAGAAACAGTCTGGGAGACTGTTTTAGTGAAGCAAGTCGAAGTGCTATGCCCGCAGTGACAGTTAGTGAAGCATACCTTTATAAAAACTAATAGATAGATCTTTAATGTCTTCTCTATGTGCTGCGTATTAAGTGTTAAGCAGTCACGCTACTACGACTGAGATTATTAGTGATATCAGCGAACAACAGTTACATCACAACCATTGCGAGCTACTAGGGCGTGTCCTCATTTTAAAAATGGTGATAAAAATGAGATGAATTATAGCCAAACAAGGGTTAATTGTGCACTCTGATAGAGGCAGTCAATACCGTAGTCATGCATACAACAATATCAGCAAGTAGCATCATTTTAAAGGCTCAATAAGTGGTAAAGGCAACTGTTTTGATAACGCCCCAATAGAAAGCTTTTGGAGCGTGTTGAAGAATAAGCTGGTATATCACGAAGACTATAAAACAAGATTCAAAGCCATCAGCGATATCACTAAATATATCAAGCTTGAATATAACCAGACTAGGATTCAAAAGGGTTTGGGCTATAAATAGCCAAGACAGGTGTGGTTTCAATTTTACCGTCAAGCTGCGTAATCAAAATCTCGTAAGCCTAATGGTACGGATTTGATGGAAGGGGTCACTTTTGCAAGAGGTCTATTAATATTGGCAGCTATTACAGGTGCAATAGCAAAAGTCGAGTCCCCTATTATTTTTTGATTAATGCGTATCCCATATTGGCGTCATCCAATTGTACTAAAGAAGCAAGTCTTGCTGATAAAGGATCTTTATTCTCAATCGCAGTTAAAATAGCTTTGTGCCTTGGTAATGAATGCGTGTGTGAATTGAGCCTCAGTAGGCTAGTGACCTTAATAGATTGTTGTAAAGGTAATACCAACATTTTCGACATATAAGCGAGTAGGTCATTATGTGTGGCTTTTGCAATGGCAAGATGAAAATTTATGTCAGGTTGCACAAATTCTTCTATATTAGCGGCTTTTTCCATTCCATCGTACGCTTTTCTAATTTGGGCTATGTCTTCATCCGTTGCTGTACTAGCGGCGATATAAGCTAATTCAGGTTCTAAAACACGTCTAACAGTCGACAAAGTTTTAATAAAATCACTTTCTGGTGTTGATTTTATTAGCCAAAAAAGTACGTCTGGATCTAATAAATGCCATTCATCTTTTGGGCGAACGACTGTGCCAACTTTTGGGCGTGAATAAGTTAAACCTTTTGAATTCAATACACGTATTGCCTCACGAGCAACTGGACGGCTAACCTGAAACATTTCGCATAATTCAACAGCAGCTGGTAACTTTTCATTTTCAGGAAATTCACCAGAAACGATTTTCAGACCTAATTGTTGAACAATTAGTGCATGCTGGCTTTTACTTGAAATTGGATTTTTATAGTTGGCGGAACTCATAGTTTGCACTTATTCATAGTTGACGCTAGTATGTTATAGAAGACCTTATAAATTAACAAGGTCTTCTATTTTAAGTAACCTAGTGTGAATGACGAGGAACCTCAGAACCGTGGCAGCCGACAAAGAAGTCAAAATCACACCCTTCATCTACTTGAAGAATATGTTCGACATAATGAACCGCCCCCGACTATATTGGAGTTCATTTATATTGAGCTAGATCCATAGTTAAAATACACCAAATTAATCATTATGTATCTGATAGCATCTTGTATATAAAAAGGCAAATAAATAGTTAAAATACCTCAGCTATCATCCCTGCTTTAATACTCGATAAACCGTAGCCACCCCAACACCAAGCGCCTTAGCGATTTCCTCTTTTGTCATATTTTTTTGACTATCTAACTCTCTAATACGACTGTGTTTTGCTATATTAGCTTTTTTACCAGTAGGCTTATAGCCACTGTTAGCCAATCCCTGCTTGATACGCTCTCTACGCTTGTCGTTATCAAGCTTTGCCATCGTTGCTAATAAGTCGATCAGCATATCGTTAATTACCCTGAGGATGTCGCCTGTCATACCCTCGCTAACCGTATGTGTCGTTGGTAGATCTGCCACCACCAATCGTAAGCCCTTGTCTTTTATACGCTGCTTTAGAATCGCAAAATCATCTTGAGATAGCCTGCTTAATCTATCCACGCTTTCAACCAGCAGAATATCGCCTTGCTCAGCGTCCTTTAGCAGCTTGGCTAATACTGGTCTATCGAGCTTAGTACCACTGAAATGCTCAACGTAATCAACATGGTTATCATCGTAACTTGTACTGAAATTCATTAAATCAGCTAATGCTCTGGTAGCGTCTTGATCCTTAGTGCTAGCTCTCACATAAATACGCACGGTCATAACGCCATCCCTATTACTTAGACTTAATAATTAATGTTCATTGATAATAGCCAGATATTACTATCATTTAATAGTAGAAACAAGTCTAATGATAGATAAATTATCGTTTAGAGGTTTTATTTTTTGAGTATAGGCTAATGATAGGAAAAAAGCACAGCAACCAGTCCCATAATTCAAAAGTCTGTTATGAGTGATCTATTAATTAAAATAGGTCTATGAACCGCCCCGACTTTATCGGAAGGAAATTTAATTAAGTCAGGCAGCAATGCCTGACAGGATTAAACTATCATAATACCGTTTTTCAAACTCAAAAGGTGACACATAACCAATCGTACTATGCAGTCGTGTTTTTTTAAACCAGTCTACCCATTCAAGGGTTGCCAGTTTCACATCGTTAATGCCATTTCAGTTCTCTTTTAAGTAATGAATCACCTCAGACTTATAAAATCCATTGACCGTTTCATTTCAGCCAAAGCATTGTCGTATGAATCGCCAGTCGTGCCTACCGAGGCGATAACACTAGCTTCAGCCATTCTATCGGTATAGCGAATGGATAAATACTGTACCCCTCGATCACTATGATGAATCGCATTCTCTCAGAATGTTAAGTCTCCGACAATCCTGGGACGGTTCAAGTAATAATATGACTACAAGCAATTATAATACTCGTCTCGATCAAGAGTTGAAAAACAAGGATTTTTCAGTGTTTGAGAGCTATGGCTTAACGCCTTCTCAGTCGATTAAGTTGTTTTTGAGTCAGGTGGCAGAGACTAACAGTGTACCGCTATCTTTTGATTACCACTCTAAGCCTGGTAATAGCGCTCTACAGGTATTGGCAGAGCTTGACAGTAGTTATCATACCGAAAGCATTTTAGAAGACTAACACGCGTAAATACCCAGTCTTATATACTCAGTAAAGTGTAAAAACTAGGCGATGACTAGCAATATAGATAAATTGGGTTGAAGGTTTGTTATGTGCAAGAGCATAAGTTTAAAGATAGTAGTTAAATTAACGTTTATCAAATTCAGCTAAAATATCTTCTAGCTCAAGTTCCTTAGCTATTGAGTGCGCTGTCTGCAAGTGTTTATTATCATCTAGAAGTAAACCGCTGTCTATTTTCTGTAGAATATCACCTAGGTTATAACTGCTATACGCTAATGCTTTCTTTTCGTTCATAGTTTTATAAATATCTACTGATTTTTCAAGATACTTTGCAGCTTTTCTATATTTCCCTTGGTCATTATAAATTTGAGCTATTTTAGTAAAAACTTCGGCTAAATTTAACTTACTACCTATTGTTTCATAATAAGACGCTGACTCTTCAAGGTAAGTTAAAGCCTTAGCTAAATCACCTTGAGATGCATGAATATTAGCGATACCACTTAAGGTTTTTCCAGTTCCTATCTTATGACCAATTTCTCGATAAATATTAAGTGCCTGTTTTAAATAAGAATCAGCATTATCATAATCTTGCTGATTCAAGTAGATATTACCTACATTGAGCAATGTATTTGCTAAACCTAATTGATCATCAATTTCTTTGCAGATAACTAATGATTTCTGGAAGTACGTCGATGCAGTATCAATATCACCACTATCATAGTAGATGCTAGCGATATTATTTAATATAGCTCCAACTCCAACCATATCATTAGATTTCTCACAAGCTTCTAATGAATTTTTGTAGTAGCTTAAAGCTTTTTTGGAATCACCTAAATGATCATATATAAGACCAATATTATTCAGAGTGACAGCTAGAGCTGTTTTATCTGTTTTTTTATTAATGGTATCTAGAGATGTTTCAAGAATATCTAAAGCGGCGCTATAGTCACCTTTGGCTACAAAGACTTGAGAAATGTTGCTTAGAATTTCTGCTTGCCCTAAATTATGATCTGCATCTTTTTGGATATTATAAGCTTCTTGAAAATACAAGAGAGCTTTATCTAAGAATCCAATAGACAGCAACAATAATGCCATCTGGTTCTTAATGTTTGCAACGTCATAAATATTATTAGTTTCATCAAGTAAAGCTTGGAGCTGCCTTAACTGCTGTTCTTTTTCTTGTTGCGATTGATATTGATGGGCTGCAATTTTTGATTTAGGGTGACGTAATGAAGTTACCTGTTGTGTGATAGCAAAATCTTTTTGATATGCGTTGCTATCGAAATGGTATATATCACTGTACCAGTCGTAAAAGTCATTGGCGTTCTCCGTAAGCAATTTTAGAGCGTAGCTTGGAAGCCAAAATATAATAGGAATAGCGAGCGCTTGAAAATAACTCCTACGCCAATTCAGCTCACTTACTGTTCGGATGATCTGTACATCAGAATCACTAGGTAGTAAACGTTCAAGCCCTGTTATATTGATACCATCTAATAGTTTCCTATGGTTTTTTTTCTGATACTGATTTTTTTGCTCACTTACCCACTCATCTATATGCATACCTGAATATTTCGGATATGTTGCTATGTCAAGATTGAGGAAGTTGGTATTGTCAGTCCTATCGAGTTTATTGATTAATTGTTTGCTTAAATTTGGTAAGTTACACTCGACAAAATATAAGGCATATTTACCATTGGAACGCCTTATATTTCGCTGCATACGTTTGAGAAGTTCTAGTTGCTCTTCTGTGATGGTGTCTTCTACTGATATATCTAATGTATCCATAACTAAGACCCAGTATTATCTAAGTTGGCTAGACTTAACTTATGCATTTCATTCATAACCCATTCAATTTTTAAGCAAGTCGGATGTAATTTAGCCGAGCGTTTACCGTTTTCATATTCTAAAATAATGCGATTGTGTAAAAGTTGAGCACTTCTTTCATCATCAGGATTAATCATTTCCGTACGATGCACTAACTCTAAAATAGGTATATCGCTTCGTTTAAGAAGTCTGTCATATTCCTTAGTCAGCTTCGAAATAGCATATTTCACTTCATTAGCACTAATTTTTTCATCATCTGTATCACACGCCAAACGAATAAGACGCATTAAGTCACGGACAACACCGCCAGAATTTGCAATGAGCTCGTCAACCAACGCATCCTCTGTAAATACACTTGCAATATTTACTCTTTTCTCAATAAGCATCCTAAGTGCTTGATTTCCTGCGTGATTAAGTTTAACCATAGGCATAATATAAACATGCTCGTAATCATTTTGCAGGTTTATATTAAAAGCAAGACCAATAGGCACGGTATAAATTACATGACAGTGCAAAGCCAATAGCTGCTCAGCATGTCGCACAAACAATTCAGTATGGCTGTCTGACTTATTGTCATTTAGTGTAAAAGTACGATATTGTATTTTTTCTAGTCCATCAGCAACAACAACAATATCTTTATATTGTTGTTGTTGAACCGCATTTCTAACCGCAATTAAAAATAAATTTATTTTTAAAATAAAATCTGATGCCTTTTTCTCAATATTCTCTCTTATAACGTTACGTTGACTTTCACTATGTTTTATATCTCCAGTAATCCCTCCAAACAATTTAATTAAAGTGGGGATACCAATATTTGCATCAAACCCTGCTTTAGCTTCTCCATTAACATCTTTTTGAACATAAGTCTCTGTATAGGCTTCTTGATGAAGCCACCCATAGATATCATCAATAATACCTTTATCAATAGTTATGTTTATCTGTTGTTCTTGTAAAGCCCTACTTACTTCATCAATCATTGCTAAGAATATATCTATATAACTAATGTCAGCTAAATCTAGAGCTTCGCCTACATCAAAGTAAACACAAAAATATCCATTATCTTTTAATTTTTTCTGAAGTCTGAACAGTTCAGTCGTTTTTCCTGATCCTCGATGCCCACTAATTAGATAGGTACAAGTATTACTATTTGAACGTCTAATACTACGTTCAATCGTATCTATGATTTTTCCATGCTCACCGCGTACTTTTGATAAGTCGACATAACGAACGTCGTTAGCAGGTAACGCGTAACCTGGATCACACTGGCTGTAAGCATCGTCGACATTAGTTGCTGGAAGACTATTCATAAATAACCTATTTATAATTAGATGATATATAGAGACTGTAATAATAGCACCATGCACTCTATGTTTTCATTGAGTGTATAACTAGGTGCGAAATAGTACCTATACAATGTGTTTATAAATCTTTAGTATTCTATATAATCTCTAATCGGACGTATCTTAAACTGTGAAGCATCTTTTTCAAGAAGATTTACCATCTCCAATTCCTAAGCTTTAAGGGCCTGGCCAGCTAGACTAACCACGTCATTGCAGACCGATATAAAGCATTCATTTTGATAAATAAATCTTAATTTTTTATCACTTCACCCTTCAAAGTTGAACACACACCCATTCTCAGATTATCTTCATCTACCGCTCAATCACTTTTTCATCGATCATTTCAGTAAGCAGCTGAGTCACTGTTTTACGACTATCAAGCGCATGTTTTTTTAGCTTAATATACATTTCTTCATCGAGATTAAAATTTACGCGAACCGTCTTTTTTGGAATATCAGAAACATCTGACAAATCGAGCTCATCTTTTGCTTTTTTACTTGGTCTACCTGCTGCCAGACTCATACCCTACTCCTCATCAAAAAACGATTTTATTTCATTTACTAAAGCTGTCATTTCTTCTACAGCATTACTATTAGATGCTTCTGTATCAAACACCGTCTTACCTAGTGATGCACTATTAGGATAACTTACACGCTGCATAATTCTAGTATCTAAAACTGGTAAACCGTAGTCCAAAAGCACAGTAGCAACTTCTTTACCAATATTAGTGTTTTGGATTGCTCTAGACACTACAAAGGCTGCTTTCAGCTTCCCCTCTGTCATCTCTATCCGTTGTTTCACTAGATCTACTAAATCGCTGGTAGCCCAAATATCGTACGGACTCGGTTGTACAGGAATTAATATAAAGTCAGCAGCTTTAATAGCAGATATTGCTAAGCTCGTTGCTTGGGGAGAGCCATCGATGACCACATAATCCTTATCAGATACGCTCTTTAGATCTTTATCCAAAGTTGGGCGATCAAGTCCGATTACTGGAACTGGGTTATCTTCATCAACTGCTCTCCAGTCTCTAGCACTACCCTGTTTATCGCTATCGACCAACAGAATACTATGTCCTTGTAGCTGTAGTCCCCTGGCTATTTGCGTGGCGATCGTCGTTTTGCCACTACCACCTTTTTGATTTAATACCGCTATTACTTTCATAGAGCAACTTCCATATCTTATTTGAGTATTTGAGTATTTGAGTATTTGAGTATTTGAGTATTTGAGTATTTGAGTATTTGAGTATTTGAGTATTTGAGTATTTGAGTATTTGAGTATTTGAGTATTTGAGTATTTGAGTAT
>Ga0098063_1000076_pt1 | contig 25007 bp, 15 predicted proteins | sample 24_taG_FD_77065 | JGI IMG/M metagenome (GOLD analysis project Ga0098063, IMG submission 77065) | Marine viral communities from Cariaco Basin, Caribbean Sea - 24_WHOI_OMZ | ecosystem: Environmental > Aquatic > Marine > Oceanic | place: Caribbean Sea: Cariaco Basin | collected 2014-11-08 | reverse complement strand
AGCGACCCGAATTCGCACTTGTGCCGAGGTTTCGCCAGCTTGAGCATTTTGTAAATCAGCTATTGGCAGTGCTGGCACGGTAATATGCAAATCAATGCGATCAAGCAGTGGCCCTGATAGCTTATCTTGATAGCGCTTGATTTGCTCAGGTCGGCAGCGACTGACAACTACAAAATTAACTGATAATATCGAGGAGCCACCGACTAAAACACTACAAAAATAGATGATAATCTGATGACGATGACTAAATCTACAATACTAAATGATAATTTTCCAGCTAGAATTATCCCTAGAAACCATAGAACCGTGACAGGTTTTATTCATGGTAATAGTAGTACATATTCAGGTTTCGAATCAAGTCTAGAACGTGATGCTCTGATATTGACTGAGTTTAATTTATCAATAGTAAACCATTTAGCTCAACCCAGAACATTTGAGTATTTTTATGATAACAAGAACAGGAAATATACGCCTGATATTTTCATAGAATATAGTAATGGGAAAAAACTATACGTTGAAGTTAAATATAGGGACGACATAAGAAAAGACTGGGCTATTCTAAAGCCTAAGTTCAAAGCAGCTATTAAAGAGCTATCCACCGAGGAAAATACACGATTTAAAATCTGGACAGAAAAAGAGATCAGAAGTCCTTTACTTAAAAACGCTACATTTCTCCTTCCTTATAGACACAGAAGTTTTGAAAACTATCAGCTTGAAATGATTAAAAAAGTAGTTTCAAGGTTTAATGAAACAACTCCTGAAGATGTGATTAGGATATGTTCTAGTAGTTTAGAAGCTCGTGCTGAATTCCTAAATACTTTATGGTACGCCTTATCTAATCAGATAATAAAGGCTGATTTGACTCGTCCCCTAACAATGAACTCTTCTATATGGATTTAATAAGATGTATGAAGTTAAATTAAATGTAGGTGAAGAAGTTTTTAGCGGTAACTCTCGCTATAGAATAACAGCTGTTCTTGATATAGAACACGTATGCGTTCGTAGCAGTTTTACTGGTAAATCAAAAAAAGTCCACATATCTGAGCTGTCTTCAAGTCCTGTCGATGAGGATGACACAAAGATAATACCAGCTACTGAGTTGATGCATATTCCAGATGAGGAATGGGTCGAAATTCACAATAAGGCTGGGCTTTTTAATAACATCCTTCAATCCGATTCTGATGAAAGGCGTGATGAAATAAAAAAAGCTGCTGAGGAACTAGGAGTATCAGAGCCAACACTGTATAGACAATTGCAGAAATACAAAGCGAGTAAGGGGGATCCAACTAGCTTATTAAGAAAAAAGCGTGTGGATAATGGACGCTTTGAGCCTGAGATAGAGACAATAATACAGTCATGTATAACTCAATATCTATCAACAGACAAACTAAAAGTTTCAGATGTTTTTAGAAATCTTGAAACTCAAGTCTACCAATATAACAAACTGCATGGAACTACATTTACAGCACCGCATATCAATACTATAAGGTACAGAATATCTCAGCTTACTGCTGCTGAGATTGGATCAACAAGGCTGGGTAAAAATGGTCAAGAGTCCTATCGTCCTATTATTGGTAAGTTTCCAGAAGTAATAAAACCTTTGGAGATTGTACAGATTGATCACACTCCCTTAGATCTTATGGTTGTTGATGACGTTAATAGACTGGCTATAGGTAGGCCAACAATCACGTTAGCGATTGATGTTTTCAGTCGAATGGTTACGGGTTTTTACATCTCGCTAGAAAAGCCAAACACCTTACTAACAGGATGTTGTATCACACACTCGATCTTAGATAAAAAGAAATGGTTGGCAGATCACAAAATAGATGCTCAATGGCCAGTATATGGCCTAATAGATACTATCCATACTGATAATGGTAAAGAGTTTCATGGTAAAGCCTTAAAAAGAGCATGTGAGAAATATCATATCAATCTAACTAAAAGACCCGTTGGGACGCCAAGGTATGGTGGACATATTGAACGACTGTTTAAAACTTTCAACGATACAGGTATCCATGCATTACCTGGAACGACTAAATCAAATATTGTAGATAAAGGCGAATACGATTCGGAGAAAAAAGCGGTATTAACTTTGTTTGAACTCGAAACTTGGTTTACGGAGCTTGTGGTCAATATCTATCACCATACGGTTCACTCTGAACTTGGAATGACTCCGTTTGAGAAGTATAAAGAAGGGATTTTAGGGAACGATACTACTTTAGGTAGAGGGCTTCCACCTAAGATAGAGCACGAACTACAGCTCAAAATTGATTTCTTACCCTATGAAGAGAGAAGCGTACAAAAATATGGGATCCAGCTTTTTGGTATTCTTTACTACCATGATCTTTTAAGAAAATGGATACGCCAACCTGATAAAACACGTAAAAACTCAAAACAATTTATTATCAAATACGATCCAAGAGATTTAAGCTCAGTATTTTTTTATGATCCTGATATGAAGTCATACATTACTGTTCCGTATAGAAACTTGAGTCGACCCGCGATATCTCTATGGGAGCTAAGAGAGATCAAGAGAAGACTAGCGGACGCTGCTCCAAAAAGTCAGGTTACAGAAGACGATATTTTTGAAGCTAGAATTAAAATGGCAAATATTGTTGAAAACGCATCGAAAGAAACAAAAAAAATAAGACGCTTGAAACAAAAAGAGTCAGTTAGAGTAAAAGAATCTATTCCACAGATGGCTGTGAAAGCTGAGCAACTAGAAGAGGTTCATTTAGAAGAATTTGAGGACTTAGAAGACTTTGATATTCAGCCATTCGAAGATATAGAGGAGTAGTATATGGAACATTTATCTGATAAAGCTCGAAGCTTAATAAATGCTTCAAACGATGAAAAAATATTCTATATAAATACAGATAGGTGGATTGGCTACCCACGATCTCAAGAAGTTCTTAACAGCTTAGAAGATTTAATGTGCTATCCAAAGACAGATAGAATGCCAAACTTATTAATTGTTGGTGATTCTAACAATGGTAAGACAAAAATATTGAAACAGTTCTTAAAACGTTATCCATTTGATATTGATGAAGATACTGCGCTCAATATTCAACCAGTTGTCATGGTATCAGCGCCTTCAAAACCAGATGAAAATAGTTTCTATATTCGTATGCTCCAAGAGCTTCACACCCCTTATGTAAAAAATGAAAGCGCGAGTGTCAAAAGAGAGCGGATTATTCGAGTACTGAAAAAACGTCAAACTAGAATGCTAATTATTGATGAAATTCAACACATTATCGCAGGATCACTTAATGCTCAAAGAAACCTGCTTAATGCGATAAAGGATTTAAGCAACACTCTTCAAATTCCAATTGTTGGCGCTGGTATTGAAGATGCTTTTAACGCTATTCAAGTAGACTCACAGTTAGCTAACCGCTTTCAGTTAGAGGTTCTACCAAGATGGAAAATAAACACTCTAGATGATACTAAGAATTTTGCTCGATTAATCGCATCTATTGAACAAAGCTTAATATTACCAGAGGCCTCATATTTATATAAAAAGCCGTATCTTGAGAAAATTCACTATCTAAGTGAAGGGCTGATTGGTGAAGTTTTTCAAATATTAAGGAAGTTGGCTATTTTTTCAATTAAAAACGATCAAACTTGTATCAACGAAGACACATTTGATTCCGTAACCTTGTCGACACCTTCAAACAGACGTAAATTGTTAAGTCAGATAAGATGAGCTGTAAATATCAAGGTCTAGAGCTATCATATAAATTACAGCTACTCCCAATATATCAGGACGAACTACTTAGATCTTGGATAATACGTAATGCGCTATTCCTTAATATGAAACCATCGCAGCTATCTACTATTATTTTTCAAAATACCGATATTTGGAAGTCAGATATTGATACTCAGCTCTCTACTAAAAGTATTGAATCACTATTAGGTACTGTAGAAATCAAAAAAGAAGATTTGAACAACACTTTAATCTCTTTAAACTGTGACTATTTTTACCCTCATTTGAATGATTCTAAGCAAATAAAATGGGTTCTGAGCATTGGTGTTCATCAAAGAGGTCAAAAAAGTAGTATTCAATATTGCCCATTATGCCTATCTACAGATCAGGCTCCCTACTTTAGAACATACTGGCGGTTCGGGTTTTTAACAAGCTGTCACATTCACAATGTCTGTTTCCTAGATAACTGTTATAGCTGTGGTGCCTCAATAGATTTAGTTCGTTATGATAAGAAAGGTGATGAGCATTTTAAGCAACTTGACTGTCTAAAATGCAGTCAATGCTCTTTTGACTTAAGAGATGCCCCAAAGATAAGACCTCATCATCATGAACTTAAAGCAAATCATGAGCATTTTGAACTGTTAGTCAACGGCTATGGTAGTGTTGGTAACTTACATTTTAATTATTCGCATATCTACTACGATGGTTTTAAGCGAATTATGTCATTTCTACTCTGTAGTAAAAACGGAGTTGAGATGTTCAATCACATTGTTAGTATAAATAACTTAGACCAGAATTTCGTCACCGACAGAAGCATAGTACGTCGGCATTCAGAGCCTGAACACCTATCACTTGATATGCGAAGAGTCAGTATTATTTTCTCATATCATGTAATGAAAGATTGGCCTATAAGCTTTATTAAAATCTGCAAAGAATTTGGAATTACTAAACGATTTATATACTCTCCACATCTTGACTATCCTTTTTGGCTGAAAAAGATTCTAGACTTAGAGTTGGCTTAGAATAGAAGCTTTAGTTACCAAAGTATGAAAGTATCTCAATTCTTGAGTAATGGCGATATAGTTTATATACTTGCTAATATATCCATCAAGCCTATCTACTGAACATTTTCAAAGAAACACCCTCTACAAGTCAGGGTATATCGTTTTTTGCATCGCTATCCAAATCTATTACCCCACTACATCCCTTCATACAAACAATTGTATAACCTTAACCTTTTAAAAATCACTATGCGCCCCAATGTCATCTGCTGTAAATAAATAATAAAAGAGACTCAAAATGGGTAAAGACTTTAGAATATTGACGCTTTCGGGAGGAGGCTATAGGGGATTATACGCTGCTAAAGTTTTGGCTGACTTAGAGGAGCAAACTAATCAGCCTATCGGGCGCTATTTTGATCTTATCGCAGGTACATCGATTGGAGGGATAGTAGCCTTAGCAGTAGCTTACGAGATTCCGATGAAAGATGTCGTTGAAATGTTTAAAACACATGGGCAGGATATATTTAAAAAACAGAAATTTAGTTTTTTTTCTATATTTAAATCTACTTACTCTGGTAATGGTTTAAAGGCTCAAATAAGCAAATTCTTTTTTGACAAAAAAATTGGCGATTTGAAGCATAATGTTATTATACCTGCTATTAACTATTCAGCAGGTGTACCTGTAGTATTCAAAACTCCTCACCATGAAAGCTTTGTTCGTGATTTACATCTCAAAATCGTTGATGTTGCTATGGCAACCTCGGCTGCGCCTATATACTTTCCAAAATATGAGTTCAATCATTCTAACTATGTAGATGGTGGGCTTTTCGCCAATAATCCAAGCTTGTTAGCAATACATGAAGCACAGCACTTTTTTGGTATTCCAAAAGATAATATATCTTTATTACATGTCGGTACTCTTTCTTCCCAAACCTCTGACGTAGTCAAGAAAAACCAAAAAGGTGGAATGACGGATTGGGCAAAAGGCATGTTACTGAACAAAGCGCCTAAAAATATCATAGAGCTTACTCTTGCAAGTCAACAACAAATGATGACACATATGACTAGACATATGTTAAACGAGAAATACTTTAATATAGACGCAAATGTATCTAAAGATGCGAACAGTTACATAGGTCTAGATAGACATGATGAATATGCAACTAATGTATTACTTTCTCATGCTCAACAGTCATCGAAAGAAGCTTTAGGCAATCCATTTATATCAGCTCTACTTGAAAAACAGACTAACGCACCTACTTGGATAAATATTGAGGAACAAATTAATGAATAATGAAATACCTACTAATAATTTTCATCGAGTGTTACGTAATGAACCAGAAGGTTTTTTTACTCAGTTATTACCTACAAGAGATCAGCTAGATATTTTTAAAAACTGCAAAGATCTTGTGCAGGAAGCGCTTGAGATTAAGCTTAAAGAAGAATACGGTACTAAGCCAAAATTTAGATTGCAAGGTTCATGGGCTTATGGCACCTGCAATGTACCAAATCGCGAAGGTCAAGAGATAGATTTTGATTATGGATGTTATCTACCTGAAAAGTGTTTTTCTGGCGATCAAGAGAGTGATGCAGAAGTATTAATAGGCCATGTTAAGCAAAGCTTATCTCAACTTTGTTATGTTGAAAACTGGCAGCTAGACGATACGAACCCAAGTTGTTTACGGATAAGAGGATTTATGGCAGACGCTCATTTTGATATACCCTTATACGCCGTTCCTGACGATATGTTCAATGACCTAAAAGATGTACCTATATCGAGTCGTAAGAACTCAGATGTTGTCGAAAGCAATGAAAGTTTTGATGGTTTATCAAATCGGGGTTATGGAGGATCTTTAAACTTTAGTGAAGATACTCAACCACAGGATCTATCAACTTTTTTTGGAGAGTCTAGCTTCAATCGCAGTTCAGACACTATTAACTTGAGTGAGTCTTTGGAAAGCAACCAATTCGACGGTATACAAAAGAATGAGTCAACCCAACCCTCTATAAAGGATATTTCGCTAATTAGAAATGATGGCAAATGGAAAGTATCTAACTGTGAACGTGTTCGTGAATGGTTTCTAAAGGAATGTAGTAAGCTTCCTGGTGAAGGTCAACAGTTGAGATCTATAGTTCGTTATATCAAGGCGTGGAGAGATTATGATTTTAACCCCAAACATCGTAAAGCACCCACTTCATTAGCGCTTATGATATTAACAGTAGATACGTATGAATATACTCAGCAACGAGATGATAAAGCGCTAACACAAGTAGCCTCAATGCTTCCTAATAGGTTTTTGCAAGACGTGACTTGCAAAGATATAAAAGATCATGAAACTGAGATATTTAATGATTATGGAGACAATACTTATAAGTATAGAGCTGATGACAGTCGTTTAGCTAAACAGTTTTATGAATCACTTGAATATTGTTCGACCAAAGCAACCGTAGCTAAGCAATGCCTCACTCTTTTAACGACCAGTCTTGGCGATAAGATAACGGATAATGAGGATTTAGTTTCTATTAGTGTCAAAGAAACCAATCCTAAACCTGTACAAGTAGCAGCAGCGGCGGCTATTCTCCCATCACAGATCGGTGGTTGATTTAAGCTTATGAATCGTACTGATGTAATGATAGGTATTAGTAGTCTCTATCCTGACTGGACGTTTTCACGTAAAGCGCAACCTTTACCGTATGCCAGAGGACAGGTTCAATTAGGGTCTAAGCAAGCTTATCTTGATACATGGACTATACGTTTTAATGTAGGTAGAAAATGTGAGATAGAGCTACTAATACAAGTGTCCGATTGGGATTTTATAGAGTTGCCTTCTGTATATATAAGGTCTATACCAGAAAGAGCTATCGAAAACATCTTACCTTCGCCTCATCTATTTTTGAAACCATGGGTAGTTGATGATAAAAGCTATTATTATTTATGTTACGCATTAGTTAACACGGTATCGTTTGATACCGATAATAAATTATCTATTATTGAATATTGTTTCAGTCAATCTAAAAATATAGTCACTCAACTATTGACTGATCATCACTATCGTTCCAAAGATACAGTGCAAGAAATAGTCTTCTTATGGGAACAAATGGCGACTTGTAATAGCGAAAATTATCAATATCATCTTAGTAATATTACTGCTGTTAAAGCTGATCCAAAGTATTCAATATACTATGGATCTACTTTGGTTATAAATAATGATACATCAGGTTATCATAGCTTTGTAATCTCAAACTCCCTACAAGAGCGGTCGAATACTTTATGTTTTGTGATTAATTTAGGTAGCTCTTATCAGCCTCATTTTTTTCCTTACCAATTCATAAGTGAAAGCTCATTGAACGGAATCCCATTTAAAATATTTATCAACTGGTTGAAAAGGATTTCTTTGAGCGCCTATTCTCAGCTTGAATCAGCTATCTTTGGATACGTTAAGCATATTAAAGATATGTACATATCTGAAAAAGAAGCCAGCCATCATTTTACAGGATGCTTAATTATAGATAGTGAAACACTTTGCTTTAGAATTGACCTATCTTTATTGAATAAGGCTTATAAAGACAAAGGAAGATTAAATCTCTCAAAAAATCATCGACAACAAATATTGAGTCAAAGCAGACTTTTTCTGCTAAGGTCTTTAAATTATACGCCTCATCACATTTTTGAAAGGAATATTAAAAATTTGGAACAACCCAGTTTGATCGATAAGAAAGTATTGGTAATTGGTTGCGGTGCTATCGGTGGTTATATCGCGTTAGCGTTAGCTCGATTAGGCGCAGGGGCTAATAATGGAAATTTAATATTAATTGATAACGACAAACTATCTTCACTAAACTTAGGAAGGCACGTTCTAGGTAAAAAATATTTATATGACAACAAGGCTGTTGTTCTAAAGAAAGAGATCGAGAATCAATTACCCAATATGAATGTTACAGCTCACCAAGATTCTATTTTAAATAAAATGAATCTCATGGAGGATGTGGATTTAATAATTGATGCTACGGCAAATTCTGGTGTGTCTCAACGTATTAATGAGGCTTACTACCAATCAGATAAAGTAACCGCACCTATCATCCACGCTTGGATTAGAAATAATGGTGAATGTGTTCAGTCTTTGTTTTACGATAAGATGGTTGCAAGTGCCTGTCGCTCTTGTATCAATAAGAACGGGCATCATATACGAGCTGCATATGACGCACTAGAAGGAGACATAAATTCTATTACTGCTATTCGAGCCTGTACTGATTTTACACCTTATGCTGTCTCATCAAGTATGTCTACTGCTGCTTTAGTGACCGATATGGTTTTAGATTGGTTAAAGGGTGATGTTAGTCCAAGATATAGAACTCGATACAATGAGAAGTGGCATTCAAATCATTTAAGAAGTTCAGACTTTCTACCGCATTCTGACTGTCATGTATGTGCTAAACCATGACGAGTAAAACATGGTTTTTTGATAACAAATGCCCTATTCATATAGTAAGTTTTGAATCTAAAGTTCTAGAAGTGATAAATAACTATAGACAAGAAAGATATCGGCAACAGTTAGAAAGCTGTGGCATTTTGATGGGAGAGAAAAGAGGCGTTGATTGCGAAAATGTTAATGTTACGCACTTATCTACACCTGAAGACACTGATGAAAGAACTCCTACTTATTACAAAAGAAATGTGCAAGGCCATCAAGACTGTCTAAATCAACTGCATAACTCTAGCCGTGGGCGTATTCAGTATTTAGGAGAGTGGCATACGCACCCTCAAGACAAAGCGAGTCCATCTCATATAGACTATATGGAGTGGCATAAAACCTGTCGGTACTTTAAAGATATACCCGTATTGTTCTTCATTGCAGGTATACATGAAGACTGGCTTGGCATTCAAAAAAATGAAGTATTGTATTTACCCACTTATTTTGAAAATGGAAGTTATTAATCTTAAGTTTTTAGACTATAGTAGAGCTTTTATAAAATTGGTACAGTGGTTTTAAAATAAGTAAAAAGTAAAAAGATTATGACTTATTCAGCAGACTTTCGAGCACAAGTGCTTAAAAGTGTCAAACAACAAGGTATGAGTATCAGACAAGCTTGTGCATTCTATGACATTAGTAAGGCCACGCTACAGAATTGGCTCAAAGAGCCTAGCATCAAACTAACTCGCAATAAACCACCCAGTAAAATACCTAACGAAGCATTATTAAAAGATGTTGAACAACAACCAGACGATTACATGTACGAGAGAGCACAGCGTTTCAACTGTAGTAAATCAGGCATTGAAGCGGCTTTAAAACGTCTTGGCATTAGCCAAAAAAAAGACTTTAGCGCATCCAAAAGCTTGCCCCCTAAAGAGAGCTAAGTATCTAAGTAAACTTAACGAACACATTGCTCAAGGCTTTGCTATTGTCTACATGGATGAAAGCGGCTTCGAGTCTGAAACCCTGCGTCCCTTTGGTTATGCACCGATAGGTAAGCCTTGTATCGATAGCTATAACTGGCAAGGTAAAAAACGCACCAACGTCATTGGTGCTTTATACGAGAAGATGTTATTCGCGCTTGAATACTTCGAGAAAAACATCGATGGAAATATATTTTACAGTTGGTGCAAAGATACACTAATACCTAGTCTTAAGACCAAATGCGTCATTGTCATGGATAACGCCGGCTTTCACAAACGCGTTCAGAGATTACTCAACAGGCATGGTCATCGCCTGCTATTTCTACCGCCTTACAGCCCTGATTTAAACCCTATTGAGAAAAAATGGGCACAGGCTAAATTTCTACGCCAAGGGTGGATGGAGAATAATCTACCTAAACTCTTCCATGATATGGGATGTACTGATTTTATTCTGGATTGACTATACTATATCTTTAAATCATATAATTATCCGCATACTCTTTTTTTAGATACTCTAATCCAAGGCCCCAATCATCTTTTAGGAAATTAAAGATCAATCTTTCAAAATTGTCTAAAGTAGTATTTGACGCTATAGAAGACTCTAAGTTTGTCTCATCGTAGTGCTAAAAGTATTTAAGATTCATTTTAAACCAAAGTTATTCAGCGAACCAAACATCCAAATATAACTTATAGAACTTTCGGCGTTGAAATCATTACTAACTTTGAGAATCAATAACAATATCAGTGACAGAATCTTGCTTTAAAAAATCAGCCCATGAGACTACAAAACTTTCAAAAGTGTTTCTTTTGATAGTTGCTTTATAGTCATTATTATCTTCATCATGCATAGAACTTAAAATTACATTATCACCGTCTACGACAACTTGCCAAGTTTCAAAACTTATATCAAATAATTTATTGTTCTTATCTTCTAAACTAGTCAGTATGTTCTGTGAAAATTCAATATCTAGTTCTGATAAATAGTAGGAAAGCATTCTCATTTCATTGCTATTATCTAAAGGACGACATGATGGTATAAGCCTATTCCAATCTTTATTTTCAAAATAATAAAATAATATACTCATAACAGCCTCTTCTTCATTGATTTTTGCTAGGATAGACAGTTGTTTTAGGTTCAAGGAAGCCTTCAACCTTTACTCCAGATTGTGTAGTGCCAGACCACCTGTTACCGTTTACTATTTTATTTTTATAAGCGTGATTCAAATTTAATTTTATTATAAAAACCCTGAGTTAGTATTAATTTTATTTAAGATAAAATCAATACTTTCATTGTCTTGTCTGTCAAACTCGTAAACAAAGTTATTTATAAGTTCATTAACTGGATAGTTGTACTTATAGATAACTATGCTAACTTCATTTTGAATCTTGAAAAGATTTTCGATAATTTTCCTATCTTTTTCGATACCTGATTTACCTATCATATCTAAATTATTTTTGATCTCAGTTTCATAAAATCCTAATACAGAATCTATCTCTGATTTGCTTTTAACATATAAGTCTAAAGCGTCTATAAGCATAAGAGCACGGTTGTCCATAACTTCTCCTTATCTAACTGGTTGTATATGCCATATTTCTTTAGTTTTAGGGTTGTAAATCATTTCTAATCCACTGCTTTCATACCTGTAAAATCCTTCTCTACCTCTTGGATCCAGTGTAATCTTAGGATTACTATTAATTATTTCTCTAGCTTGGACAAATGGTGCGGGTCTGCCTTGTTTCCAAACTCTTTCATAATAGTTTGATGATGTTTTCATACCGTCAGCATGATAGTACCCATCTTTCTCAATTATTGGTTTACTTTGATTATGTTTATCACTAATCCTCTCATGTCGAGCCTTATTATAATTTGGATTATTTCTGCCAATATTATTATTACTAGACGCTGCTACTTTTACAGAACTTTGAGAGGGTTTTAAAAGGGATTTACCAATCCCAGCGCCTATAAGAACACCTGCTTCAAAATTGCGTCTAAACTCTGCTAAATTAGAACAAGCATTTACGTTATTACCTGAAGCACAGCTTGCGAGATCATTGTGTCGTAAAGAATAATTAATGACTTGGTTATATGCAGTTTGGTTTTGACCTTTTCCAACTTCCTTTATTAGTTCATTATAATTAACTTGCCCAAATACTTTTTGGAACTTTGGCAAACAACTATCTGGATTACCACTGTTTAAACAGTTATCAAGCGCAATAGTATTTTCATAAATTCTTTTGTTCATGAGTGGTATGATAGTTTCTTGCAAATACTGATAATCATCTGTTCCTCCCTTCTTAGCACGATTCCTTTTCAATAATTCTGAAAAACCATCTATCTGCTTTTGGGTTAAATAATTATCTTCAACCGCAACCTTACTCGTCTCAGCCGCGTTAGCTGCATTACTTGCGCTACCTGTCGTTGCACCAATTCCAACACCCAAAGCGCTGGTAATAGCGCTGACCGTATCTTTTTGCTCAGCCGTTAGCTCGCTTGGCTTGTCAACGCCATACAGATATTTAGATAGTAAAGGCGCGGTCGCTTCTCCTGCTCCCGCTGAAACACCACCAGTCAATGCATCGTTACCTGTAGCATAGCTGATAGCAGCTCCTAAAATACCTTGAGCTAAAATATGAGCAGCACTACCTTGCTCTGATCGGTCACCACCATCTGTACTATTGATGGCTTCATTGGCTTTGAAATAGTCTCCAATTTTACTGGCTACAAACGGACTAGCTGCTTTAGCCACATAACCTGTTACGCCATTAGTATTGGGCCCGTAAATAGCGCCAGAGATGGCATCAAACAATAGGCCTTGATTTTGGACTTTGTCCGCTTGTTCTATAAGTTTATCGCGAGCAGTAGTATTACCTAGCTGTCCTTGTTCTTCTGCCTCTTTACGTAATTTTTGTTCTTTAGCATTAATCTCAGTCTTAATTTTACGACGCTCTTGATCAAAGGCTTGAGTGATTTCAACTTGCGCCCCCAGCTCCTCATTGACTTTCTCTGCATCAAACACATTCTCAAGCGCACCTGCATACTCAGCTTGATTGTCAGTGGTGATACCACTATTACCTGCTATTCCTGTAATACCCGCTTTAGTGATACTGCTATCACTATCACCGTCTGTGCCGTAGCCCAAACCGTTACTATTAGCCTGAGGTTTGTTCTCAGTCATACCCAAACTGACTCCAACCTGAATAGCATCGCCTTTATAACTACTGGTGTTCTCAATATCTTGAGTAGTAATGCCGCCTTTGCTCACATAGTTATTACGTCCAGCGGCTACCGCAGCATCAGTAGTAGTAATCGCGCCACCGATAAGGGTGGTTTTACCATCAACGGCAAGATCAAAGCCACCGTCTCCTGTGAAGATGCCCGACTGCTGACCCACGGCTTTATAGTCCGCGTTAATGTTCGTCTTGCCACCATTGACAGAAAGACTAGATCCTGCACCCTCTAAAGCGACATCAAGCGTGAAGCCCATGTTCTTTTGCTTACTGTCGTAGGTAGCCGTGTCTTGTAGGGACTCGATGTTGACATTGCCACCGATAGTGCCTTGTGCTCTATTCGTGTTGATGACACCGCCTCTGATATTGACATCATTACCGATGTCATAGGTAGTGGTACCACCAACGTTGATTTGGCTGTTGGCATAAGTCACTGAGTCGCTGTTGGCATAGCCTTTACCTCGACTGGCGTTAGCGGTTATACCGACGCCACTGCCTGTAGACGCATAACCACCGATAGCGGCACTTGAGCTCTTATTAACACTACGCGTATTGCTGTTTTGTGCGACACCATTGACGTTGAAGTTGTTGTCCGCTTGGAATAGGGCGTTATTATTTACATCGAATCTACTGCCATTAACGTTGATGTTGCTGTCGGTGCCTGCACCAGTAGCAATCAGGGCTAGGTTGTTAGTGGTAATATTTGAGCCTTGATTGACCTCAGTGTAGCTACTGCTATTTGATTGGCTCTTTTGGCTGCCAAGCGTGGCTTGTATGCGGGTGTTGCCGACGCCTTTAAGGTTGCCATCGAGTAAATCGTAACCCGCGCTATTGGCCTCTTTAGCAAGAGCTTTTACTTTTAATGCTCCAGCAACACCAGCCATACCTTTCATACGTACGCTTTCAGTATTACTGCTAGCGCCAACTAGACTCCCAATACTTTGAGCACTGTCGATGAGGCTGTTTGAGACGGAGATAGAGAGACCACTTTGTTTAAACTTCTGCTCGCTTTGATTAGTGTAGACGTTCAAAGCATTATCGATATTAATTTCTTGCGCACGAACAACGGTGTTGCCGCGATTAGGGTCATTGATGTCTAAACTGCTATCTGCACCCATTCCAGCAATCAGGTTGCTACCCGTTTGCTGATATTTGCCCCCTGCGCTGATAATGACATTGCCATCAAGAGCAGCGACATTGCTTGCGGTATTGGTTAGTGCGGTTTGAGCATTACTATCATCCGTTTGTTGTTTGCCGATAGTGATACTGGCACCGCCTGTACCAAACATGCCTGACTTTTTGACTTGAGTGCTACTGCTTTCGCTTGAGGTATTCTGTGCCGCTAGTATATTGATATCATCACCAGCGCTAAGTGCAGTACCGCGATCACTGATGGCGTTAGTGCCCGTTAGGCTGATGTTATTACCCGCTTGAATAGAGACGGTATTGCCTTCAATATTGCTATTGATCGCATTGTCACTTTCACTGTTGAAACGCTCTTGAGTCGTTTTCTTACTTAAGAAGCCACTGCTGCTCATTTTACTAGCGGTTGAGAAGTCTGTAGTGGCGCGTCCTTCGGTAAAGCTAACATCGTTCTTAGCATAGATGCCCGTATTACCCGTTTGACTGTTAAGAGTCGTGGCGACACCTGTGACGTTGTTGCCCGCTATCGTCAAGTCACCATCACTGGTAACACGGCTACCAATGTCTTGGGTTTGACCATCAGTGTAGTAGTTATTAGCATCTTTAATAGCGCGGATCTCATTGCCAGTGTTAATCGCATTGAAGGTGACATCGCCATCCTCTGAGAGGATTTGCGTGTTGCCGCTTTGGTTACTAGCAACCCCTGCGGCAAACACGATATCATTCTTGGCTGTTATAGATAAGGTGGTTAAGGGGTTGCCATTAGCATCGACTTGACCTTTAAGACCACTGCCAACACTAATTGATCCTACTTGATCGATACCTGTGCGAGTAGAGGTGCTTGCGCCAAGCTGAGTGCTAGTACTATAAGTGCTGCTAGCATTAGTGATGCTAGCAGCACTTAGTCCTAAGGTGTTATCGGCATAAATAGTACCGCCGATGTTGCTAATTGCATTATCAGCGTTGGCTCGAACATCGGCTCCACTTAAGCGACCGCCATTGGTATTATTGACGTTATTAGCGGTTACGTTAAGCGTTTTATAACCGTCAATAAGTCCTTGGTTGTTTAAGTCTTCATTGAGATTGATATTGACTTGGACGGCGGCAATAAAGCTGCCATCGCCTCTAATAGCGCCTTGTTTAGCTCGCACATAAACTTTGGGGGCAAGTACAGTCTGTATACTACCATCTGCTAGCGTGACTTGCTGCTGCTCAAGCCAGACGATGTCACTGGTTAGAGCAGCAACTTGGCTTGCTGTGAGAGCGATACCTGGACGTAGATTTAGTCTCTGCGCGGTAGTCACCCCTGCATCCATAAGACCTTTGTACTGCTGATCTTGATCGCTGTAATTCCCTAAGTAGTAACGCCCCGTCAGCATCATGATCTGGTCGCGAATATATTGCTGCTCATAATAGCCATCACCCAAGCGTTTTTGAGTAATGTTAGGATCAAGTTTGAGACGCTGTAACATATAATCTGAGGTGAGCCAGTTACGATAATTGGCAAAGTCAGGATCCGTCTCTACTAAGTAGCTATTGGTACTATCAGCATCGATAGTGTAGAGGCTGCTATTAGGTAAGCTAGTCGCACCATCGACACTTCTAATCTCATCGCCTGATGGGGAAACGGCTACGGTAATTGAGGTATTATTGGTAGGAGCAGCACCGCCTTGTAGACCTGCTACTAATGAGCCATTACCATTGACCTGATTGTCAACGGCAATCGTATCTTGTGAGGATGGGGATAGATCAGCAAACTGCTCCCATCGCGCTACAGGTAACTTGATGCTGGTTTCTTGCTTATCGGTATAAGCTATCTTGTCATCATAATCACGCTGATGATAACGCTTAAACCCACCGCGCCACCGCGACTTAGTATATTGACTGGTACCGTCTTGAATGACGAGTAACTTACCTTCACCATCCGTTTGCTCAAGAGTATTGGCACTTTCATCAAAATCAATACGACCGCCTGCCAGAATCTGACTTTTGTCATTGAGAAGATAGCCAGTATTCAGTGCGAGGTTACCACCAGCAATGATCTGCGCAGGTGCTGAGTCTAGTACTACACTTTGTTTTTGTTTTTCATTGACTATGATTTGCGTCCATTTTCTGATCTCAATCCTTCCATATCCTTCATTGTAGGCACGAATAGCGTTAACGAGTGCTTCGTACTTGTCACTATCTTGCGCCTCCCAACTACCTACTTCAGCATCGTAAGCTTGTAGGGCAGCATCGTACTCTTTTTGCTGCTGCTGATACTGCTCAAAAGCATTATTGTAAGCACTGCAAGCTGCACTGGTAGGATCGCTACAGCTTTCTTGACCTAAAGGTGGTGTTGGTTCAGTGAGGTTAGGCGCTGGTGGCGCTTCTCTGTTGGGCGGTGTCAGCTCAAAGTATGCCCAGACAGGATCGTCATTCGTATAGTTCAGCGTACAAACGCTATTTTCCCCATCACTGCAACTAGTCGCGTTAGGTATTGGTGACTGACCCAGCTGACCTTCTTCGATAACATTGTCTTTATCCTCAGCGTATCTATACTGACCCGCACGACTCCAAGACTCCCACTTTAATTTATCTAAAGGTATTTTAGTGGCGGTGCCTTCAGGTATGATGAATGTCTTTTGATTCTCACTACCTTCAACCTCTTGGATCTCAGTTTTAAACGATAGATTTTTATTGATCAATTTGTCAGCACTAATTGACATATCGCCAAACGATTCAATACGACCGCTGAGATTATTGACCTCTTTTGCATTGGCCGTAATGACACCCTTGTCATCGATAGCACCGCCAATGGTTAAGTTACCATTGCTTAGTATCCATGCATTATCTTGCGCTTTACTATTAGTGACAGCACCACTTTGATTATTGATCGTATCAGCAATGATCACCATATTACCTCTTGAGGCGATAATAGCGCCTTTAGGGTTTGAACGACCACCTTGATTGTTTACCGTATTTGCTTTAATCAATACTTGGGTACCATAGATTTTTGCACTATCGTTATCTAGATAATTAGCTTGGAGCGTCAAGTCATTAGCGTTGATTAACCCTTTGTTATGCAACGTATTGGTCGCAGTGATATTAAGCTCATCACTAACTATCTTGCCATCACTATCGTTAGTGATATTATTCGCTTGCAGAACCAACTTATTGCCTGCTTTGAGCTCAGCTTGATTACTAAGATTACCTAGTGTTCGAATAGATAACTGATTACTAACTTGCAGGGTATCACCTGCTTGATGAGTAAAGTCTTGCTTGAGAGCAATACTGGCATCGCCTTGACTGATAACGGAGCCTTTAGCATTGCTAAATTGATCAGCAATCACTGTGATATTTTTATCACTTCTTAGTTCTCCAGCAGTATTAGACAGTACTAAGCTTTGCTCCTCGACATCTATACCATCACCTATATTTAGAGATTCTCCACCATAAATATAGCCTTGGGTATTTTGCAAATTTTGTGAGACCCGTAGATCACTAGTATTAGCGCTGATATAACCCTGTGCATTATTCAAGGTTTTAGCGTTGATAGTAATATTTGGTGCTTGTATACCTCCAGTAAAGTTTTTACCATCTAGCTGATCGCTATTGCTAACTTGCTGCGCTGTAATCTTTATTGCTTCATCAGAGAGTAATAAAGAATTCTTACCTGTATTTTTGACGGTATCAAAGCTTATATCTAGCAATCCTTTGCTACGAATAGTGCCCGAATTATTGGTTAGCACCCCGTTTGCGTTTGTTTGGTTTAGACTAATCGTGGAATCGGCGTAGAGACTACCTTGAGTATTGTCTATACTCGATGCCAAGATATCGATCTGATTGGCTGATACTTCGCCATTACTTAAATTGGTATTTTTTACAGAGTTTAACGTCGTTTTATTATCAGCGTAGACTTTGCCATAACTCAGGTCAATATCGCCAGTATTTGCAGATAACTCGATATTTTTGGCTTGCAAAGTGGCTTTATTTAGATCTAACTCACCACCTGTCATAACTAAGTTACCAGTAGCAATAATTTGGCCTTGATTGCTTTGTTTATCTCGACTAGTAATCGTTAAATCGTATTCATTAGTCAATAATGTACCATCCTCACTCATACCAGCAATGGTCTTTGAAGTGGCATCTTGCGCGGTATCTTTTGCTTGAATAGAGAGTCTAGAGCCTGATGCAATAGTTGAATTATCCAGATTATCTAATCGATCTTTGATTTTAATATCTATTGCTTTACCGCTACGGATAAGCGCCTTGTTTTGAGAGAGCAGCGATTGACTGTCAATACTGACATCTTGCTTGGCACTTATAACACCTTGAGTGTTATTAAGCTTACCGCTAATAGTGAGATCAAGTGTATCATCTGCATATAATTTGCCTTCAGTGTTATCAAGCTGAGCCGCTTGAGTGGTTACCGTTTGCCCTTGCATCAAACCTTTGGTGTTATTGATATTGCCTTGAGTATTAAGCGTAATACTTTTTTGACTGGCTAAGACACCCGCTGTGTTATCAATCCCTTGTTGGCTAGTGATATTAAAGCCTTGTTGACTGATTATCTGACCTTGCCTGTTATCAAATCTTGCCAAATTCCAGTCAGCATTACTCACCTGAATACGGCTATTATTATTGTTTAAGCGATTATTCACTTGCTGATTGTCGGTAATAAGCGTATCGACGGCTATACTTGATCTATCCAAATTACCAATGTCTCTTGCTTGTACCTTTAGTTGACCGTTAGCAGTAATTCGCGCATTGCTAGTCTTGTTGCTAATAGTAGTGGCTGTGATTGAGCCATCAGTAGTAACTGGCGCTAGAACAGGAAAGGTGGGTGGGACGTCAGGATTAGTAGGTGGATTTGAGTTTTTAGAATTGTCTACGACCTGATTTTGCGCACCAGTATTAGCCGTACTGGGTGCAGAATTGACACTTGGCGTTGTCGCTATGGGTTGATTGTCATAAAGTGCTTGCCCAATAATCGCCTGATTTTGATTAATAAGTTTTTGGCTTTGTACTTGTAGCTTACCCGTACCTGTCTGCTCAATTAGACCCGTGTTATCAAGATTAACCGTCTTTATATCAAGCTGTCCACTACTGATAGTTCCAGAGTTTTCAATACGTTGCTGAATGACTGCTTGAGTCTGGTCGTAGCTACTGATTAAACCTGAATTAATCAAGTCTTGACTGTCTAAAGTTATGGTCTTTTGACTGCTACTGATAGTACCCGAATTATCGATACTACCCGTTTGTTTGATATTCAGCGCTTCTTTAGAGGATAGCGTACCTGAATTAATGAGGTTACCGTTGTAATCAAGCTGTAATCCACCTGCGTTTGAGGCGATAATGCTACCCGCATTGGTCACGCCCATCCCTTTTTCAGTACCGATAAGACGAATTTTGCCCGCATACATCGCCCCGAGTGCTGAGACATCGAGCGCAACGCCTGTGGCTTGATTGCTACCATCAGAACCTCTAGAAGTAATAATCGAATCTGCGCCATCAGCCTCGTAACTGACTTGATTGCTACCCGTAATGACGTCTAAATTTTTGGCATAAACCGCCGCATTAATTTGGGTGGTTTTTGCGAGTATTTGCGTATAGTCTGAAGTACTGCTATCTAAGCCATCACCATCGACACGAATATTACCTTCTCTTATATCAAAGCCTGTCACGCGGCCTTGATCCATTAGGGCATTACCCGTCGTTAACGTCGTGCGCGCGGCATTGATAAAGCCACAACCTGCGCAAGTAATACCAGCAGGGTTAGCGATGATCAGCTCAGCTCGTCCGCCTGCGATCTCAGTGAAACCAGATAAGCGACTCGGATCGCTTGAATTGACTTCGTTTAGAATGACCCGAGCTTCACCGCGAGCGAGATAGGGATTACCCTCAACCCAACCCGCAAGCTGAGTTTGCGCGTTGACACGGCTATTATTTAAAATAGCGCCATCAGCGCCAACATCGAATTGGCTAAAGACGTTACGTGAGACCCCAGCCGCACTTGGACTTTGGATATTGACCTGCGTCTTACCACTTGAGGTGTTGATTATCACCGCTTGATTGTTAGCCGCTGCATTGCGATCAGCGACTATGTTCGTGGCATCAGCATGGGCCGTTGTTGCCACGATAGTAGCTAGCCCTAATGCTAATAAAAGGTGTGATCTTAGCGTAATTAATTTGCTACTTTGATAACTGCTACTATTGCTATTAGAAGCATCAGTGTGACCAGCCGTCTGACTATTAATCTGAGAACTACCAGCGACTTGACTAATATTGCTTCCACCCTCACTTGTATTACTGGTTTTACCATGAGAACGTGCGGCCTCGGACACCACCATAAGCATACCACGGGCTTTGTTAAAGATAACTCGATAGCATTGCTTATTCATAAAGATGTCCTTGGGTATAATAGAGTCATGCAACTATTTAATTTTAATAACTATTTTGTTTTCAAATATAAAGCTAATACTGCCAGCCTAAACTAAAGCCAGTCACCCAGTCTTTATCACTAAAGTTATCAGGCTGATTAAGTGGATAGCCTGCGAACAGATCATAGCTTGTGCGTAGTGGGGTCACATAACCCTTAACACCAACCACACCACCAATCAAATGATTACCAAGCAGTAAATCATCTTGCACCTCGTTATCAAGCTTGACGTATCCTGCATCAATACCTGCATAAATGGCATGGGGTCTGTCGCCTAAATAAGCGCTCAGCTCTTGTCTAAGTAATGCGCCATGATCGCCGCTTAAACTGCGATCCCCATTAAAGCCGCGCACACTGTAGCGACCACCGATGATAAACCTCTCGTTGGGCACTAATGCTTCAGTGGCATATTGACCTCTAAATGTGGCGCGATAATTTAAAGCTTGCTTAGCAATCGCCATTTCTCGATTGACATCAATATTTGTTTTGATGATACCAGCACGCGCACTACCTTCATTAAATAGTGCTTCAGGCGGATCAATGGCATCAAAGGCACCTGTACCGCGCTGATAAATAATATCGCCTAGCCACTGCGTCTTGCCAATCACCGTCTCATAGCCCACACCGACTTTATAGCCTGCGGTGCGACGACGCTGTACTTCCACCTCAGTATCATCGATAAAGTTGTTTTGCTGCTTGGCAAAGCTGCCAGCTTTTAGGTAGGTTTTACTGTGATTATCACGATGCACGAGTTTCGATACCAAGAGATCAGTATTGTAGGACTCACCGCTATAGACATAGTCTTGATTGACACCTGCGATAGTTTGATCATAGTTATAGCCGCTATGCGTTAGGGTGACTAGCGTATTATCGATAGGCAATACATAGCCGAGGTTATAGCCGTCGCTACCATCACTATCTTCATTACCACCGTCCAAATCACGGTTATACGACACATAAAGCAAGTCGTTATGCCATGTCGGATTGTCAAGGGACAGCGTGACGTTGGCTTGGTAAACACCAGTGCTATCTTGTCCTGAGTCATCTACTGAGGCCGAGAGACGCCAGCGCCTATCCTGTTGCCATTTGACTTTAATATCACTGTAGCCTGGGGTACTCATACGGCTACTTGGCACAATAGAGAAATCCGCATCAGCGGTGGGTACACGTTTGAAGTTCTCAAGCGCTTGTTCGATATCACGTACGTTAAGCAGGTCACCTGAGCGCATCGGCATGGCAGGAGCAAAGTTAGCAGGGTTGCCGGTATTGTCAATATAGATAGGACGAGACGCTTTTATATCGATAGGCGTTATCTGATCAATACGACCAGGAATAAGGGTGAGGAATAAATTACCTGATTTAAGGTTTTGATTATCAACCAGCACACGCGTAGTCACGTAACCTTTTTCAATAATACGATTCTGAACATTAGTGACTAGCTGGTTGATATCATTAACAGATAGACAACGACCTAACATCGATTCTTGGCCTGAGGTATAGGGCCGCAGAGCAAAGTTAAACTGGGCGCTTAGCTCACCAGTGAGATATATATTATTGATGTCAAAGCAAGGGGTGGAGGCAGGATCAGTATTTGGATTAACAGATGACGTTGTAATTTGAAACTCAGTCGTATCAATGTTGACGTTGGGCCTGGACAGCTGTTGTTGTTTTAAGGCCTCGGTGCGCTGTTGTTGAAATTGCTCAGGGGTAATAGTATTAACGCCAACGGCAGAGGGTAAGATATCTTCTGCTGTTGCTAATGGACTGATTATACCTAATATGGCTGCTATGCTGATAGGTAACAGATGTTTGACAAAACGATTTTGATTAACAGTAGCAAGATATGTGTACATAAGTTCACCAAGATTATTATAGGGAAATTATGCTATCAACATATATTCAAAGCAAGACTTATTTATCAGTATTAGATGCCAGGCTACTATTTTAATAAAATTATTTGTAGTTGATTGAATTTTCCATATTACCTTACTTAGTTATAGCGTGAAATGATTAAAATTTGGTTCACAATCAAATTATTTATTTAATTTTTTAAATTTATTTACTAAATAATTTCATTGATTTTATTAACAATTCTATTTTCGATAGGATTATTAACATAACTAATATGTTTCAAAGGTTCTACAATTTTAAACCTAGACTCTAAAATTGACTTAATCCCTTTACCACGGCTCTCACTAATTGTGTTTATGATACCAGCTAGGTTCATCTCATTCGTACCTTGTATAGGGCTTGTAAACAAAAATAAGCTAAATGTTGCACTTTTATAAGGCTCAATATCTAAGCAGTACAGTACAGCCCTGTCTCTTATCTCAACTCTTAGTAGTAGTCCTTTTCGATTTCTCTCATAAACTTCAGACCATTTTGTGCCTTCAAAATCAAATAACCCATAAGGATGAGTATTATCAGTATGATTTAGTGGTAGGGCCGTAACACGCCAATTCTCGTTTGCTGACTCAATTTCGTGAAAGATCTCAGAAATTTCATTAAGAGATTTAATTTCACTTGGCCCTCTTTCAGGAGTTATTTGTACAGGGTTAATTGGATTATTTCTTATGTAATTTTCTTGACCTAGAGATCCTTTATTTACAGCTTCATTATCCTGTAGAGTCACTTGGCTGATACCTATAACATTATAAACAGTCTCTTCTTTGCCATCCTGCTCATGTTTCTTTTGAACTGGTAATGTGTTGAGAAACGGAAAACGTGCACTTTGATCAAGCTCTATAACTAATTCGGTCTTATTAGCACTTGGTCTGTCTCCAGCAGTCAATTCTATTTGATCTTCTTCTACCGTTGCTTGTTCCTTAGATACTCTAACTTCGTATTCTTCTCTCTCACGATCTTTAAATGTTTCGGCACTAATAATATTTAATTTTTTAAATGGCCAAGAGTGGTGACAAGTTTGAATTTTGCGTACTAAAAAGAACCTATCTTCACTACCTTCTATATTTAAGTAGTGTCCTATAACGTCAAGTTTAGTTTTATCTTTGAAAGGTAAAGTTGTTTCTAAGGGTAATCCAGTCAACCTATGATAATAACCCTTTTGTTCTGAATGATTTAAAGCATTATTGGCACGACTATGAATTGATCGCATTGCGAAAAGTGTCGTCTTGTCCAATAAAGCTCGAGCTATGAATGGAACATCACTATCAAGAAAATGTCTGCTATTAAGCTTTACCGAACAAATATCAGAGTTGTCTTCCAAGCTTCCAATAAGCTCAGCTAACTCCACTATTCTATCTTCTTCAAACAATTTAGAAATAAAATATTTTGATGCAGAAAAATAATGTCTAACAATTTCAGAGTAAGGAATAAGTACCGTAGTGTTTTTACCTTCAACGAAAGAATCTGAAATAGCTAATAAGGGTAATTTATTATTTAGATTAAGAGGATTAAATTTAGCAGAAGTATTCAATGATTTATAGACATCTTCTTGAACACATCTATTTCGTTCTATACCAATTTCGATAGTTTCTGAGGTAATAGGCTCAAAAACTTTTTCGATAGATTTAGAGCCTTTAGCCTTCCAAATAGAGCCTGCTGACATAAGATATAAGTACTCAACCCTTATGTCTACACTGATTAATCTTGCACTAAATTTTGCCCCAATAGAATCGAAGTATTTGTTGTAATTTCCAGTTGATTCATGACTCTTTAACTTATCTATTGACACTGTTTCGTGCAACTTAAAAAATTTGACTCTTAAAAATTCAAATGGCTCATGCTTGCTAATATTTTCAATCGCTTCCAACCTATATAGTGCTTTATTTATAAAATAATTATTTTCAAAGCGCTCGTTCTCAAATATTATCTTCACAATAAAACCTTTTCTAATTTATACAAATTTCGTTTGATTAATATAATTTTAAACTTATTTCACCAATTTTTGTCTCAAATGTAAGCTTATACATATTATCAATTATAGTTGTAATTATCATCTAATTTTGTAATTATCATTTAGATTTGTAGTTGTCAGCGACATCTTCCCGAGCCATCGCCATCATAGCCACACGGACAAGGATTCATCGCCGCCACCAGTTGAAAATTTGCGGGAAAAGTAAGCTGTGAGTTTGCACGGCTAATGGTGATTTGCTT
>Ga0098063_1000068_pt1 | contig 27537 bp, 16 predicted proteins | sample 24_taG_FD_77065 | JGI IMG/M metagenome (GOLD analysis project Ga0098063, IMG submission 77065) | Marine viral communities from Cariaco Basin, Caribbean Sea - 24_WHOI_OMZ | ecosystem: Environmental > Aquatic > Marine > Oceanic | place: Caribbean Sea: Cariaco Basin | collected 2014-11-08 | reverse complement strand
TCACGTTGATCATGTCACTTAACAATAATAGTTTTTTGACTATCACGCTCTTCATCAAAATGACTAAGAAATAAATGGTTATTATCGCTATAGATTTAAGCATAGATCATTGCTTTATAGAGAGTACTAATATAATATTTAATCGTAAGAGGCACCTTTAAAAAATTTCATATATTCGTAGGATTATTTGTTAATGCTGAAAATAAAATCTATTACATTAAACAGCACAACTCAGCTTAGTCTGTTGTTTGATAGCACTACTACGCTTCCCTGTCTATATCCTATGCTCTATATCAATAGCTCATTGAGATTTAAAAGTGAATCAACACAACAAGCTTATTTACAAGGCATCAAGCAATGGTATGAATTTTGGCTAGAAAAACATAATCAGTCATTCTGCAAGTATTTCCGAGAACATAAGTCTAATCCAGAATTGATGATCAAAGAAGTAGATAGCTTTATATTGTATTTGGAAAATATGCAGGTAGTTGATCAGAAGCTAATTAGATTAGGAAGTAATCCCTCAATTAATTACAACACGCTTGCACATCGTTTGCGCGCTATCCTTAGCTATTTGAGCTACTTATTAGTCACCTTTAGTCAGTTACATGGTAAATCTATTAGCCCTGAAATAACTAGATATAAGTCTGTAATTTCTCAAAAGTCTGATCTTGTTAAAAACCTATCCTCTAATCATCACAAAGCCCATAAGAGTGGAACAAACTTTAAAAGTCTTACAGAAGAGATGAAAGAAGCTTTATATTCTATTGTTTCGCCTAAAGCACCAGAACCTTTATTTAAAAGTAAAAATGCGCAGTTAAGAAATTTCCTTATTGTGCATTTGCTTTTAAACTATGGACTGAGGACCGGCGAGCTATTACTTTTAACCCTTAATTCAATTAAAACCGACTTAAAAACACTTAATACCTATCTTCTTATAACTGATACACATGATAAAACGGACATCCGTACAACAAAACCACAGATAAAGAATATTCAATCTGTTCGAACTATCTTATTAGAGAAACGTGATGCTCAATTTATTCATATGTATATCAATAATATCAGATCTCATGACTCTAAAAACCAAATGTTATTTCTATCCTTACAAGCACCCTACTCTCCTCTTAGCAAATCAGGTTTCAAAAAAGTTATAACCGTGATGGATGGGCAGATGAAAAGTAAGTATCCTCAGTTTTTTGACACCAACTATATGGATTCTATTGATAAAATTTCAGCTCATACGCTTCGGCATACATGGGCATATATGATGCTTAAACATAGCTATGAATCATATTTGAGCACTCATAATAAGGCGAAGGCGATGGAAAACGCTGTTGAAAGTTTAAGAAGAATGGCGGGGTGGTCGCTCAATAGTACTATGCCATATTTATATGCCAGCCGCTTCATATCAGAAAATGCCAATTCAGCTAATATTCAGAGAATTACAAAAATGGATACACATTATGAATAATACTAATTTAGTATTAAAATTCCCTGAGCATTCGAGTCATCGTTTATTTTCTGAGGCTCAGATAGATAAAATTGACAGTCTGCATATCCCTACTGTAATTAGGTTTATGCTTGCAGATAGGTATGAAACAAAATTCATCCACTCTGCTTCAAGTGTATGGGATTTTTTTTACTCTGGTAGAAAAGAATACATAGATTTTACTGAAGGAAACTATATAGATGAGTATGAGATTAAGTTACTAAAGTTTTTTTTAGCTTATTATTCCCAGCTAAATAGTCCTGCCTATTTATCAAGATACTTTAAGCAAATGCGATCTAATTTTCAGAAGCTGATAAGAAATAAAAACTCCTTTAATTATGAGAGTTTTAAAGAAATTCTTCTAGCCTTTGCTATAGATGAAACTAAGCATAGGGAATACTATACATTGAAGGGTTTTGTTAGATTATTGATAACTGAAGGTTTCGAGGGGTTTAGTGATGAAAATGAACTTGATCTGGAGATATTAGAAAGACCAAAAATTTTTAACTCAAAATTTTACTATCAAGAATTTGAGAACACTATTAGTAAGTCCACACTAACAATGATACAAAATGGTTTTACGAAGCTAAATTCAGAAATTTCTCAAAAACAATCAATGGCAGACAATATTATTAAAAATGCCTCTATCCTTGGTCTTATCTATGTAACTGGTATGAGACCCGTCCAATTATCCAAGCTTTCTGTTGAAGATATAAAGATAGATACATACACAGAAGAAGGTGATGATATGCGTTATAGCATACTTGTACCTTATGCTAAGCAAGGACGTTTTAATCATACTAAAGTTTCTACAAAACTACCTGAAGAGATTGCTACAGTTATTTTTCAGTATATCAAACAGTTTAAATTATCTACGAACCATCAGCTTTTTGATTTAGGCGATTATGCAGTGCCTTACTGTAATACAGCCATCAATGAGCAGCTCTTTGAATTCTCACCGCAGGAATATCAAAATCAAGTTTTGAGCGGTGAGATGATTCAAATAAAATACACAAGCACTCAATTCCGTCATCATGTGGCTTATTCTATGGCATTATCGGGAGCGAGCGCTGAAGCTATTGCCTACATCTTAGGTCATTCATCCTTGGTCACCGCTAGACATTATATTTTTTCATCGCCCAATCTTGCTCAAATTCGAGCTATAGCACTTGGTAGAAACCCTGTTTACCAACAAATGATAGCTATGCTAATGACTGGCGATATTATTACTCATGAGCAAGATCATGGAGAGAATATAGTGGGGTTCGTTAATAATAAGATGCACAGCAACATAGGCAAATGTAACTATAAAGCTGACTGTTTCCTTGAACCTGTGCGTAGTTGTTACGGATGTATATATTTTCATCCTTATGCGCATGGTTACCATAAAGAGGTTTTAGAGTGTGTTCAAAACGAACTAGAATCCATCGTACATATCTCTGATGCTGTTTATAACTCATCAAATCCAATCATTACTATTCATAAAGCTACTAAATTTGAAATAGAGTCAGTTATTAAGCGCTGTGAGCTAAATAGCGAGGTGGAGAATGCAAGTAATTAATTACAATAATTTTATTGATGAGCAAAAAAGATATTTTAAAAATAACTTATGCAAATCCAATGATGCATCATGGGAAGATGCCTCGTGGCTAAAAAACAATACTGGCTCAAGTTGGTTACTTTCACGAGGTAATACAAGTATAAGTTTTAAGTGGATAGACGGTAGATCTAAAGGCTTATCTACTACAGAAGTATCATTAGACTATCAGTGTTTTTGCAAAGCAATGTTGGTATACAGCTATCGTCAAGCTAATGGCAAAGTTTCGCCGCAAAAACTCGCTGCTGAACTCTTAGTATTAAAACGCTGGTACTATTCGCTAAAAGAGCTCACCGAAAATACGCATCCAATAAATATATCAACCGAAACTCTGAACCACGCATACTTTCTACTGAAGCAGAACAGTAGTGCTGCCAACCTTCCAGATCATGTCGGAACTTTCAAAAGATTACAGGATATTGTAAATAAACATGGATTCACTCGAAAAAAATTGGAGTTCGAAATTGATTTAAAATATATTGGTAGACAAAATAGAACACCAAAAGCAAAGCTAACTAAAGAACTTCTTGAAGATAAAGATATCGATGAAAATCAAATAAATGCAGAAAAATTAATCTCAATTCAGACATTTATAAATATTGCTTCTCTTAAAAACCTTTGTCAGAGTGAAGGCGAAAAAATACTTCTAAACTCCCTACTTTTATCTATTGTGACAGGGTTTCGTTCGACTGAAACAATAATGCTGAAAAAAGACTGTCTAATCGAAAGCCCTATGATAGATCCGCAAACCAATGAGCCTATAAGTATTAATGGTAAAATACAGTACTTGCTTGGTATACGCTACTATGGCGCAAAAGGAGCTGGCGAGAGAATTCATTGGGTTGAGCCGTCTTCCATTACGCTTGTTAAAAGCATTATACAAAATACGTTAGAAATTACCGAAGAGTATCGAAAACATCTAAATTATTTGAGACAGAAAAACTTAAAAGACTTTCTTCCCGAAGTTATTGATGAAATGCCTGATGATTTAATCGAATTAGACGATTTAATCGAACATTTTTTTATCTCAAAAAAACAGACAAGAGGTCGTGGTGGCCAAAGAGATGCAATATTAAGTACATTTAAGAATGCTCAAGTAAAACCTGACAAGGTAAGTCCTGATGGCACAGGTGAGCTGAAATTCTATAGTAAAGAGACATTGAATAAATTCATTGTATCAATAGCGAATTATGATGCCGAAGAACCTATAAATAAAAAATTTGAGTTTGAGGGTAAGCTAGTTAACATTCCCTATGAAGACTTATTATTTATTGTTCAACATGGTAGCACTACTCTATCTCGAAGTCTGATAAATAAAACAAATATTACAACACTAGATAACCGTGTCATAAATAATTTCTTAGGCACAGGTAACAATAAATCAGTATTTGAAAAATATAATCTAAAAGATAGTGACAATCAAATCTCTAAAATATCAAGCCATATTCCTCGGCATAATATTAATACGTTCTTAGCTATTGCTGAAATTCTAGATCACTTACAAGCTATGCTAATGGGGCGTGTTGATATTGAACAAAACAAACATTATCAGCATTTGAGTATTAAGCAAATCAGCCAAAATGCTAGTTTGACTAGTAACAGTAATCAATTCCGAACCTCCAATGAGTTAATGGCAGTTTCAGAAGAGCCTATGCGTTCTTTAAAGAATAATATAAAAAGTCCAATTGATGACGTCTTAGAGTATGGTTTGATGCTATTTAGCAACGATAAAGATCTAGAAAACAATCTGAAAAATAACCTGCATACTTTTGATAACGCTAATGAAGTGTCGAATTTTATCGAACAATCTATGGGAGATGGTTACTTTGACGATATTGCTAAAGCTTTTAATGAAATAGCTCCTACAGAGCCAGGTAAAGCGAAAGAGCTAATAGATATTCATGCCTATTTATACTCCTTACCCTTTGGATCATGTATGCGTAATATAGCGGCTCATGGTTGCCCTAAGCGATTAGCATGTCAATCAGGGGCATCCTGTGTCAATTTTACAGTGACAGGACGCATGGGTGAGCTTGAAAACTTGAAGCTCACTAAAAATAGATTACTTGAACAAACCAAGAGCTTGGTCGATAACTCTGAATTTACGCTAAGGATAAAAGAGCAAATTCAAAACCTTGAGTGTTTTGAACAAAAAATTATGATTAGCTACAGTAATAAAACTCCAATAAATATATATAACGTAATAGATGCTGAGCTTTCTCAGCCAAGGACACTTGCTGAACTGTTTTCACTAGAGTATGAAAAGATTAAAGCTAATGATGAGGAAGAAGGCAAATGCTAAGAGGCAATGAGTTAAACGAAGCTCTTGAGAATGAGCTTAAAGATATGGTACAAGAAGGCATTGAGAAGGCTCCTATTTCAAATACTGCTTTGCATCAGAGACTTATTGCCAAGGGCTATGTTAAAGGTGGTCTGAGTACGCTTAGCACGCCAGAACGCAAAGCATTAATTGAAAAATATACCACGGAGCAGCTCCTCTCACTAAACTTGAATGGAAAAGAAGAACAGCTATACGTCAATAAAAAGACACGCCAAGCTCTTCTTGATGCTAATAAAGGATTAAAAAAGAGGATAGCTGAACTTGAAGATGAGCTGAATCAAAATACTGTTACCCTCATAAAAATCATTAATCAAGTAAAATTGAAAACCAATCTTGAGTTAGATGATTTACTTGCACCTTATTTAATATCTGAGCTAAAAAATCAATCTAATTTAAAAAAGATATAGTGAGTTATCACATTTAAATAAAGAGTATAAATTCTTAAAGCATCAATCATATACCCTCACAAGCTCAAACTTTTCAAGCTCTGTATAATTGCTTATCGACTATTTATTGAATAATAAGGGCTGTGTATAAAAAATTATGCTGAGCACATACATTAAAGTCTTTATAAAAGTAGCACAGTAGTTTTAAAATAAGTAAAAATCGTAAGTCCTCAAAAAAAGCCCTACTATAAAATAGTAGGGATTTTTTACTTCTACTTATTCAGGGATGTCCTAAATAACGACTTCAAACCATGCTTAGCTCATTGTTTTAATTGTAATAGTGTTCTGAATTTATAGCCTACTACAAAATTAATTACTATCAACAATCTATAGGCAAACAAAATTCTTTTTTCCTTTTACTTGATCGTATAAGAAGCTTTTTATCAACCAGATACTTTAACCACTTATCAAGAGCCGTTTTCCCCATTATCTCAAACTCTGGAAAACGCTCTTCAATAAGCTTTATATCAATATACTCTTGAACACCCGGAATAGCATGCTGATCGAATAAAACTTTAAGCTGCTGATAAAAGCTATTTAATAAAGGCATATCCGAAATTATTTCTACATTAGACAATGCTAATTTATGATCTTCTATAGTTTTACTTATAATTAAGTCATCATTACTCAGCTTAACAGGTTTTAAAGGAATGATATCAGATTTTCTATTCTGTATTGTTGATGCTGTACTTTCATCTTCCTGCTCCGTAGTCGAGTCAAATAGCCCCACTTGTATAGGTGTAGCATTATTTAAAATAGACTCTTTATATACCGCATCTTTACCATTTATGACTGCACTTAAATAGTCTAAATCAGCACCTAAAGACAATGGTTTTGCTTCAGTAGTAACTCTTGAGAGCCCCTTTAGCAAAGATAAGTTACCGGAATGAATTGGAGTTTTATGCTGTGAAACAAATAATGGAACCCATTTATTTTTTAAGTTTTCTTTAGCACCTTCAAATGTACCACTTTTTTTATTCTTATCACTTTCACCTGAACATACTACAATTGTAGCTTGAGATAACAAATAAATAAATTTATTGCGTGCCATAGCATTAGCAGGCGAAAACCTGCTTTCTGGAGAAAAAGGAGTAATCAGTGCTAAACTGTTCGATTTAAGATAAGGCCGCCATTGACTATTTACACTAGCCTTTAATAAGCTATCAGCTAGCACTCCTACACTTGAATTCCCATTGCTTAAAGATGAAAGCATAGACCTAGAGTCAATCCCTTTAGCACCGCCCGACACAACTTGAAATCCAATATTATTTATCATTTGTACATAATGATCTGTTGCTTCTAAGTCTTCATCGTCAGCATCTCTAGACCCCACAAATCCTACAGAAGGCTTGCTCAGCAACTGAGCATTTCCTATACCAAACAATACTGCTGGAGCTTGTTCTTTAAGTACTGATTTGAACTGAGGTGGATAAAGCGTATGCCCTCTGTCTAGTATCCAGACACCAGCTGCACTCCACTTCTCTAAAGCCATGCTTAAACTTACACCTCTATCTAGTAAAGCACTAATACGCTGAGGTGTAATGTCATTAATAGTTTGATCAATTTTATTCAAAGCAACCTTCTGCTTTACTAATAAATGGTTTTCAGGACTTTGCCAGCGCTCAAATACCTCATCAAGCTTTGTTTGGTTCAACAAGTCTGAAGGTTGGTACTCAAATGTATTTAACCAACGCGCAAAATAACCATATCCATTAACCGTTAAAGGCTTGCATTGACGTATATCGTGGTTATTGAAGTACGTGGTCAACAATAAGATCACTTTAGTGTTTTCGCTAATTGTTTTTTCTATATTATCCATTTTTCGTTGTACTCGTTAGTGCAATTGGAACTACTTGTTTTACACCTTGTCTACGTAAGAGAGCTCCGGCAATGGTAAACGTCCATCTTGAATCAACAGCATCGTCAACTAGCCATACAGCATTGCTATATATATTATCAGTATTGACAATGAAAACTCCATCTAAGTTCTTACTTTGGTGGAAGCTATTTTCCATAGTTTTTTGAGGCGGTCTTAATTCTTGTAGAGATAAAGAATCTAAGCATGGTACGTTGAGAGCTTGAGCTAATTTATAAGCAAAATTTCTTACTAAATTTGGTCGCCGTGGGGAAGGTATGTAGGTTATCCAAGCTGGACGTTCACCATAATCTAAGCTGTTGATCATTTTGACAGTAGGGGAAATCAAGTCATCACTGAACTCACCTTCCTTCTTACCCTTTGCTACTAAATCTCCCCAACCTCCATCCTTCCATGAAGACAAAGCATAACCTGTTTCACATTTCAGCTTAATATCTTTATAAGGAAATTTATACTGAGGAAAAGCTTGGCGAGCATTATCGTTTGAACTTGCAAAAGTAGCACGAGGTTTTATTTCTATATATCTATGCCTTAAATAGTCACGAGCATCATTGATAAAAAAATCATCAACCTGTTCACTAAGTGCGTTTTCTGGATTGCAATTTGCACATTCACCGCATTTTTCAGTATTTAAATCATCTAGCTCATTACCTAAAAAGCACATTAAACAATCTTTCGACTTGTGATACTCAAGCAATCTAATCCACTCACCTTCCTTAATCGTATTTAATCGTTTTATTTTCTCATGAGGGACTTTATAATCAAACTGAGTCCTGTAGTAGAGACTACCATCCTTAAGTATTGGTGACGGATTTTCAATGCTTAAAAACTTTAAGATATCTTCAATTTTACCCTTCGAAAAATTCACTAATGGCTCTAATTGCGTTAACTTAACTCCATCATGTTTTTCAATCACAGCTAACAAAGTATTAATTTGGTCTTCTTTTGGAAAAGCATTATCAATAAAATACTTCTGTATGCGTGCATCGTCCTCCCCTAACATCATAATACCTATCGCATGCTCTATGCCCCGCCCCGCTCGCCCAACTTGTTGATAATATTCAACCACATTACCTGGTGCTTGATAATGAATAACAAAGCTTAAATCAGGCTTATCAAAACCCATCCCTAGTGCTGATGTTGCAACTAAAGCCTTGATGCTATTACTTATTAATCCTTTCTCAAGCTGTACTTTAGAGTTATTATCAATATTACTATGATATGCATAAGCATCAATGCCTTTGGTTCGCAAGAACCCTGCGACAATTTCACAATCCTTAGTCGTTTTTGCATAAATAATTCCAGTACCATCTATTTGTGGTAAGTTTTTAACTAGCCATGCTAATCTCTCAGATTTATTAGATAGATGAATATTCTGTAATTGTAGCGTTTGACGCATTAAAGGTCCTCGGACAATTTCTAACCGCTCACCAAGTTGAACCTTTATATCATAAACGACACGGTCATTTGCTGTAGCTGTAGTAGCAAGAACAGGTATATTTTCAGGCATATTTTGAAGAACTCGAACTATTCGGCCATAATCAGGACGGAAATCGTGTCCCCAGTCAGAAATACAATGTGCTTCATCGACTACAAACATTCCTATGCTGCTACTAATTTGGCTTAAGATTTCCTCAGAAAAATAAGTTTGTCCTAATTGTTCTGGAGCTATGATTATGGCATCAACTTTATGGCTAAGTATCTGATTTTCGGAATCTTGTTTTTCTGCCTTCTCCATTGAAGAGTTATAAGATACAACCCTAAGTCCTAACTTTTCAGCTGCGTCAATCTGGTTTCGAATTAGAGATAATAGAGGTGAAATTATGATGGTAGGTCCATAACCTTGCCCTCGTCTCAGTTTAGTAGAAATAAAATATACAGCACTTTTACCCCAACCGGTTCGTTGCACTACTAATAACTGTTTCTGTTTGTTTACAAGTGCATCAATTGACTCCCACTGATCGTGATGAAAAACCGAAAGCTGATTGCCAGTCATTTGCCTTAGATAAATTTCTGCCGCCTCTTTTATCTCACTCATACTCAAACCTCATTATTCTATTTTTTAAACACCTGATGACTTCTTAGAAGCATATGTAACTTATTTAGGACTAACATTGTTCAAATGAATAAGATAGTAAATACATCTTAATGCTTATAAAGCTTGGCCTGAACACAATTATACTTCCATAAAACCCCGCTAGGACGGATGGGACACGTTCATTTAAGCACTGTTAATTTAAGTGCATTTTTTTAGAAAAAATCATCACGGTGTGCCAGATCAATTGTGACATCGTACTGGCTATAATTAGTTTTAGTCTCTGAGTTCTCTAGTACTAACTTATACTGCGCATTACGATCAAATTTTGAGCCAATCAGTTTTAGCCTGGCTTCACGAGTACGCTCATCCATAGTCTTGCTACTACTATCAAAGTGAATGGTTTCTCTGCTAGAAACCTCATTACCTTCATTATCTACAATAAAAGCATTTATTTGACGAGAACTGAACTCTTCACTAACCGCATCCGTCTGAATAAAAGTCACTTTATCAATATTGTTTACTAATTTAATTGGCTGAGTAGCAACAACGACACCAACCGGTTGTTTTTCATATTTAGCCACTTGCTCTTTTTGTAGCTCCCGAATGTGTATCACAGGAACACATATTTCCTGAAGCATGGCTCCGCCATGTACAAATTTAGCACCACTCACAAAATGAAAGCGTTGTGCAGCCTTTGGTAACAGGAACTCAGTCTCACATGATGAGCTATTTGGAGTATGTGCCGTATTATTTATAGAACCCTTCCAGTAAGCATCGTCTGATGGTAAATTATCGCCAATCACATAACGCTTTTTGGCTTCCATGACGCCGCTAGGTTTTGTTGTCAGCTTTGTTTTGTTAGCCGCGACGAGAGCTTTTTGTTGGAATAAAAAGCCGTGGTCTGCGGTAACTATAACTTGACTACCATTAAGACGATTGATTACTCTGCTTACTATATTTTTAAGCTCTTCAATAGCATTGCGACATGCTTCAAAGGTTTTCTCTTCAGTTGATGCACTATCACCAATAGCATCGATCGTATCATGGTAAATATAAACAATCCTAGCGTCACGAACGTTATCCCTTCCTTCTTGGTTACTCCAATTTATAAGCTCCTTGGAGCTGACAGCCATCCCACCTACTTTTTGCAAAATATTATTTCGATTATCCAAACCTTGTGAGGATACACCATCAACAAAAACTGCTGTGCCTTTTGCAGGTTGATAACTCAAAGACTCATGTGGTAATAGCGCAGCCATGCCAAGCTGCGTATAGCTGGGTAGCACACCTAGCTGTGTTGAAATTTCTGCTTGGAAGCGTTTCTCATTATTGATAATCGAGCCTAGCTCGGACGCAACCTCATAGCGTAATGCATCTGAGATAATCACAAAAACCCGCTTTACTTGCGTCGTATTTAACCGGGCTTGAACTTCATTTTTATAAAAATTATATTGATTTGGCACATCTTCTATTTGCCATTTATCTAATAGCTGCTCGGCACCTAAATGACGATCCCATGCTAAACCCAACTCGTAAAGATACCAATTGGTATATAGGCTCTCTACTTCATCATCTAGCTGTCTGAGGATGTCGGAACCACTGCTTAGAGAGGTATGTACATGCTCATTGAATAACCGGTACGCTTGATCAAATCGGTAAATATCAGTAGCATAAGCGTCGTACATCGCTTTGGCATTGTTAAAGTGGAATCCATCTATATACGTCTTGCGAAGATGAATAAGCGTTTCGGCATTACGGAGCGCTTCATAAAGTCTAGTATATTGTGGCTTAGATAAACTCCAGTGGCTTGCCAGCCGGCGTGAGACTATCGTATCAAACTGTACTCGATCTAATGCTTGACTGGTATCCAGCAAGCCATCCACTAAGCTAATAATAATATTTTGTTCAACTGCTTCAAAGGTTTCGCACTCTATTAGCTCAATTGGGCGATATTGACTGCTGTGGTTGGTGATATCTAATTGATGACTTAAGACCTTAGCAATAATTTCATAAAAGCCAGCATACGAGCGAATATCACGCCAGCTCACCATAAACGCTAGTGCCGTTGCGCGACCAGCAGCACTCTTTAGCACATTGTTAGACAACCAATCGCGCTCTACTCCTTCAATTTGACTCCAAAAATCTGTACAAAACAGCTTAAGCACAAAATCTGCAAATGACGGCTGATCGGTTACGTAGCCATAACAGTCATCCAAACATGCCCATAGCGATGCTTGCAAATCAAATTTAACGAGTTGGCTCCATAGTGGTGTAGCTTTAGCATCATCCTCTAAGCTGACAGCATACTCCTTTAGTAAACTAAGCAAGATATCAGACAGAGCTATTGAATCAGCTTTTACAGTAACGGCAATCATTTTTAGATCAAGCGAATGCTCATCTTCATTTGCTACTACCCACCGTTTAAGCCCAGAGAAGCGTTGTTTATTAGCAAAGAACGCTTGGCGCTTATGGATATGCGTTCGCAGTGCCATTTTATTAATTCCCAGCTCATTAAGCAGCATTGAGCTATGATCTGCAAAGAACTGCTCACTGTAGAGGCGCATATCAAGCAACCAATCACGCTCAGGTTCTGGCTCTATATGAGGGAAATAAAGTAAGAAACGCCCTTTTGGCTCATCAATCTCAATACGTTTTTTGACCGCTAATACAGACTCATTAGCCATATTTAGTATCACTAGCTCTGAGAGGTCACTAGCGTTATTATCAGTAGTGTTAGACGTGGCAGTATTTAAAGGCGTACTTAGCTGTTCTAGATCTTCCGTAAAGCTTTGGTCAGGGTCATACCAAAATACGATTCTGCTTTGCTCAAACTTGGATGCAAGGCCTTGTGCCAACTCACTAATTTGCATCATTTCATCTCCGGTACTGAACCAGTAATGGCTTTCACATCAGCTAGCAAGTCACCAAATTTACCGTAGTTTACTTTTACACCATCATCTAAATCTAAGGAGATGCGCATATCGGCGTAGTGTTTCAGCTTGTCGTCGAACTCACGCAGCTCAACCTGCTGTTTTGCCAAGGTAGCCAGCTCTTTTTTAAAGCGGTTGCTATCGATCGTAGATTCAGCTGTTTCTGCCTGTTTTTCAAGCTGCTCGGCATAAGCATCATACTTGCCTAGTAGTGGCGTGACATACTCTGTACGCATACGTGACAGTGTGCCTTCATTATAGCGGTGCAAATATACCAGACACTCAAAAGCCTTGTGTTTGCCTGAACTAAACAACCAGTATATCGGACGCTTTTTATAAGTCTTTAAATGGTCTTTATAGAATTGGGTCGATAGATAGCGGCGTATAGTATCTAGAGCAGATTCAGACTTTTTAGGTTTGATGGCATGTAAACATAAAGACTCAGCGATAAAGTCTAAGTTCTCCTGCAAGTGCTCATCACCCCAAACCACTTGAACAAACTCACGTAAACGGTCAGTGGCATCGTCTTTAAACCACTCTTGATCGGTCAATGGAATGATAGCGTTCTGGTCCGCTGGGAAGCTTTTGTATGCACCCTCAGCAACTAGCTCGTCAAAACCTTCGTTGCCCGAATTTGCATAGACTAAGCCTTCACGGTCTGGAGAGTAGCGACCTAGCATACAACCTAATGAATAACTAATTAGCTCACCAATCGTGTCTGATTGAAAGCGTATATTTGCTTCTTCAACTGTGTCATATCGATATATTGGATTTGTCTTTAAAGTAATTTGCTCCTCTAAGACGTTGATATCAATATCTTCATGCAAGTTAAAATTAGAAACTATATAACTATTAATTTGTTCTTCTAATCCTTTAAGTCGAGAGGTATCATTTTTAGAGTTAGCAAAAAATTTGTCATATGAATCTTCAACTCTCAATAAGTTTAACAATAGAGGATATTTCTTAAATCTATTTGAAATTTCAAAGGCGTCCCAATCTCTTTGGGATAGTGATATTGCTTCCTCTCCTAGGGGAATTATTTCCTTTTTCAATATTGGTAAAGGAAGGTTTTTGTAATCCCCTGACTGGAAGCTGAGAGTTGGGTTCTGAATCTTTGTCAACTTTTCGACTACATTCGAATTCAACCAGCATAGTGCGGATACTAACTCATTCTTTGAACTAAAATACGCAGACTGACCTTTGACATCAGATATAGAGCCGTATTCATTATATCTAAAGGACTTCCACGAAGATGTTATTTCCGACCAAGTTATACTCTCTTTAAAATAAAACTGTGTATTTTGTGGTCGAGATCTGAGTTTGCCATTATTATCTTTAAAGTTCCTTATTTCCTCACCATCGTTTTCCCAATTTACAACATATTCACGATTTCCGTACCATTTTCTATAAGAGCCACCTTTGTTATATGGCACCCATTTTATCTTACTACCCACAGTTTCACCTGTACTTTTGACAGTGTCTGAAAATTTCAAACTATCTATTTCATACCAAAACCGCATAAATCGATCGTTGTCGCCTGTTTGAAGGCCAACAGCAGCTTGCGAATTTTCTCCTGCTTTGGGATTATCTTCATAGATACTAATGAGTGTTTTGCTGACCCAGTAAGCAATCGGACTTCCAGGTATTTTCTTAAAATCATCTGGATTGGCTTTGTAAAACCAACCACAATTTGTATTATTGATCGCTTCTAAAGTTCTAGGTGCTTGATTTACTGCTCCACGAAAATCAGAAAGCTTAATATAAGAACCTGTATACCCTAACAAATGACCTTTTGTTAAAGTAAAAGTACAAATTGGAACGGTTGCACCATCAAAGCCTGAATACTCTAATTGAATGAGAGTAGCAATAGTTTCATCATCAATTAGTTTGTTTCTTAACTGCTCATAGCTTGATAGAAACATCCATACAAAGGGCGTCATAAAACCAAGCTGACCATTGTTTTTTGCCAATTGTAAATTACGAATTATGTAGGCTGAGAAGAGATCTTTCTCATAACCATTAAAGTTATCTTTAAGGTATTTTTTAACTTCTACCGCTTGGTATTTACTACCCATATACGGTGGATTAGCAACAACTGCATCATAGCGAATCGATAAAATAAGCGCCTGATGAACAATATTAATCAATTGATTAGCAGCAGGTCGCTGAAATGAATCACCAGACTGCGCCAGATCAAACAAGGTCTCATACATCTCTTTTAATTCATAGTACTCATCTGCTGGCACTTCAATTAGAGAACCAAATGTTTTAGCTTGAGTGAAACGTGCCAAGGTACGTTGTAACAGCTGATAGCGATTGTCCGCTTCAAAAGAGCTCAGATCATGTGCTTCATCAGCGAACATATCTTGTGGTGCACCCGTATCCCAACCGCCAAATAAGTTCAGCGCGCGCCACTGGGCTGGCAAGTTGATATGATTGCCTTCCTGTAGCGCTAGTACATTAAGACGTACATTGCGGGTAAAGATACGTTTGTCATCATCACGCGCCATCATCATTAAGGCAAAACCTGAGAGCTGAGCAGCACGATCGTCGATATCTAAGCCATACAGATTATTTTCTAGTATCAGCTTTGGTATCTCACGCGGCCGGTAACCTCGTTCCTCATAGATAGCCTTTAGAACATTGTAAGCTTCGATCAATATATGACCAGAACCTACTGCTGGATCTAGCACTTTTATGCTTTCAGGTTCAATGCTTTCAGGGGTAATAGCTTGTAGCTGCTCATTAACCTCATCAGATTGCTCTGCCGGCTCAATGTAGTATTCCATCTGACTTTTGATAACTGACTCAGGATAAGTCTGTAACCATTGGCGACCTACTGAGTTTTGTACCATATACTTCACAATCCAACTGGGTGTGAATAGCTGGGTAGCTGCAGGAATATCTTCGCTTTTTACTACTTTTCCCATCACTTCATCTTTTTTCTCAGAGATATAGAATTGGTATAGCCAACCAATTACCTCAACTTGCTGCCAGTCTTCTTCAGGAATACCATCGACTAGTCCGCGTAGAATCGAGTCGGTACGAGTCAGGTTATCTGGTAATAACAGCTCAGATGCATCGTTCAATGCTTCGAACAAGAACGGCATTGCTTGATGAAGTTTATGGCATTGCTTGAGTAGCAGCTCACGATATAGCACCTCATCTTTATTACCTGCCAGCTTTAGCTCAACGATATAATCACGATCTAAATCTAACTCATCAGCAGCATCTACTGCATGATCGATGATTTCAAAGCCTGTAGGGTTGTCTGGATGCGACAATACTCTAAAACCATGCCCGAGATAGTCATGAATCTCCATGTAACGAATCGCGCATAGACGGTTAAACCATGTATAAGCCTCTTGCTCAACGAGTTGAGCATAACCAACTAATTTAACTTTTTCGACCAGCTTCTCTCGGGCAAACTTGATATCAGGTAGGAAGGCCTTACCTTCAATGAGCAAGACCGAGCCTTCTTCTTTAACATCAGAAATTTGTTTATCGCTGTAAATGCCTAGCTGATTTAATTGTTTTGAAATAGCTGTAATAAATTCTCGCCTCGCTTGCGGGGCATATCTTTTTAAATTTGCAGTATTCATAACTAATTCCTTGTTTTGCCACAAGCGGTTTGAACGGCAGTAATAATATTATTCTTCAACTGTTTAAAACTTGGCATATCGTCTAATCGATTAATATCTATGTCAGAGATAATAACCCCAAGATCTTCACGACTATAATTTTCATTATTTATTGTGTTAGCCAAAACCACTTTTGGAGCACGTTCTACCGATCGATCGTTACCGGAAAGGTCAGTTTCGAGAATCTCGCAATGACAGTATGGATTATCCTTTACTGAGCAAATAATCCACGATTCAGACGTAGGTTTAGGAATCATTGCAATTCCATAGTCATACTCAGCCGCCTTGAAACCAGAAAGAATAGCTTTAACTCTATTTTCTTGCATGTTGGGTTCTCGATTTAGCTCTGATCGCGTTCCATCACAATCATGAAAGTATACTGAAAGACTATTAGCCCATGTATCTGGAAAGTTTTCTTTCGTTATTTCTGCTAAGGCAGCAGCGCGTTTCGCATGTTCTAAGTGTCCTTTGACCGCTTTATCTTTACTCGGGAGTCTTACTTTACTGGCTTTTGCTCTTTGGCCTAAATCCTTTCTATAAATAAAAGTATGGGTGAACTCTTGCCCCTGATTCCAATCAGGTAAGCAGGATTCTAGTAGCTTCAAGAACAGTTCATACATTGGTCCGTGTATAAAATCCTCATTGTGCGAAACTCCTGCTTCTAAACCTTTACGGCAAGAACCTATATCGGTTGGTCCTTCGCCTGCAGCAATCAAATGCATAATCATGATTTGGGTAACCTACTAACTCGAAACTTTTCAGCCTCTTGAGCTACATCTAATAAGTATAAATCCAACATTGCTTCACCTGGAGCTAAAACTTTAAGCTTACTATCTGCAGAGTCAAGCTCAAAAAATTTGATTGCTTTCGTGTGACCTTGATTATTTTTATAAACCAAATGAACTGAATTTTTTGCCAGCTCTTCATCAATGAAATTTAATACAATCGGGCTATGGGTTGTTACTAAAACTTGTTGTGGAGACCGGATAAAAGTTTCTACTAACTTTTCTGTTATTTCAGAATTCACTCCGTTTTCAATCTCATCAAACTGCTGAAAATTTGAGCTTGATCTTTGAGTTGCTAAGATTGTAAGAATACGCAACATCCCATCATTAATATGCCTTTCATTGGTAACGACCTCAATATATGAACCGTCTCTATTGTAAAACCGCTCTGTTAGAAAGAGGCTTAATGTACCGTTCAACTCCGTTTTAGTCTCAATTTTCACAACTTGAGGAAAGTAGTTACCTAGGTTTATTGAAAGTACATCTCTTGAATTTTTGTCCAAGTTATGAATATAGCTAATTAAGTATTCACCGGCACTACCAATCTTACCTACTGAATTAAAACGCCCAGCTCGCATAACCTTAGGTGACAAGAGATCATGGCTATCAACACTAGTCATAAATTTACGCAAAAGAATAGCTTCATGCGGTAAAACGGAATCTTCTAAAGCCGACAAAATTGAACCTGAGTATTTAAAGATAAGCTCAGGAAAAATGTCGCGTTTAGTTTTCAATCTTCCTTGATATACACGCAGAAGTTGCTGACTACTTAATAAATCAGTTAGTGTCTCACTAGTACAAAACCCTTTTTTCCAATTGTAAGTTGCTTCCCAACGTAATTGTTTATCTGAGATATCTATATCAAGAACAAAACTGGTTGTTTCTCTATTTGGAAAAAAATGCGAAGCAACATCTTTAGCCTCCCATCCTCTTTCATTTAGCCAGTGATCCACTTCTCCACTAAATAGAGCAGATACATAGCTAAATAGTTGCAAAACCGAGCTTTTCCCTGCACCGTTTAACCCGATAATACAGTTAAACTTGGAGTCTAGGATTAGCTCGAAGTCTACTAGCGACTTAAATGCATTTACGCCTATTCGTTTAATCATAGTGACCCCTATTTAATCCGTACTCGCTCGCCAGCTTCAACAGCAGCTATTAGCTGCTCGCGTAAAACAGAAAGGTATGCATCTACTTCAGCCCTGCTTTCGATAAAGCCACTAGGAACTGATTTAGCTATTGCCTCTCTAGGATCAATTGTAACTGTTAGTTTAGCAACTGGAGCCGGTATGACGGGCTTGGGTATAGGTTGTGGCAGTACTTTCCCTTCTTTCTCTGCTTCTGCTTGCTGTTTTTTCTGTTCAAGGATTCGGCGACGCACTTCAGCTTCGGCTAGTTGGCGCTGATCTGCGATGAAGGCATTTAACAACTCATTCGCGCTTTCCTCACATTCATCAGCTTCCATTTGCTCACTGAAAATTTGTGGAATAGAGGGTGTGTCTTGTATACGCTCTCTACATACTTGTAGCGGACGCAGTGCTTTATTTTTGATATCTGCAGTTGCCGATGCTTCTGCTAAGGCTTGATTAATTCGCTCAATTCGCTCATCCACTCTTTCAAGGGCATGAGTTCGCCTTTCCTTAATCAAGGCTAAATTAACCTTATCCACTTGTTCAATGAGAGGTTTAATGCGACGCATATGTCCATAGGGAGCAGACATATTATAAATAAGCTTAAGCTCTTCTAACGCCTTTGATGCTTGAGACTCTTTTTCGAGTGCCGGCAAGTTTGCCTTAAATGTCTCATTCAGTGCAGCAGCGAGTGCTTGCCATGTTTGAAACTGACTATTATAAAAATCATCTAGATCTTCAAAGTCTTCAACGAACGACTCAAGTGCATCGGCATCTTGCAAAAAGCGCTCAATCAAATCAAAGCTTGATTTTTTCTCTAATATGCCAGCAACCAGTGCCAAACCACTATCAATTTCCGGTTTGCCAGGAAATTGTCCTGTTTGAGATTTAGTGCGAAATGACTTTAACGCTTCATTCCAATCAATCAACTCGTTTTTTACCAATTCATATAGCTCTTTTTCACCAGAGCCGGTAAAGGTCTTAGAAAATAGATCTTTGACTAAAACTGCTGCCTTTTTAACCTGATTTTCATTAACCTGACGAATTCTATTGACTCGTATATCGCCACGCTTACGTACACTGTTAAACGGTTCATAAGCTCTATTCAAAGCTAAATCGCTACCTTGAATACTAAATGAAATTTTGCCTGCCAAACCAAGCCTTGCCACTAACAGCAATATCTCATTAACTGGCCAGCCATAAGGACGCTTACCAAAGTGAGTCACAATATCACTCAGATAGACAGCTTCATTACGCTCTATCTTGAACGTGACATACTGCTCTACTTCACGAGTCGCCTCTGGATTGCACTCATCCGCCTGTAGATCCAATCCAATCTGTGCAACGTTATCTGCCACCAACACTTTTTGCAGCTCAGGTAGTACTTCACCTGGTGTTACGTTAAGTAGATTTAACTTAGCAAAGGTATTCTCAACAATGTATTTATAGGATTCCTCAACGATAGTGCTTGGTGTGGACGACTTCTTAGGAAGCTTAGTGCCAATTGCATATATATCAGCCTCTGCGAACAAGGCCTCAAAATCCATCTTTAGGCGTTTTTCACGCGCCATATTTTCCATTTGTTTTTCGCGCAACAGGTGCTCTTGCTCTGGGCGCTGTCCTGAATTTTGCTTTAAGAAGCGATCTGTCTTAATAAAGACTATCAAATCATCCCACAGACGTTTATGCTCACCCAGCTTAACCAGCACAGAGCCATTATCTTTTAATGTATGCTCAATACAAGCCTGCTCGTGAGAAAAGCTGTCGTAATGGCTATCCAGTGGTGATACCACCTTAATGACCAAATCTTCAAGGGTCGTCCCATCTTTAGGATGACCATTACAAAATCGGCTGACCATAAAGTCTTGTTTATTTACTGGATAGCGGTAAGTACGGTTGTTTTTGAGAATGTCATTAAATACAATCGCTGAAAGCTTGTTAGATACTTCAGATATTTCAAAGTCCGTTTGACGAATTTCGTTTTCTATTTCTTTTTCTTCGTTGGTTAAGAAAATAAATACATCGTTATTACGAGCAATCAGTAGCTGTCTTTCTAAACGATTTAGGCTGTCTTCGATTTGCTTACGTAGTGCAATCTTATCGGCATCAATACGATCAATAGATAAAGTCACCAGGTTATCTAAAGTACTTTTGACCACATCAACATAACGAATCAAGAAAAGTGTTTTTAAAATATTTTGATCAAATTCAGTCAATGACTCCAACTCGCAGGCTTGGTCAATAGTGCGCTTGATTGCAGGCTCTAAAAAACTCTCGATAGGCGCATAGAAACTATAGAAGGGAATCAGTACATCAAGTTCATTATCCTTCATCTGTTTTGCCGCAGACTGAAACGCATCTAATAAAGAGCGCTCACCCATAGCCAAATGCTTACCAGTTGCGCCTTTGGTTCTGATAGATTCAAAAACCTTTTGAACCAACGTATAGTGATAAGGTACAAATGGATAGTTATCTACAAAAGACTGAGTATCCGTATAGCCTTTTAAAACTGCCGTTGTTGTTTTATCAAAGGTTAATTGATTACGTAGAATGTCGCCTTTTTGCGCAAACACCTCTGTAAGAATCTCACTTGCCTTATCTGTTTTAGACAGTAGGCGCTTTTGGATAACTTCAGAAGTGTTTGAGCTAGACAGCTGTAGACGGGTACTAAAACGCCCCTGAATTTTAGAGAAGTCTTCACCATCACCCTTACTCATACCCCCAATGGCGGCATCAATATCTGCCTGTGATGTGACTACCACCCAAGCACGGCCATTACACGCGGTACCCAAGTTCTCAGTAATCGTCTGAAGCTTGAGCATCATTTGGGTATTCTTCCCAATAAACTGACCCACTTCGTCGACCATGAACAATAAATTTCGGTCGCCACTACTATCTAGATAATCATTTACCCATTTACAAAAGTTTTGTATGTCCAGTGGGAAGTTGCTTTCTATTTGTTGTACCCAATCTTTAGCAGACTCTGTAGACTGATCACTGGCATGAGCTAGAGCTTCTGAAAGCTCATCACGATAGAAGTCATATGCATCACGCTCATCTTCCCACGTAGACACGGTCAGCTCAGCAAACTTATCTTTAAAAGACTGATATTGTCCACGTTTATCAAGCTCTCGTTCTAAATGCGCAATATGAGGAAAATCAGCACAGTAACCAACACGCTCATTAAATACTTTCAAGAATACTTTTAGAATGGCGTTCTCACGATCCTCAGTATTTGCCCTTGAATCAATATTGAACAAAATAACGTCTGTGTCTTTACCAACAGACTTTTTAATATCTGCCAATAATTTTGCATCGGTAATTTTATCTTTGAAAAAATCGAATGCTTGCCTGCCTTCACCATCTTTCTCTACCGACTTATTTTCTAATAAATAAGATAATATCTTTAAAAAATGTGATTTTCCCGAACCAAAAAAACCTGATATCCAAACGCCGACTTTTCCAGACATCTCTGAGCCGCTATTATCAACAGACTGTACATATGCCTCAAAAAAAGCGCGGAAATGCCTATTGAGCTCCTGTGTGACAACATACTCATCAAGCTCAATATAGACACTGTCATTGTCTTTCTGCTCAGCCTTTACAACACCATTAATATCACGAGTTAGCTTCTTTGAAAAAATTTGTTCAATATTCATTTGTAAGGTTTCCTATTCTATTTATTATTAGTAATTAAAGGCTTTTTACCATCTTCAGGCACCAACTTAAAAGCACGATAATAGTTTTTAGATTCGATCATGCCAAAAGGATGTAAGTCTCTACCACTGTACTCACCTGGATAAAACAAAACTAATGGGGTGCTACCCATAACGTCTTGTAGGGCACTTAGTAGTTCATGTCCTCTGACCAAAGGCCACGCGCTGCCCAAACCTGATAACAATATAAACTCCAACTCAGACGGTTGATATTTATCAGCAATGAATTTGGCTACCTTTTCTTGGCTTAATGGTCCTGCAAGTGTTTTACGTAGACTGTCAACGCCAACCTGCTTTTCTCGCTGGCAAGCGCGGTCAAATAAACCTCGTTCTTCGAGTATATCTATGAGCACTTCAAATATATTTAGGTGTACAAAGCAATAGTTTCGTTTGCGTAGTTTTTCAGTAATATGATTGATCTGGTCTCGCACAACCAACTCGTACTTTGCTGGATAATCAAATACCCAAAAACCTATCTCATTACCTAAGCCATCATTTTTTAGAAACTTAGGTCCCTCTATTCGCTCTAGAATAAGATCAAGCCTGCCCTGAAGAGCTTTCATATCGTGCATTCCATAACCTCGATTAAATCTTCCCTACCTAAACTTATAAGGCATTCTTTTACTTCTGGTAGCAGATAAACAGGTTGAATCTGACGTTTACGACTATCACTTAGATAGCCACTATCCACTAACGACTTAATTGCATTACGTCCCATATTGCTAATAGTCGAATCAAAGAATTTATTAAGCTCAGGATATACACGTATTTGGGTATCGTAAAACTCAGTCCAAGCATTAGATGCTAATGTTGGCTTATACGTTCTGCGGGCTTCAGCCAGACTCAATCGCATAAAATCCGCAACTACTGGAGAGTTAATAAGTAGTGCAGCCATTAATAGCTGAATATATGCACGCTCAGTACACTCAAGCAACGACACTATAAAGTCGTCACCAAGTACCTCAATACGCCGACGAATCGTGCGCGTATAACGGCTAGCTGTTTGGGCTGACTTTTTTTGTAGGATATTCTGCTCAATGATAAGTGACTTCCACTCAGAAGAAGAAGGGGATTTTAATATGTAGTCTGCTACAACTCGTGTTTCAGCTATTAACAAATTCCCTCCAATTAAATCACCAATATAGTCTCTTGCATTCATTATCTACTTTCTCACGATTTGTTATACGGTTAATCCTAACAGTTTCAACTTATAGACAACAAAAAGACTCACATATGTAAGTCCCAAATAAGTGCTTTTATCTTTATTTTATCAGAGCACTAAGTGTCGATCGTAGCCTACATCAATTGGTCAGATCATACTACACACCAAAGTAGATTAGATGAAAGATTTTAATCTTATATATCTCATTATTCTGCTTAAGTAACATTGTTAGAGCCCGTCAATACTATATGAACCGCCCCGACTATATCGGAGAAGGGTTTACTTGAGTCAGGCAGCAATTCCTGACAGGATTAAATTATCATAATACCGTTTTTCAAAATCAAAAGGTGATACATAACCAATCGTACTATGCAGTCGTGTTTTATTGAACCAATCTACCCATTCAAGGGTTGCCAGCTCAACATCTTTAATGCCATTCCAGCTCTCTTTTAAATAATGAATCACCTCAGACTTGTAAAGCCCATTGACCGTCTCAGCCAAGGCATTGTCGTATGAATAACCGTTTGCACCAACAGAGGCAATAACGTTCGATTCAGCGATTTTATCGGTGTAGCGAATGGATAAATACTGCACCCCTCTATCGCATGATGAATCAAATCTTTTGGCTTGTTCCTACCAGCGAGCGCTTGATTTAACGCTACCATCACCATGTCCGTGTTGATACGATTAGATACTTTCCAACTGACAATGACGCGGGCAAACACGTCAATAATAAAAGCAGTATATACCCAACCGCTTGTCGTCTTGATATAGTTGAAGTCTGCAACCCATAGCTGGTTAGGACGATGGGCATTAAAGTTACGATTGACTAGATCGTCAGCACGCTTTTGGTCGTCACGGCTGTTGGTGGTAATCTTGCCTTTGCCACTCCAGACGCCTTTTAGGCCATGCTGCTTCATTAAACGCTCTATGGTACATCGAGCAACCTTTATGCCGTCAGCTTGCATTTGCTGCCAAACCTTATACACACTATAACGGCATTTAGTGTCCTGCCAGATACACTTAATCTCGCTGATGTAATAATCGTCATGCTGACATGGCGCGTTCTTTAATCTCGGGAGTGTAGTTTCGTGTTTTCATTGTCGTATTCTCTCAGAATGTTGAGTCTTCGACAATCCGAGGGCGGTTCATTATTGGTGCTTTGTATAATAAGATACTATTTGCGCTTGATTGCTTTGAGAAAAACATCAATGGATATGTATTCTATGACTGGTGTAGACATACTCTTATTCCAAGCCTTAAGACTGAATGCGTGATTGTCATGGATAATGCCAGCTTTCACAAACGTGTTCAAAGATTACTTAATAGGCATGGTCATCGTTTGTTATTTCTACCACCCTACAGCCCTGATCTGAACCCTATCGAAAAGAAGTGGGCACAAGCTAAGTTTATACGCCAAGGCTGGATGGAGAATAACTTACCTAAACTGTTTCATGATATGGGCTGTTCTAGTTTTATTATGGATTGACTATTGTATTGAGATAAGACTTCACGCTTATGATGTATATCTCTAATACAATATTCGGCAGTCACATAACCTTAATTTGCCAAAAGTCCAATAGATGTAATATTTATTTTTTAAATATTCTATTTTTTGCTAAATTAATTATTTATTAATAGTGCCGTTATTCAGAACTCTTAATAAAATAATTAATTTAATGAATTGCACGTAATTAATATGAAAAATATGCTATTGAACAAGTCCTAATGATACGTATTTCTTAATTAACTAAAAAAAATACGAAACCATGAAAATTTTAATAAAAATATATATTTTATAATTATATTTTATATGTTAGGTTATGAGTATTATAATCTTAAGATAGACACTAAATAACTTAGAAGTGGTTTTTACAGTCAATTAAATAGGATTGTAAAATCCAGAATGGGAATAAAGCATATGGTTGAATCGAAAAAATATATACCGGAAGGTTTTAATGCACTCAATAAAACCAAGTTTCGTGTCGCAGTAGTCAATTACTTAGGGAATACAGGAAAGTCCATCGTTAGTGATTACTTACTTAGGCTGTACATGGATTTAGAGTGTCATTATGTGATAAACAACATGAAGATGTATAATAAAACGTATTCTGATGAAATTGTATTATCTGGAGAGGATTTTAATGAAGTCCTGAAAGCCTTAGTTAATATAGATTCAGCTATCGTTGATATTGCTGCACATAATACAGAATATGTAATAGATATTATGCAGAACAATAGTAATTCTCATAAAGTATTCGATTGCTTTTTAGTGCCCGTAATCAAGGGAAGAAAGGAGTCAGAGGATAGTTTAAATACAATAAAAGCTCTCTTGAAAATCGGTGTTCCACCCAAGTCTATTAAGATAATATTTAATAAAAATAAGAACTTGGAAATAATAGATGAGGATTTTGGATATCTGTTATCACACTTAGATGAACTTAAAATACCTTATGATACTAATGCATCTATTGAGCATAATCCACTTTACTCAATGCTTTCAGAGCTAGATATCAGCTTATCAGATCTATTATCTATATCAATAGACGAGAAGAAAGATAGGCAAGAATATCTCAGAATCAAGAAACGAACACAGGAAGAATCTGAAGAGCTAAAAATACTAATAGATATAATTACAGCTTGGAGGTATGCACAGCCAGTTATCCGAAATTCAAATAATGTATACCACATCCTATTCACTAAGTTATAAAATACCAAATTTAGGTTCATAAAGTAAAATCTTCGGAATCGTCCGTTAATCCTAAAACATAGGATTTCCGAAGGGTTCATAAATTATATATATTTTATTAAATTACTTTTAGTTTATAGATGTGTTTATAAAAAACTTAAATAAATTATGTTTTAACGTTCTGAAAGATATTTATGCCAATCTCTATTTATTTCACACCAGTCGAGTTTTATAAAGCACTAAAACCCTTTCGTGTTATCTAATAATTAGTATGAAAGATTCTTTAGTGCTATTATTTAATGATAAACAGTATAACTTAGACCATATGTTGTACCTATCGCAGGTATAGTCAATCCATAATAAAATTATTATATCCTATATCATGGAATAGCTTAGGTAGGTTATTCTCTATCCTTGTCGTAGAAAATTAGCCTGTGCTCTTTTCTCTCTTTTCTAATGCATTTCGAAAAGCTATCAATGCCTGTTGAGCTTCGCTATCTAGCTCAGCAGCATCAAGATCTTTTACTTTTTCTTGGATTGGCAAAATATCTAAAAATTTTTCAATATCTTCAAGTTTAATATAAGTAGTAATTTCAACTATGTGACTTCCTGATGAATAAGAAGATGACTTACCTACAAACCTTTTTAATAAATTTATACAGCCTGCAGCTGTTTGAGTATGCAGTTTTAGCCAGTCCACGACTATATTTTCGTCACCCCAGCGCTTCCATCTATACAGAAAAGAAAACAGGTGCTCATTGGAAAGCAAGTCATTGGGAGAGTTTATAGACATTTCATCTAGTTTTTTCACAAATTCTATTTTTAGTTCTTCAAACTCTTTATCTCGTAGTATTTGGTCTGTGTCCGCACTTTCTCTGCGATTTTCCTCTCCTTGTAGTATATGCTCGACAATGGATATTCCATTCGATGCCCTGAAGCTTTCAAGCAGTAGCTTGCCTCTTTCTTCCAAGTCATCAATACGACGAAGAAACCAAACAACAAGCCTCACAGCATGAGTATTAGAGCTAAACATCGTAAAACCAGTCGATTCATGTTCGACTTGATCCCCAATATCTAAAATTCCTTTGATGTAAGAACGCCCATTTTCTAAAGGCACTTCGTCTGTAAACGCCTCAAATTGTGAAAGAGCGTTTTGTAGAATATCGCGCTCTCTAAGGGAAAGAATAAATGCAGAAAATCTATTAGAGTCATCAGTTAGACTAAGCATTTCTTGTAAGTCTGAGTTTGAGAGCTCGCCGATTGGAATAGAAAATTGGAAGTATTTATCAAAATTAGAAGGATGGCAAATTCGCATCTCTCTTAACCATGCACTGGCATAATCTCCCTCATATTGTATTCCTCCTAAAGCCCAGTCAATTGTTGGAAATAATTGTTTTACCATTTTTTTTACTGACTCTCGTTTGTCAGGGCAAGCTGACCCCTGCCGTCAAATCCGTACAGATAAACTTGGGAGATTTTAGTTACGCAGCTTGACGATAATAATCAAACCACACCTGTCTTGGCGTTTTATAGCCCAAGCCCTTTTGAATCCTAGTCTGATTATAATACAACTCAATATAGCCAATGATATCTCTGATGGCGGCAAACCTTGTTTTATAGTCTTGTTGATACACTAGCTCGTTCTTTAATATGCCCCAGAAGCTTTCTATGGGTGCGTTGTCAAAGCAGTTGCC
>Ga0098063_1000053_pt1 | contig 37998 bp, 54 predicted proteins | sample 24_taG_FD_77065 | JGI IMG/M metagenome (GOLD analysis project Ga0098063, IMG submission 77065) | Marine viral communities from Cariaco Basin, Caribbean Sea - 24_WHOI_OMZ | ecosystem: Environmental > Aquatic > Marine > Oceanic | place: Caribbean Sea: Cariaco Basin | collected 2014-11-08 | reverse complement strand
CTAAATGTATCGGCCGCAATCTGCTTGACGCCATTAAAGCCGTTTACAAAGTTTGCACCTTCACCAGTAGCGAGCTTTACTTTTGCCTCTAGGTTAATAAAAGCATCAGATACTGCGATAATCTCAGCGACACCGATACCAAGTCCAGCCGCCGCTAATAGCCCTTGTAAGCTACCAAATGCACCACGCAGCTTATTAACGCCGCCGCCTAAGTTATTTGAGCCTTGATTAACCCTATCTTGCGTGTCATCAAGCCCTCGCAATTCCGCCTCAAGCCGTCTGATTTGTTCTTGTGCCGCTCTTGTTACTCGGTCTATTTCTTCTGCAGGACGACCACTATTGCGTTGAAAATCTACCAATGATCGGCTGATTTGGTCAATCTCACCGCGTATCGTTTCGGGCACCCGAATGTTTGTAATGCGATAAATAGCATTGCGTGCGCCATCTGCCGTATTAGATGCACGATTCATCGCACCTGATAGCTCATTGGCAAGGCTAACACTGGCACTGCGAGCCTCGTTTAATTCAGTCTCTAAACGGTTGACCTTTTGCGCTGCTGCTTCCAAATCTCGTGGGCTTGCACCTGTCTGCGCTAATCGTGCGGCTTCTAACTTCGCCTCGTTAAGCTCAGTACCTAAGCGCGTCACCTGACCTGCGGCGGTACGCATAGCGTTTTGTACTTGCTCACCTGATAAGTTAGCACCTGCACCCATCTGTCTTAACTGGTCAGCCGTTGCGCGCAGCTCAGCCGTCAATCTATCAGGACGCACATTGCCAAGCCCTGCCAATGATGCTGTGGCTCGCTCAGTATCAGCGTTCATCTGTGTCACATTGCGCTGTACGGATTGCGCGTATGCTGTGAACTTGTCACGCGCCTCATTGATGCCATTATTAAACTGGTCATTCAATAGCCGCAACTGTACGCTAAAATCTAAATCACCTGCCATTGTCTCACCTCAAATTTTGGGCATAAAAAAGCCCACTAATTAAAGTGAGCTTGTTAAGTTGTTCGTTATTTATTTAAAAGCGCTAGCCCTATCGGGTTTTGGTAATTTGCCGGCTTTAATATGGCGCTCATCAATGTGGTAGCGATTCAAGCTATCGCAATCAATAAAGACAACTGGCTTTTTACCGTCCTTGCTTTTATTCTTTGACAATCCAGCATAGTGCATCACTTCATTTTTAGCTTTTCTACTAACTAGATGCACCGCTTTATCTAAAAGGTTATTGATACGCTCAAAGCCCTCATCACCCCAAATATCATAATCATTAGGGAATTGGTCAGGTGTAATATAGTTAATGTCTGGTGGTGATTTTTTAGGTGTGATTGTCATAACTACCCCCTCTAATATGTTTAATTAACCACTCTGCAAATTTGCAGAGTGCAGTAACTGTAAAGTCTACAAGCGAAAACCCACCGATTAAATGGTGGGTTTTGTTTGATAGTTTTTGTATTAATTTGAGCTAATGCCAAGCAATCTACCATCTTTATCAAAATTACAAGTTGCTACCGATGTTATTGTTGCATTGAAACTGTTTGTACCAGTGTAACTAAAGTTTATCGTATAACCATCCCCAGCAGACGAAAACCTTTTTGAGTTGTAGTTCATATCAAAAGAACTAGGATCTTTCATACTATTTTTTACATTTATTTGGCATAGCGTAAGCAATGTTGATTCCGATGTTTTTCTACCTTCCTGTTTCTGACTTTCTTGTGCTTGTTTTTCTGTATCTCGCTTAGCTATTTCTGCTTGCTCAGCAGCGTAAGCTTCCGGGTTATTCTTAATAAAATCCTCTCGATCACTCTGGCTCTTATTAATCGTAATAAGTGTTCCGATTATAACCAATATAACGCTAGCAATAATAATAGGTGCGCTCGTTGATGTGATATTGCGTACAATTAAAGCACGCTGTGCAACTGGCAGTGCTAAAACCCCACCAATTAAAATCATAACTCCTGCAAAAAAACTGGTTGCAAATGCACTTACACTCATAAGTATGAAAAATACACCAAAAATATAACCCCATTTTGCACTATCTTTCTTAACGCCCAAGCTATTGCTTCTTTGGGCTAAAACTGGCGCACCACAATTAGGGCACGTATTAGCATTTACACTTATTTTCTTACGACAATCGGAACACTTAATTAGTTTAGCCACATCATTACTCGCTTATAAATTTCATTTTAGTCGCATCATAGCCCCCAAGATTAAACTCAGACCCAAACTCTTTACTTAAACCCACAATAGGTAGATAAATAGTAGCTCTATTAGATTGCGTAGTTTTGTCAAACAGCTCAGATGCCACCTCACTGCTTGACGGAGTTAACACGCCCTCGCTACTCTGCAAAAAGCTATAAGTCGCTGTATTGCCATTAAACTTAATTCTTATGTTGCAACCTGGCGTACACTTAACCTGCTCAGGTGCAAAAATCAGAAATCTTTTTGAGATACTACCATCAAATGACTTCCTCTTTTCTAACTCAATCCATGATCGCTGCTCAAGATTTGGATACTTCGGAACCGTATATGTATTGGTAGCATCTATTCTAGCGGTTAAAGAAAATAAGCCGTTCTCATCACTTGTGTTGCCATACTTCCAATTGCCTTTATCTGTAGGAAATGTGCTGCCAGCACCGATTGTCCCACCATTCCCATTGCTTACTTGTGGCGGCAAACTGTCATACCCACCGCCGCAACCACTTAGCACCAACACCAATCCCACAGCCAATAGCTTTTTCATAGCCCATCACCAAAATAGTATTCACTCAATTTTAGTCGATTAACCGTTGTTACGCTACTATTTCATAAACTCTTTCCAGTTTTTAGTGTCTAATTGCGACATACGCATAGCGATGGCCATATCTTTGACACTTTGCTGCTTATCTTTAGCCAGTGCTTTAGATAAGCCCCACCATTCGCCAAACACCATATCTAAGATGTCAGATTCTCTGATTCCGATTTTGTAGAATGGTAATAAGCTGTCGTACCAAGTAACGCCAGTTGCGCCCCCAACTGTTTTAGGGGTATGAAAATCTGACGCATAAAAAAATCACCGCTATGCGATACTACCTCCTGCATGACCTGTAACATTTCAAGCGGCTCAAGCTCTCTATAAAAACTTGGCGGTTGGTCTGTCAGTGTTGAGGCTAAGATAACCGTTTCATCGGTAAACGTACCGATAAGTGCCATTAATTCGCTCTCTGGCATACCTTTTTTAGCTTTCACAATGCGCTCAAACTCAGCGACAAAAGGCGTAAATGCCCGCGTTACTTCGTGTAGGTTTTTAACTTTGACGCGATTGATTACAATCTCTTGCCCTGCTACCTTGATAGTTTTAACGCTATCGTCTTTTTTAATGTCTGTCATACGCTAATCTCTGTATAAGTTAAATTAGGTGCTTGCGCTACAATCTGCCCATCTCTGATAAAGACTTTGGATTGTAGCTCGTAAGCCATGTTTGATTGCACAATCGTGTTGCCACCGCCCTGCATCGTTACTGTATAGTTTGAGCCTTGCCTATCAATGACAGTCGCTAATTGCTTAGCCCCTTGCTCAGTGACGTTCTTGAATAGCTGCCATAAATTACCACTAGCCATTACATGACCTCCTTATCAAAATGACGCTCAACATCAATAGACTGGTCAATCTCTAACGCTCGATTGCTCGATAGACGACCTGTGATTGTCGTGCCTCTGACCATACCGACCCATGATTCACCATCATTAACACCGATTAAGGTAGATGGTTTTAATACGCCTACATCAGCAACTAGCGGCATTGAGATACCGATGTTACCGATATCACCTGTGTCGCTTAATATCATCTTGCCTCGACTAATAGCTGCTGCTGTATCGGTCATTAAGTCGCTTGTGACCATAGGCGGCTGATAACCTCCGCTTGTGCCTGTGCGCTTAATTAACGCACCGAGGCCGTTATCATTCTCACCGTAGATAGTCACGCCATTGTATGTAGGTTTATTAGTGCGCCCACGGCTGCGACTGGTGATAAGCGACATTGGTAGATTAATGCTAGGCGTTTGCGCTGCCCATTCCCATGACGGGATAGGATAGTGTGCGAGTACGTGCAATATATCAGCACTCATATCAGCATTGATAAAGCCACCTGCTGCCTCAGCTATCCATTGCAATGAGTTGATAGGCGTTTTGCCTGTATAGCTGTAAGTATTGGCCGGTACATTCCAACCGTTTACCCCTGCTAATTGCCAATCCAATGTAAATCCTGACGCTACGCCGTTGCGGTTTAGCTCGCTTTCTGCTATCTGCCTTGCGCTCATAGGCGTATCAAACTTAAAGCCTCTTTGGGTAGCGTATGGGTGCGCTAATAGCATTGCGCGTGACTTACCTTTAATCGTTAGCGAGCTTTCACCAAAGGACACACTGTCACTGCAATCATCTAAGATAAATCGCCACAGATTGCCGTTACACGTAAAGTCTACGCCAATGCGCTGCTCATGTGCCGTATCGACTTTAGATAGCTCTGATAGCGGCACAGTCGCACTAAAGGACCATGTATAGCTATTACTATCAATGCCCACGCTAAAGCCTAACAGCTTAATCTCACGCCCATTATCGGAGCGCACTAATGACACACTGTTTGTCACAAATATAACTCCTTTTTGGGGCTGCGGCTCAGTACCGTCACTCTCTTTAGTTGTTAATACCAGATAGCCGTAAACGTCAATATCGCTTTGAGCGATTGACAGTTTAGATCGTGGCGACTGACTTTTAGGCGCACATAAAGTTACATCAAGCGGCAATGTTGGTGCTGATAATTGCTGCCTTAATATGACCGTTTGCCATAACGGATAAGGCTGATAACCAACGAACCAAGATGGTAATTTTGCAGTCTCAGTTAACGCCTGGTACTGATACCCTACTAACTTGCCGTACTCGCTACTAGCGTGACGCATGATTGCATCAAGATAGCTATATTCGCCTTGTACCTTGCGCTGTGTTTGACGCGCAAGCATGGCTTCAAAACTCAACCAGTCAGACTGACCGACCAGCTTTGATTGCTCGTTGAGCAATGATTTTAACTGACCGATAAGCTGACTATACTCGTTTTTATGAGCACTGCTAACACTGACGCGCTTTGCGGATTCAGCTAATATCTGCTTGCTAGTATTGAGCTTGATGTTAGCCTCAAACTGCGCCTGACTATCAACACCGATAAGTTTTGCTTGCTGCCAATCTACACTAACATCATGTTTCAAACTGTCGTTACTTTCAAACTTAGATTGCGTATCAATCCCTTGCAGTTTTGAGTATTCTATTTTGCCAGACACATCAAGCTGTGCGCCGCGAAAGACATTGCTATCATAAGTGGCGACAATCTCCATCAGTGGATTAATCGACAATACAGCGTCAATATTAACGCCGACCGCAAACACGGTAGCTGTTAGCTCAACAGATGCGTTAACATCAATAACTGCGTCAATAGCACCAATCTCAACAGTTGGCGCATTGCCTATTGTCAAATCGACAGATGCACTAACAACAATACTTGCATCAATCGATATATTGGTGATTTCTATGTTGTCAGGCGCACATAAAGTTACATCAAGCGGCAATGTTGGCGGCGACAGTTGTGCCCTTAGCACAATATCAATATTCAGATCAGGCGCTACATAAGTCATAATCTACTCATTGAATAGTCGTGTTCTTTCTTCGGCGGTCAAAACTCGGTTGTAAATGCGCAAATCCTGCATCAATCCAATAAATGGATAGCGACCAGATGTATCAGAGCCTATATTTAAAATATGGCTTGAAAAAGCCCCGCTCAGCCTGGCATTCAATGTTGGGTGGCGCGTAGATTCCAAAACACCGTTTCTATATATTTTAATTTGCTCGTCTGCTATTAACGATCTATCAATGCTAAAAATAAAGTGCGTCCACAGTGTCGAGTTCGGTGTATTTATGTTTGCTGCGTTTTCAACTTTAGGTGCCGCGTTGCCGCCCATGACGTACCCTGATAGTTGGTTTCTGAGATAGAAAGCAAAAGCGTTGTTAATATTAGCGTTAGCACTAAGCTCTAAAGGGATGCCAATCGTAGAATTATTATGACTCAACCACAAACTCACAGTAACCTTGTCTGAATTTAAGCGTAATGGCGATACCGTCTGAACAATACCACCTTTACAATCTAAAGCTTGCACACCTATCTTGCGTCCAGCCGAGAAACTCACAGAGCCTGATTTTATGCCATGATTGTTATTTACAGAGCTATCCAATGTGCCACCATTAAAACTGTAAGCGAGCACATAGTCGTCAGGGATACCAACCTGATAGTTGTAATTATAGGGACCATGTGTAACAGGCTCACAACCATTAGCAACATAAGTTACACCAAAATACATATTTGACGTACTGCCAAAAAACCAATCCCCTTTTATATCAGGCGTAACTTGAGCGATACACCTTCCATCAGTCCAATTAAAAATAGAAACGTAATCAATAGGAGTGCCGTCATATTTTTTTGCACGCCCCGTTATTTTGTTGTCAGCCATATCGTTACCCTCAAATGCTAAACTTAATTGACTGCACACCTACATAACCGCCTTGATAAATTTTATCTTTATCAAGTGTGATTAGTGACGCGGGCAGCGTAACCATAAGAGCGCCTGACGCATCTAATATCTTAGCGATTGTTGGTATGCCTGACGCAATCGCTATAGCTTGCGGTGGCACGTTAAACGTCAACACACCACCTGTTACACTAAGCTCAACAGGGTTGGTCAGCACTAGCTCAACCGCTAAAGTCGCGTCCACATAGACGGACAATAGCGAGTTAGTACCTATGTTTAGCTTATTTGCCAAGCCTTGCAGCATGGCATTTTTTGCATTGTCAGTTAATACCATTACTTACCCCTATCTCTGTCAATGTTGGCGTGATAACCAATCGTAAAATCATAGTTGTCTTTACTTGACCCTTGATGTTGTTGAATAGCATTACCAATCCATACAGGATATTTAGCTGTTACCGTATTAAATCTCACTACGTTATTGGCTGACCAGCCAACACCCCACGACCCTTGAGGTATTGTAAAATACGGGTGTCCGGTCATGGGATTAAGCGGGCTTGTTACTCCAGATGTTGAGCCAGTACCAATCTCACCTACTGTCTGACCGATAATCCTAAACACCTTATCACTGGTAAAGACTAACGCCCATCGCTCCTCTATCGAATCTCGATTAGTCACAACGATAGGGTTATTGGTTACCTGTAGCTGCGACGTTGTGGCATCGCCTATTAAACTATCACTCCAAACGCCTGACCATGACTTTTGACCAAACACGTTATACGCTCGAGCTTGCATATCACCTGCCAATAGCATTGAGCTAAAGACGGCGGCTGTGCTGTAGTCATGCGTGATAAGCGTTGATAGCGTGACACGACCTGAAATATCCGTCTCAATCACTAGCGCGATATCCATAATGCGATATTTAGCAGTAAGTGGCGCTGTATAAGACGACATATCAAGCAAGCCGTTAAGCTTTAACGTACCAGCATCTAAATCAATATCGAGATAATCAAAACTGACCTTTTTACCTGTGCTATCGACTACATTCACATCAGATAAACGCTCAAAGCCTAAATCAAACGTATCATTTGGAGCATTGGTTGGTAGCTGCATCGTCTTAAGCTCAGTAATCGCTATGCTGTCACCTTTACGAACAAACGGTACACGACCGTCGGTTGGTAAGCGCACCGGATCAAGTCCGATAAGCTCTTTATCTAACGGCAAGTAGCTGTAAGCAATGGCGTTATAGCGTATAGAGTCCGGCTTAACGTATATCGGTTTATTGATATAGTTTGTGCCGCTCTCCATGTAAATGTTGGCCGCGTCGTACCAGCTCTCATTCACAATATTGGGGTTAGCCGTCACGCCTAACTTTTCATAAAAATACAGCGCTACAAATCCAGCTTTAAAATCAACCGTACCATGAGCGTACTTACTGCCTGTTATACCGCCTTGCGCGTCTGTTGATAGCGACAACATCGTACCGTCTGCAAGCTCAGCACTGATTTGTAGTGATGCCTTTTTAAGCGGTGCGACTGGCGTTCTAAATACCAAGTTAGCAAGCGGCACAGGGTCGTTTTCACGTAGCATTGATTTGAGATTAACCGTGTTGGCTTGCCCTGCTTGCCATGTTGTCAGCTCGATAACGCCTGACTTGATATTAATATTACCGACAACATCAGCGCCATTTTTTATCTTGCCATTGCCATCACGTAAGCTCTGACCAAGCGCATCAATAAAGACTGAGCCACTGACGATAGGTGCTGATGAATCTTGAGGGGTGTCAATGTATATTGCATCAGTAGGTATTTCTAACGTAGCTGGCTCAGTGCCTGATCCCAAAATAGCGACAATGCTAACTTGTGTACTGTTAATAACAAGAGGTATGTTTTCATTTTTAGTTTTGAAAACTGGCGATACTCCAGGTCTTGCAATAACGTCTACTTTTTGTGCAGTGCGACCAACTTTTATTTTAAAACTAATACCCCCAGTCGACTTATTAATAGTGCTACTAATAACATTGGCAGCCCATGCATCGCTTTTTGTGCGTACCCAGTTATTTGAATCTATAGGCACTAACACAGAATCAACTACAAGACCGTTTCCTGTGCCATCTAATAGCAACCTAACTCGGACATTGCCACCGTAATTAATTCTATTAAAGGTAAGGTTGATATACATATCTCCGGTAATTACTGCATCAAAACTACCGCTAAATTCAAACTCACCCACCGCAGATCCCACATTGGACTCTTGGTTAATTGACCTTTTGTCACCACCTACGGGTCGCTGATAAGAAAGACTGAACACCGTTCCTTTTGCAACAGTTTCTTTTGGTGTGATATGTATTTCATCACCGACCATAACTCCCGTTGCATCACCCGTTATAGCATTGCTGCTTACTGTCGCCGTCTTATCGACACCCCACGTCACTGCAATATCACCACTAACAACATCGTTAACTTTTAAAATATGATAAGCAGGTAGTAACGCTTGAGCGCCATACTTAACCGTGTCTAAATCCACGCCAAACGAGTAAATAATATAGCTCGCTGCATCAGGTATAGCTGCAGTCGTAAGCAGCACTGTTTTACCTTGTACTGTGCCTCGTCCGTTACCATCGTCATCAACTAAAGCGCCGCGACCATCGTCATGTACGAGATAGTTATTACCGCCTACTGTGTAAGTGATTTTTAGGCTATTAGGTGTTGGCTCAGCGCCAAGCTCGCGCACATAGTTGTACCCTGCGTTATCCTCTACAACTTGATAATCGGTTTGCGCCACACGGTTAAACTCACTTGCAGGTTTGTAGCTACCTGTAACTATCGTTTGCCCTGTGCTTAATAAGTCATACCATGTGATTTGACCTACACCATACTTGATAGCTGCGTACGCTTTATTTTGGCTGTCCACCAATTGACCATTACGGTCTGTTAATAATCGACCCGATACATTGATGCTCAGCGTACCGACTGCGATACCACTTGGTAAACTAAACGCCGTGTTGGTCGCTACGTTTACCGATTGATTGATTGCGATAACACCATCGCCACGCGCTTGAGTAGCGACTTGATTGGCAGGGTCACGCTGTAGTATCGGCGTTTCAACTTGGGTGCTTGGCACTACTTGCGTATAAATAGACTGTATCTTAACTTGACGACTGGTCATTGCCACAACCGGCTCAGCTAAGCGGCTTGCACTGTAATACTTAGCAGCGTCAGCGACACGGGCTTCACGTAAAACAGCGCGTCTGCTTGTGTTAGTATTTTGATAATATTCAGGCACGGTCAAACCGTTAAAGGTCTTTGTCAATGTATCGCCAAACTCAATCGTTGCTACTGTGCGTGTTACCGATTCGCTGACTGTACGCTGAAATCTACGCTCAATAACATCGACTTTAAGCGGACGGATATACTGATAAAATTCGTCTGACTGCCCTTCGTTTTGCACCAATACAAGCGGCTGACCGACTGCTGGCACTTGGTCGCCTTTATCTAATGAGACCTGAATAACGCGCTGCCCTGAAAGCTGTGTTTCAAGTAAATGCCCTGCCCACTTGCTACCGAACGCAAGGTATGACTCAATCTTGTTCTGAGCGTCAACTCGTCTATCTGCAAAGCTACTGGCTTTAAATGCAAAGACACTGATATTCGGATTTTCGGGCAACTCAGTGAATAGCATTCGCACGGCTTGCAATAGCTCAGCATTAGCCGTTTTAACTGCAAGCGATACTTTACGCAGACGCACACGACCGATAAGACGGTCAATATCCGACACATCGGGAAATAAGTTATTCGATACCCCATCAATGACGGCAATACCTGTAGGCAATCCGCCGCCATCAGGCGTATCTGCCATAATTTCGGACTTTAGTATCTCTAAATCGTTTTGAGTAATCGCCATATCATCATCCGTCAAATTGTAGGCATTAAAAAAGCCCTAAATAAAGGGCTGAATAATTGAATAAAGTCACACGCTTGGTATCTCTAAAAAACTGAGCTTTACATTGTAATAATCGGTCAACTGTGGGCTTGTACTGCCTTTGATTGGCGTTGCATTGATAGCCTCGGCTGTAGTGTCAAATATCACCTTAACGCGCTTAACTTGACCATCTGCCAAGTAATCTAGCCAAAAGGTCGCTCCTAGCTTGTCACGCTCAGATTTTAGCGCATTAACCGTTGCTCGACTGAGTACGCCATGACCATCAGGCGCTTGCATCACGTATGGTCGCCCCGCTTGTCTTACTGACTGCTCGACAATCATCGTACCGTCTAGCGCGTACTTGGTATTTGATACTACTGATGACCAATCATGCTCAGCATCAGGATATAAGCTATCAGACAAGACGATGACAGCGTTTGTGACAGTATTTGTCAGCTTGGTTTGTGAGTTAGTACGCATAATTTATCCTTTTCATTTGAGCAAATCATCACATCGTAATGACTTGATTAAACAAAAAACCCTAGCCGATGTTATGACTAGGGCAAAACACTAAATCGTTTTAATCTCATAAGCTGCGTTACGGGCTTCATCAAATAACGCTGTGCCTTCAATCTGCATTTCAGCGAAGTCATCATTGATTAGATCGTAAGCATCAGATGGATTTAGCTTGACGCGATAAGCTGTGACAATCTGCTTATCTTTTTGGCCGACAGTGTTCATACCGTCGATGCGTAGCTCGTAGAAATCCACGTTATCCGTCATTGGCTTCATGACAGTTGCTTCGCCATAGGTATAGCCGACTTTGATACCTGTTAAGCCCGCTTTCAATATCTCAATGCGGCCATACTGCTTATCGATTTTGTAATCAGTGCCCTCGACCAATGCCGCAGTTGCACTATCTGTAACGGTGGTCACAGTAACGTTTGAGTGCTTTAAAAAAGCAATATCACCAACTGCATCGACGGCGTGTTCTTCTGCTACCACTGAGCCAGTCGCTACGGTTTCAACGGTTGCTTGTAGTGCTGCGCGCATTGCTTCTAAGCGGCGCTCTTGGATAGTCAAAGACACGGTAGTCTTTTTCGTACCTGCTGACACATCCCAAACTTGGTTGGTGCCAGAATGATGCTCGATTAATTCTTTTTCATCTTCGACTGAGTGAGCAAAAGACAATGCGGATGCTACACCAACCCAGAAAGGCTTGCCGCGTACCGCACCCGTGATGGGTGTCATAAAGATTTTACCCTTGCCGATAAAGGCGTGGGATTGGTTTAAGTTCTCTGCCATGATTAATATCCTCTAAGGCTGAAATTTGGTTTGAAAAGTAAATGGGTAAAGCGCTAACGTACTGTAGTAAATGGGTGTTCCCGATGTTGATGTTCGCTCTAATGCATCGTGGTAGTCATCTAGCTGATAACCTTGCACGTAATTAATAACCTTACTGATGAGCTCGCCTGAATCGCGCATAAGACCTGTAGTATCCGTTTGCGAGGCTTGGTTGCTCACAACAACAACGAGCGTCCATCGCTGCGCGTCTTGGCTGTCTATCGCGCCATTAGAGTTTGGATTGTTTGAAGTATTCACGACATATAGAGCGGGTGTTATCTGCTTATTGATATTATTAATACTTGCTACAGTATCAATATGCTTAACACCCCACTTATCAGCATTGATCTGAGCGGCCATCAATAATTCTTCGTCAGCCAATAGCCTAGCTTCGTGCTGACTACGTGTTTCGTAAACCCTTTTATCTTTGGGTCTAAACTCCTTACGCAAATGGTCTATTAGTCCAAGACCTACTGCAAAATAATTCTTATTCATAGGTCCACGTCCATAATTCGATTAATAATATTGAGCACACTAGCCCTATCGTCGTCATTCATGCCCATAAATGGTCTAGCTGTAGTAACCAACCTACCCTCTTTGGTCACTCCGTAATTCATCCAAGGCCCATAAACCACGTTAGTACCCCACTTGACGCCATCAGGTAGCGCAATATAAGTTAATGACGCCATAAGCCGCCCAGTATCGCGTAGAGTTTTACCGCTCTCTCTTATTGCGCGTAGAGATGGTTTCCACGGTTGACGCCCTAAGTCGTGCTGATTGTAAAAGCGCTCCTCAGTTTGATGGACCATCTCGGCACCAGCCAACCGGCTAAACTTCTGCATTTTTTGGCTATCAAAATACAAAGCGCCCAGCCGCCTGATGATCTCGTCACCGCCTGATAAATTAGCATCAATCATAAGGACCTCAATTCATACCCGGCATCTTGGCAAATACATCATCACCAAATACTTGACCGCGGTAACTATCGCCGATGGGCACCGCCGGTTTGATGTACGTTGATTGCTGCTCGTCATCAGTCAATGGCTCAGCAAACGTGACATTGGCTTTACCTGCACCCACGTCTTGCAGCCACTTAAGCGCTTCTTTATAACGTGCCTCGACTTCATCGGTCGGCTCGTTCATATAAAGCAAATAGCGCGCAATGTCAGCGCACACCAGTTTCAAATGCTCAGTCTTATTCAACGGCGTTTTATAGCGTATTGATAAGTAGCTGTTCATCTTCTCTGATGCGTCAGACAGTGCGTTGGTGACTGCAAGCAAGCCGTCATTGTGCATGGACTCAAGCTCAGCTATAGCAAGCTCACCAAAGCGGCTTATTAAATCGTCATGAGTCGCATACATAATTTAGTCCTTTTTGGCGGCTGCCTTGGTTGCAGGCTTTGATTTGTCGTCACTATTAGCTTCTTCAATGGCACCGATACTTAGTAAATATTCGATACGCTCGGCATCCTCCAAGCCTACGACTTCTTCACCGGCGTTAAATTGACCGATAGCGTTCATTGCAATATAAACTTTTGACATTTTATGATCTCCATTAAAAAACCCCGCGTTAGCAGGGTTGATTAAAGTTAATTAGTATTAAAGAGTGATAAAACCAGTACCACCACAAGCGCCGTTCTTATTGATGGTCACTGGCAACGGGCTTGAATCAGCAATAAACTCATCAACAGATGGGTTGTCGCTAAACACATGGTATGGCATCAATTCCATTGCTAATTTAGCAGGGTTTTTACGATGCTTAATCATACAGAAGTACAAGTTGTTACCACGCTCAGACACTAACCAAAAACCATCTTCTGGAATCATTAGCTCGCTTGTGCCGTCTTGTTTTTCAAACTCAACGTCATACGTCCAAAATTCGATACCGTCTAAAGTACCGCGTAAGGTCGCCTCAGTCTCACCACCAAAACCGCCGTCAAATACACGACTAACATTAGTATTGAGTGCAGCAGTAAAGCGTTTGTTAAACTTCTCATTGTCTGCCAATGCTTCAAACACACGGCTAGACATAAGGGCATCAACAGCGCGGCGCTTGCCATGCTTGGTTAAATTCTTAACCATCTTGCGAATATCTTCGTAAGGCGTAGCGCCTACTGCATCCCATGCAACCAACGGGTTAAACTTAAGATCAGCATGACGACCATAATCAACGGTCACACCCGCGTTATCATCACCTTGTACGACCACTTTGCCGTATAACAAAGCATCACGGCACATCAAAGCGATACGGGCAGCGATTGACTGGCGAATAGTCCAGTAAGAGTTGGCGGCTGCCATTTCCCATTCGTCTTGCATACTTGGCGGCGTACCGGCGGCATTGGTTGCGATAACGCGCATAGATTGCAATAGTTTTTGCATCTTAGCGTCAATGTCGCTCAACGGCTCAACGACACAAGCGGGCTTTAAGTAAGGCGCTTTGATATAGCTGACGTTTAATTCAACTTTATCTTTGATAACGCGACCTTGTGCAGTCGGCAAAACGGCTGGTGCTAGTGGCACATAGGTTTTAATCTCACCTACTGGCACTTTGTCCTGACCATTTAGTAAGATGGTATTGCCAAAATAACGGTCACGTAAAAAGCTATCAACTGGCTTGCTGTGGTCATAAACCGCGCCAAGTTCTTCAAAAGATGCGGTATCAATTTGCGCATCATCAAATACAAAAGTAGCCATAAATATTTATCCTTATTTAACTACGCTAAGCGTAATAGGTAATGAACGATTAGCGTGAGCACGGGCTGCTAACTTCTGAGTTGGTGTTAATGCAACGCCGTTAATCTTGACTTGTGCCACATCAAACTTACCTGCGATATAAACCGGCATTTCAACGCCCATCGCTAGTTTTTCAGTCGCTTGTGCAGCAGTCACATCAGCTAAACAAATAGCGTGAAAGTCTTTACCTGTTACGCTATGAGTAGCTGCGTTAGTATCAGCGGCAATGATTACCAAGTCGCCTTTTTTATACGCGGTTGCTGTAGTCGGTACGACGCTATCAGTGGTAGGCGCAATATCGACTGGTAATGGCTGTTCGGTTGTGTAATTAAAGTTAGGCATTATTTAGTTCCTTGTGCTTTGGCCGCTTCGACAGCCGCTAGAATTTTACTTTCGCCACTTTGACGACCGCTTGTTGCCTGTTCTTTATCAAGACCGGCTGGCAAATCAGGTGCTTTAGGCTCAACTGGTTTTGCCATAAATTCAGCAACAGCAAACTGTGCATTATCCATCGCTTTAAACGCAGTCACTTGCTCATCGGTAAACGTGCGACCAGTATCAACAGCCAGCTTATCGATAGCCGTTTGGCGGGTAGCGGCTTGCGTTTCTGCTAATGCGTTTTGCGCTGCTAGTGCTGCGGCTTTTGCGTCGGTAGCTTCTTGTACAGCCTGAGCTTTTTCAGCCTCTAGCGCTGTGATTTTGGCTTGCGCCTCTTGTAAATCCATTGATTCCCCCTCGGTTTTTGGATTCGTGTTGCTCTGTTTGGTGCTGCTTGACACTGCCACGCTATCCGCAATCGCATCAATTAGACCTAATTCTTTTGCTTTAACGGCGGTGAATACATCGCCTTCCCAGCCTTTGACTGTTTTGGCATCAACATTGCGCTGTGCTGCTACATGATTAAAAAAGATACTTGCAGATTCATCGACGCCTTCTTGTAAGCGCGTCTTTTCATCGGCTGTTAATGGCATAAATGAATTAAAAGCGGCTTTCCACTTGCCCGAACGGAACAATGAAACCTTTTCGCCATAGCGTTCAAGCCAACCGCTTTCCTCGGTATGGACCACATAAACACCGATGCTGCCAATGCCATTAAGCTGACCTTCTGCTGTAACCTTGCTTGTGCTTGCACCTAGCCAGTAAGCAGCTGAATACATATCACCGCTGACAAACGTTTCAATCGGTTTTGTGGATTGATAAATCGCCTCAGTTGCAATATCAATTCCCTTGATATAACCGCCGCCGCTATCAATATCTAAAACGATACTGGACACTGCGTAGTCGTCATTGGCTTGCTGAATGTAGTCCGCTAAGTTTGCATAGCCTGTCACACCCCATGAGCGATAATCGCTTGAGGTTTCAGGTACTAGCAGACCGCGCACATCGATAGTCGCTACGCCATTCTCAACGGTATAAGCCGCTTCACTGTCGTCATCGCTATATCGTGATAGCGCCTTGAAGTCGATAGACGCAAGCTGATGCTCAAGCCCTGTGCAGCTCATGAGCGCATGACTATCAATATCGCGCTTAATCTTTGCTTGTAAGTTCATGTTTATTCCTTGCCCGGTGGTGATGGACGCACACCTAATATTGGTTTAGGTGAATAACCGCCAGTTAAATTATTATTATCTTGGCGATAGTGACCTCGCCCTATCCAAAGGCCTATACGTACACCAATTGCATAAATAGCAACTGCTATCAGTCCAGCTAATGTCGCACTCATATCATCACCCATTAAAAAGCCGCTCAATTAAGGCGGCTTATTGATTGTCTTTTTTACGTCGCTTTGAGTAAGTGACGACGGCTATATCTATCAGCAGCACAATGGCTCTGAGTATTCGTTTGCGCTTATTCATTCGCCTTGCTCCTCAATCAATTCCTTAGCCTCATCAATCAATGTCGCAAGCTCAGGTATCGGCTGTGCCAACATCACAGTGATAGCCGCCTCAATACGCTGTCTAGCTGCTAGTATCGCACCTGACTGCTTGTAGTAAGTGATAGCAAGCTCCGCTATTTTGTTATTAACCAGTGCTGTCATACGGTTATTGTACTGCGATGGATTACCGCCAAATCCCTCAGTATTGGGGATGTTCGGTAAATCCTCGTCAGTCGTTATACCTTTTGATTCAGCTTGCGACTTGGTAAGTGAGCGCGCTATACAGCGACAACGAAAACCGTCTGGCGGATAAAATTCATCCCAAAATGGATCGTCGATATGCCTTACAACGCCGTCCATTTTTCTATGAGAATCACGCTGTCTAATATCATTGATGCCATCACGTATCAAATAAGGTCGTTCATCTTTATTCTGTTGCTGCTGATACCAACGACCTCGACCATAAGCGCCTTGGATATTGGTTCTAAAAATATTATCCAGCCGATGCTTTGGCAGGTTGATATCAATATCGCCCGCCTTTACCGCCTTTTGAAAGTCTGCAAACGTACCGCCATCAACTAATTGCTCGTTGACCAAGCCCATGACGTGCTTAATCTGCTCAGTCTGTGCAAGCCCTGCGATAGATACCGCTTGTTGACGCTGAATAGGTGTCATGACGTTATAGTAATTATCAGGCAAAACCACGTTACGATTTAAAGCGTAAGCAATGGCCTCGATAAACTGTACGTCAAATCCTGCTGTTGTCGTTGCCATGGTTTAAACCTCGTTAGGTTTTTCAGGCAGTGGTTGCCAATGGGTAATAACACTATTGATAGTTTGACCGTTATTGTTTTCTGTCGAGTACCAATCGCCATTATTAAAACGAGCAATTTCTATCTGCTTAAAATAACGACCCATAATTAAGTACCTGCCATTTTTAGCAGGCTTTGATTTGTCCAGCTCTAACCATGTATCCATAATCAAACCTCGCTACTTTCATCAGCAAAACCATGCACATCAGCAACCATCAACGCCGTATTAACCAACTGTGTAAAATCACTCTCAGCCAATCCCTCACCGCATAGGTTAAACAGTGCCTCACGTAAGCTGTCAGCGTCCGTAGTATTACTTATAGCCGATAGCACCGCATTAGTATCAAACGGCTGTACGCTCGCATTTAGTGCATCATCTGCGACCGCTTCAAGCTCCATTTGTTCGTCTGTAAACTCGCTATCACTGGCAGCGGCTTTAAACGGCACCCATTTTTGACTGGCAAATGAATTAGCCTTGGCTGATATCGGTAATGTAGTCGCACTCCCAAACGTTTCAACGTGTGAGATATGGCGTTCTTCATAACCAAGCTCATCGACAAAGTATGACTTGTTAAAACGTAGGCCCATGTCATAGGCTTTTTTGTCAGCATCTAACTGGTCAACTGGAATAACCTTTTTGGCAATCCACTTAAACTCAGGCGCGTCATAACCATTGGCATAGCAGATAGTATCAATAAACCGTTGTACCGCTTTGAGCGCGTGCTTGCGGTCACTGTTAAAGATAATCTCTTGCTGTTCTTGGTGTATCTTGCCTTGCCCGTAAGTACCGCCGCCGTCTGTACCACTCGTTAGGGTCTGACCTAGCAGATAAGTCGTAATGCCTTGCTTAGTCACATCGTTGTACGATACAAACGCTTCACCATTACTGCCACCTGTGACCGGCGTGACATCCTCGTCAATACCAATAGTCACTACGCCTGAGTTGTGTGCAGAAAGGACTGCATCCGCAAACTTTTGCGCATCCTCATCACTGGTTGCATCAGTCTTACCGATCAATAGTGGTGAACCGAAACGTTCCAAAAACTTAGACCAAAAACGCCAGCCGTTGGTCTTAAAGTAATGCAACCAGTAAATACGGCTTAATAATGACTTACCTTTTGGCTCTAAGTACGTCGGCTTGTGCTGCTGGAATAGATAGCGATACTGATAGTCCACTTGGTCACTGACCGTAATTGCCTTGCTGCCATCGTTTGGATACCACAATAAATCACCATTGGCTTTAGGCTCAAACCAATCAATCGGCTTGCTTGTCAGCTTAGTGACGACATTACGCTTTTTATCGTCTTGTCCCCATACCATCTCAGCGACATCATAGCCGTATAGCTTACTGTCAATCACGCCCTGCAATATCGGCTCTAAGTGCAAATCTAATTGCTCATAGATAAACTCAGCAACCTTGCCTTCACTCGGCATCAACGTATAAAGCGAGCTTGTTAGCTCCTCTGTACGTCTATCCACTGCTTGGTCAATATCGGGGTCAGTAAGTAACGTCTTAAGCGCATAGCGACTGATACCGGCTTTCTTAAGTATCTCGTCAGTATCTTGGCGTATGAGCTGTTGATAAAACAACTTACCGCGTAAATCAATCGCTTGCTCTTGGCTTAGTGTGCCGCCAGCTTTGACACGGTAACGCGGCTTTTTAGTCATGTCTGTCATCTGTACGTCCGTTTGCCAGCAGTGGCTCTATGTCGTTTAGTGGATTTCTTCTCAACCATGTTGTCAGCGAATACCATCATTACCGCATCGAAGCGGTTTGGCGATGGTGTACCTTTTGGCTTCTTATTGATTAATATTTTGCCCGCATTGGTTTTTGCGTAGGTTGGCTGTGATAGTTCAGTGGTTAGCTTGGCAAGTTCATCGAGCGTGCTATCAATACTGATAATGTCGTCAGGATGAAACGCCGTACCCTCGGTCACTGCTCTATGAGTTACTAAGAAGCGCTTGCGTAGTGCCCACCCTGCTTGAGCCTTGAAGTTATCAAAAGCATCGCTGTTCTTTTTGCCTAAGATATCCTCACGCTCCGGCTTATAGATACCGGCTGAACCTCTAAATGGATGAGCATCAACATCAGGTAAGTCTTTGCGTTGCTCATTAACCACCCGAGCATCACCTTTGACACTGGCGCCCAATCCATCAGCATCATACAAAAAGTATTCTGATTGACTGTCGGCTGTAATCTCAACTGCCTTTTTAGACGTGGCAAAAATATCTGAACCTTTACCACTCCATGTATCTAAGTGATTGAGCAATACGCCATGACGACCAGCGATAGAGTTTTTATCAACGCCTTCATCTGCCACATCAAGCGCCATAATCTTACTGCCACTGATAGTAATGCCCAGTTTCTTATGAGCATCGATAGCAGACTGGACCCATGCCGACGGTATCAACACACCCTCAACCGATGCAGAGTAGTCAATATCAATCTCTTGCGCGACTGTCACCGCGTCAAGCTCATCCAACTGTTTGTTGTACCAGGCATCATCTTTGCGCGGATCATCACGCCAATGAAACGTAAATACACGAATACGCCCACTGTGTCGGCGCAGTGCAAATGAGTTATTGCTGCCATTGGGCGTAGATATGTCATTTCGGCTGTTAGTAGTAGCAGATAGTGAAGCATCGACCAAATGCGGACGCTCCAAAAACGCTGCTTCATCAACAAAATACAAGGACGCCCTATCACCACGACCAATACCGTCACCCGCTTCACCAGTAATCACGCTGCCAGTTTCGGGCAATATAATTCTTTTGAAGGGGCTGTGCTTTTCACGAATCCAGCCACCGCGAAACTCTGGCGGTAATCCACTTAAAAACATACGGCCTTTTTCAAACAATGCTTTAGGACTGCCAATCAGGTCAACGTATTCCTCTTTACGACTACCAACGCCGACTGATAAACCGTTGTTATGCAACCCTAGTGAGCATGACAAGCCCATCATGAGCCACGACATACCCATATCCCGTGTCTTCTCCGTAATGGACGGTTTTTGCAACTTCCAACCGTCCATCAGCCAATGAATCCACTCTTCTTGCTTAGGGAATAACAAAAACGGTATGTATGACGGTAAGCCACGCTCAATGTTACGCGGGTCATAAGTCACACCCCAGTCAATAATAAATTGTGCTGGATTGTCTTTGTAAAACGCTTTTAATGCCGGTAATGATTCAGGGTTTTGTCTAATGCGCTGTAGTCGCTCAATGCGCCATTCAAACACCTGTGCATAATCAGGATTTTTAAAATCGAATGCAAAAGGGATAGGCATTATTTACCACCCATAATATCCTGATAGGCTTGGCTTGCTGCTTGAGCGTCACCGTTGAAGTTGTTGATTGTCGGCGTCATGCTGCCATCTTCCGACACATGATTGACCGTATCTTTAAACATACCCAAATGCCTTGCCACGTTATCAAGTGCTTTCATTCTGTCGGCGGTCATAACCTCGATACCGAACTTCGTTTCTTTAGCGCCCTGGTATAACAGTTTAGCGGCTGGTGAAAGCTTTTCAGTATCTGCGATATGCACATGGGGCGAACCTTCACCTCTACAAATACCGCAGTCGGGATTTGGGTCGCGGCTTGGGTCAATCTCACGGGCATCATCGTCATCGCCCATCGTAATGTTATCGCCATAGCAATAACCACAAGCAACACGACGCACGCTAGACAGCTCATTATAGTCAGCATTGGCAATCTGCCACCACATTCCTAAAACATGGTCTTGCGTGATATGCATGCGCTTAGTGCGCTTAGCAATAGCCTCATCGATAGCTGCGGCTATGAGCTCATCCTGCAATAATCGATAGCCTTGCTGTGCTGCCGTCTTTGGACTATAGCCTGCCCTGATTGCTGCTTCTTTAGCGTTGAAGTCAATGATGTACTCATCAACAAACATTTGATGCTTCGTGTTAGTGAGCTTTTTTGACATGCTCACCTCCAATCAGCGAGTATAAAAAATGCCCGGACCATTCAAGGCGGGCAAAAGTGGTTATTTAGTAGCTTCAATCAAATCAACGTAATACTGTGCGTCACGATATCTGCAATTAGCGCGGTCTCTTAGCTTGGTCAGCCAGTATAGCTTTGCAATCTCGTTATCAGTATCGTCCCATCGATGATAAAGCTGTTGGTTAGTTAGCTCGTAGTCCATAGCTTCCCTGCCAAATTTTGGACAATAAAAAAGCCCCACTCGTTAAAGTAGGGCTTAAAATATGCTTGCTCAACACATAAAATGCGGAGCATAAAGGGATACTACTACATAGCTCATTGAGGTGTCAAGAGATTAATACGCCTTCAATAAATCCCGCGCCTCGCTCCATGATTACCTTAACTTTTACGTCTGTTATTTTCTTACCTAATCTCTTGGTCAGCTCTCTTGCAATGTGGCTGGCTGATTCATCGTGTCTAAAGTATTCTTCTAACACGTAATACATCAGCGCACAGATTAGTAAGTTATCGTCCTCAAGCTCATGCGCTAGCATGTGCCCTAATGCTACGTCTAATCGCGCTGAATAGCGTTTAAGCGTTGCCATAGCCGATTCCACCTCTAACGCTTCTTCATCGCTTATATGCTCAAATGCTTCGTATCTCGCATATCGTTTGTGGTCACTGTCACAAACTGGTGCGCAGTTAATGAGTGCTTGCGCTGGACTTGAGCAACCGCCTTTATCTCCAACATTGCGCGTCCATGCGCCCCAAGCAGCCAACTTTACTTTTACGTCTCTATCAATTACGTCGCTCATAATTCAATCCCAAATAAACATTTATAAACTTCGATATACTTTTCTATACGTTGTTATTTTGATAACTGCCGTCTATCGTCAATCTCACACACAATCAAATCAGTACGGCCACCAGTTATGATCTCCTTACCACGCTTCATCAATATCTCGTCAATCTGACTATCATCAACAATGAATTGAGCCTCTACCAATGCGTCCATCACGAGTTTGTTGCGGTTATCAATATCGCTATCGCCTTTACGTGCTGGATAGTAAGTGACTTCCACTGCTATACGCTTCTCAGATGGCTTGTGCGGTGCGTAACGTCCAATTGCTTGATAAGCAGTACGCTTAAACTCTATTGATGCGTCAGTAAGCGTTTTACCGCCACCACGTCGCTGTTTGAGGTAATGATTCACGCTTGGCGGTATTGCTGGGATAGATAATTCTGCTATCAAGGTTAGTCTGGTCATGCTTATTTTTCCTATTTAAGTAATATTTATTATTTTAGTGTTTGACTTATCGTCTGTAGCCCATGTATATTAAGGGTTCTTGGATTAACTCCGTTTAATTCAAACCTCGTAAAACCTCTATTGTTGTCCATTCTTGCGCATTGTTGTCATACCCTAAATGACGGTTATAATCCTTACTACATATACCTTTCCGCTTTGTTGTCATGATTAATGGCTATATACCCCTATTTCTTTTTAAAATATATATACATATACCCCTATAATAATCATGACAACAATGATGTAACCCTTACTACATATACGTTATAATCGTCATTCAACCAATGACAACAATGGACAACAATGAAAATTAAGCATTTTGCATATTTTCATCATCAAAGTTATCTGGCGTGATAAAACAGACTCTTTTACGACCTCGACCAGAAAACTGATCAATAGATACCTGCATAATCTGATTTTCGATGAGTAGCGCTTTAAATACTTGATCACGGTCGTTCGGCTTAGTCGATCTGAACAACTTACTATTGCGCGATAAATCTCTTTGCGTTGCGCCTTTCGAGCCGGTGCGACTGACCATTTCAAGCACATTCAAATACAATCTATGGAAATCACCATCCGCCACATTGGTTGCTGCAGCACGCATAAACCGTTTGCCATAAAAAACCACGTAAGCAATGCACCAATCAGCAATCAATTCGGTAATAACGGGTTTTTCTGAGTTTTCGCACACGGCCAATGCTGTGGCCAAGCGCATGGAGTTTTCAACCCAGCGCCGTGTTAAATCGGGCAGTAAAAATGCACCGGCTTTCTCTTGCGCTTCTAATGTGTCAAGTAAGTCGTCGAACAAATCCATCGCTTCATCACTAATGGCCACTATCTTTGGCGTCGGCGTTAAATCATAGCTTTCAACATTACCCGTCAAATCAGTACGGCTTTGCGGTTGTGGATGGCGTATGTCTTGGGCCCATTCTTTCAAGTGTTCCGGTACCGACTGCTTTTTAATGCGGCGTCGCGCTGCCAATGGTTCAGATGCTTGGATAACGACTTGTCTATTCAAGAAGCCATCCTCAATCTCACCCGTCGTTAGGTTGTCAAAAATTTGACCGGGCGTACCAATGCCAAAAGTAGTAATAGCTGGCCAATGAATGACAATGTTTTTCTCAGCCGTCGCTTTACCCTTAGCGATATCGCCAAGCTGACTGTAGTTTTTAGGGATCATATAAGACGTGGTAGCAGAATATGCTTCAGTTAGCGTGCTGAATGCTTCAGCCATTTGACCGTTACCCGCCTTGCGAGCTGTAGCCAACTGCTTGCCCACTTCATCAGTCACCTGAATATGACAAGGAGATTTACATAGCGCGGTATAGACTGCGCCTGGTGACGTGTTACCACTACCTGATAGCAGCGTCTCAAGACCCGACTCAACCAAGAATGTTTGAATCGATGTTTTGGCGTAGTTCTTACCGACGCCCGTTTCAGCCAGTAGCATGAAATACATTGAGCTCGTGTTGTTTTCTTCTGAAGCATAATTGCGACCGGCCAATGTGCAAGCCAATGACAATGCTGTGAGCACAGTTATTTCGCGCTGCGGTTGGCGGCTATTACCTTCAATCCAATCCGTAACTTCTTTGAGCTTATAGACGGGTATCGTTTTTAGATAATCAGGCACCTGTTCAGCATTGCTATATTTTTCAATCATCACATCCTCGGCGTCATAATCGATATCTTGCGAGCTAACCACGCCAACACCTGACTTTGTATTAATCCAGCCGCTATCCTGCGCCATATGGAAGATGGTCGGAACATCAACACTATCTAGTCCTTTATGGCGAAATGAGCGCCATACTCGGTACTGATCATCATGATCATACTTATCACTGCCCGCTGACCAATCGCACCACATGCCATAAGCACGCTTATCATTGCTAGTGAATAAGCACATGCCGACACGTAACCACGTATCACGATCGTCGTTATCAATAAATGGCAGCGCCTCTAATACGTCATAATACTGACCGTCATCCATACCAAAATTGATAGCCATACCGCTATTGCCGTCAGTTGCCGGACTGGTACTAAATGAGCGAATCCAATCGGGCAATGGTCCCGCTACCGCACCATCGAGCGGACAGCTTGACGCTTCCCAAACGTATTCACCGCCAGAGATATGATTGCTAGGTTCTGCGATAATGTAACCGTTTAGCTTTACATCGACACCCTTACCAAGCTTACCGGGCAACGTACCATCGGGACGTAAGAACAAACGATGCTCACCCGCCCCGCCGGTCAACTGGACCACGTCAGCGACAAGCTCACCGTGTTCGGCTTCCAGTTCTTCCATCGTGTAGTCACCCCCGTTACGAGGGTCTATATCGATTGCGCACAGTCCGCTACCCGCCAAATAAACTGCGATATTCGCTTCAGGATATGTGGTAAACCATTCAGTAATAACTGCTTTATCACTGGTAGATGAATCCTGACCGCGTGGCGCCAATGTGCTAATCGGATGTTTGCCGGGGCTGCATTTTTCAGAGCCACAGGCGCAGCTGCCATCTTTTTTAATATTCCAAGCAGGAAATATTTTCCACCCCAATTCGGCATAAGCAAGGGCGTAATCTAGGCTGCTTTTTAATTCTGTACTCATAAATTTACTCATATATTTTTTAGCGTTTTTATTATTAAGCTACTTTCCAAAGCATTAAAGCGTCGTAAACCCTATCGTCTACTCTGCCTCTATATTCTTCTGCCATATCCTTGACATGAGCTTCTTTCGCTAATAGATAGGCTTTATGAGCTAAAGCAGGGCAATGAAAACGACCTAGATTCTTTGTTTTCCCCCTTATGTTCATACTTGAGAAAAAATTACCTCTACTTTTGTCATAATTAACACCAATTGGATATTCTCCGCGCTTGGCGGCCCTATCTAAAATTAATGAGTTGATCTCCAAGGGCACCAAGGTGCAATTCTCTGGCGAATACTCCTTTCCTTTTCCATTGCTTAAAATGTCCTTGTCAATTTGATAGCCAAGGCCATAAAACTTATTACTTGTGTACCATTCTGCAAAAACTTGGAAGTTGCGCCATTCATCACATAACTTGCAATCGGCATAGGTTGGAAATTTAACGTGGAATTCAGGGTTATAGCATCTATCTATAATTTTCACCCAAACGGCATATTCAATAGAGACCTTGCCATTTTTTTTAGATTTGAATTTACCCACTCCCATAAATCCAATATTTAAAATCACGGGGAGATATGGGTTTTTAACCTCACCCTTTCTTAAGTTAGTAGAATTAACAACGGCCTGATGCTCATGCTTGTCATTGTGTTTTACGAGGATATTTTTAGACCCTTTGTACTCAATAACCGTGACACTACCGCCCCCATTCGTAGGGAACACATCACCTATTTCTATTTTTTTAACTGTCATGCTATAATCTCCAAGTACTAAGTTGTTTTAAAAGAAGTTCTAAGCCCTTTGAGTTCGCAGCTCTTAGGGTTTTTTCATAGAATCTCATCCGCCAATATCCAACCAATCAATGCTTTACCGCGGCAGATGTTTACGATATCCAGCGAGTAATTATTTTTAAGTATGACGATCGCGTTCTTCGTCCCTGCTTCGTTAAACCCAGCCGCTTTAAAGTCTTCCCTGTCTAAAAGCTGACCTTTCTCAAACTTATCCCGCATCGCTTCCAATCTTTTGACCTTGTCTTGATCACGTCTATCTAACATAACTGCCTCGTAAAAAATTGGAATAAACCGTAAATAACGACAAGCAAAAGCAATACGTTGCAGCTCACCCAAACACGGCGCCAAAACTGCATGTTTACCGAATCCTTACGCTCGCTTTCATCGTCGATGGTCTTTTTATTCATAGCTCTTAAATCATCCTGTTTGTTTTGCTCTATGGTTTGGACTAGAGCCATGTGCGCTTGGCGTTCATTGAATTTCATCGTCTTAGTCCTCGTTAAACTGTTCTGAGTGGCTTGTTGAGTATGTCCATGCCGATGCCGTCCTTACATTGCCAACCCAGCCCTTTGGTGGGTTTTTACCATCCCAACCTTCGCGTTTACTTTTGCGCTGTTTTTGCCTACGTTCCACCTGCTCAAACTCACGCTTCCATGCCAAGTCGTCACCGTCAGTCTTCATAACAATCCCCGTAATATTCATAGGCTTCGTCATATTGAGCTTTCATGCGTTCCAATATCTCTTCACACATTGGCTCGGGCGCTACACGTTGAGGCAATGGCTTAATTGATTCATGGCAGCACTTGCCATCAGTTTTGTGCGGGCAGTCTTTACAAGTCATCGTCATAATCCTCATCGAGCGATTCGAGCGATTCGATTTGTAGACTATCCATTGCTGCCAAGGTAGCCTTAGCTTGTAGGTGTTGGCGGTTAATCTCCGCAACTACTAAACGTCTAAGCCAATGACTAGGTTTCATATCCGCTGCATACGCAAGATTTTTAACAGCGTTGGCATATTCAGGCGTTAAGTGGCATTGAAGGGCGCTGGCCAATTTAGGTTTATTAACCATGTTCTACTTCCTTGTTGTTTTTATTAATTTCGCGCTGGCTTCGCTCGTAATCCCAATTAACATCGGGACGCAGTTGCTCAGCGGTTACCTGATCATTAGTAAGTCTTTGAATGTCTAAGCAACGGTCTTTAGGTGGATTTTTAACATCCCATTTATAGACAGCCCAAGGGGTAATATCTAATGCGTAAGCCAATTGAGCGGGATTGCCCAAAATGTCAAACGCTTGTTCAAGTGGCGTTTTGTCAGTCATGATACTCTCCGTATACTACTTTAAGTAGTAATACTACTACTTTTAATAGCAGTGACGCAAGAGCTTATATCGACTAAACTATATTTTTACTACTAAGGGTAGGATAATATGAGCGATTTAGAGGTAAAATATCCTGAGTTTGCAAAGCGATTAATTAATTTAATGAATGCAAGAGGATTGGATAGAACCGCTTTAAGCGACAAAACCAAGATAAGCTACGAGATGATCAGGCGTTACAGCGAAGGTATAGCTAAACCAAGACGCAAAGGTCTTGAGAATATAAGCAAGGCTTTAGGTACTACGGCTCAATATCTTGAATACGGTGGGGAATTTACTACAAAACTTAGCCATGCAGAATTATTGGAAAAAATAAAAGCTATTGAAAACGGCAATAATATTAGCCCTAGAGCATCAGATACACCCGAAGGCACTAAGAAGGTACCCGTTGACCACGGTATGTTAGGCCAGATGCCGGTAATAAGCTGGGTCGCCGCTGGATGTTTTTCTGATGTGATGCCTGTTACTATTGATGATGCTATTGAGTGGATAGATAGGCCTAGCAACTTATCGCCTAGAGCATTTGGTTTAATTATAGAAGGTCGTAGCATGTGGCCAGACTTTAAACCAGGCGAGATTATTTATGTAGAGCCCGATATATCACCTCTAGAACTAAAAGATGGCGCACTGATTGTTATTCACTGCAATGACGACAAACAAGCGACCTTTAAGCAGTTGATCATTGGCGACAGTCCTGATGATATGTATCTAAAGCCTTTGAATAAAGATTGGCCCGATCAGAAAATCGTACCAATGGGTGAATGCACACTTGTTGGCATCGTAGACAGCAAGCTAACTAGGTATAGGTAGACTATGAAACCATACGAATACTATTGGATATGCCATTTTTTGAAACACGCCACACCGGTCGATACGCTTCCATTTGGTTGGTGCGTGTATCGTGAGGCATTGGATTGGGATTAGTTGAATAAATTTTTAACGCTTACGACAACTGTTGACGTGTCTGTTTTTAAATTTACATTGTAAATAAATTGATTTGTTATAATAGTTGTAATAAACCCACTTACTTACCTAATAGGAGATATGATGAAAACTGCATATGAAGTTGCCCAGTTTTTCTTACACCATACCTATGAGGGTGAGAGAGACCAAATCTCAAATCTCAAACTACAAAAGCTACTGTACTATGCCCAAGGGTATTCATTAGCTATTTTGGATAGACCGTTGTTTGATGAGCCCATCGAGTGTTGGCGACACGGCCCCGTGGTCGAAAGTGTTTACCACTGTTATAAGCATTATCGTGATCAATGTATCCCATCGATAGATAGTTTTAATGACAATGTATTCGATTACGATGACTTAGCTATCTTGAATCGCATAGCACTCGAGTATGGTCAGTACTCACCATGGAAACTTCGTGACATGACTCATGAAGAACGCCCATGGAAAGAAGCATATGCTCATGATAATAATGAAATTTCATGTATCAGCATTAAAAATTTTTTTAAAGAACTATTAGATATGACAGACACTTATGATGACAAACATGCTTATTCGTACGATGTAGAAGCCATGCAGGTCTCTATCGATAGCGGAGCTATTCGCGTACCTGATTTTACTGATGGTGAAGACTTTGTTTCTTGGTTGAATGGATAGTTTTTCATTATGCTAGTCAACCTATCTCCTATTTTTATATCCTATCTCAAAAACTATCCAAAGTTAGACCAGCAAAAAATAGGTGCTTTTGTTGATCATGTAAAGCAATACGGATTATTAAACTTAGAAGGTCGCAATAAGTCCTCAGATAATGTACCAACAGATGACCCTAATTGGTTGAGTAAGGTCAGACAAGCACAAAACAACAACCTATGGCATTACCATATTGGCATAACTTACTATGTGGGCACATACGGTGATAAAACTAGTGAATATGTTTTACACTACACTTTGGATGTAGTACATGATCAAATAACTTTAGTGTATATGTCGCCTCACCCACCTTTTGAACTACCAGATGAAAAGCACTTAAATTGGAACGCATAATTTAGGCAAACCCACTATGATAGTGGGTTTTTTATCGCCTACCCTACACCCGACCCGCTTTGTGCGGGTTTTTTCGTAAATTTACAATTAACTAAGTAATATTTAGCCATTGAACCACCTTAACGGGTGGTTTTTTTATGCTTAAAAATCAGTAACTTATAAAATAATACTACTTTTAGTAGAATTATTTACTATTATTAGTTGCACTATACTACTTTAGGTAGTAATATTACCACATCGCAACGAGATACACCGAGTCGACGAGACAGCGATTAGTTATTTAAAAACATGTCAGCAAAAAAGGCCAAACCCACATTGCACCTAAGGAGGATGCCGCAATGGGAAGTCGTGGAAACACGCGTATTAGAAGTACGGTTTTTTACAAACTTGCGGGCGCTACGGCAACCGCAGGCAGTAAGCAACTAACAAAGGATGTCCAATATGGAAAGAAACGTATTGAAAGGCATGGTAACGATCATCGCTTTGGCCATATTCATCGTATTTCTGCCAAAAGCGTGCGCTACACAAGCCGCCAATGAGCAAGCCGCTGTCGAGCTACACAAAGATAGCATCCGCACTACTTATATAAGCCCCGCTGATCAAGTCTACATAGATTTTGCCAGCGACGATTTTAAGAAAGCCAATCAACACGCAAATGAATTTTTACGTGCAAATAGGCAAAACGAAACGAAGTAAACAATCAAACGGAAGGAATAAAACAATGAACGCATTTGTCACCCAAGCTGCTAAAGCAAGCAACGCACCAAGCGCCATCGCCCCAGTTGCACCGGCCATGGACAATGAAATCGATGTTCTTGCCCGTCATTGGCAAGAAGCGAAAGAAGCGGAAGCAGCCGCAAAAGACCGCCGCATACAAGTCGAAAGCCAAATCACTGAATTGGTAGGCTTCGCTGAAGAAGGTACCACAAACGCTGAAGGTATCTTATTTAAAGTGAAGACCGTCGGCAAGCTCACCCGCTCATTAGATGATAAGGCCATTCAATCAGATTGGGACAAGCTACCCAATGAGATTAAGCAGTGTGTCAATTTCAAAGCATCGCTGAATACCACTAAGCTGCGCGCACTTGAAACCATGCGTGATGACCTTGTACCACTTATGGCGCAGTACATGACCACCAAAGCTGCTAAACCTAGCGTATCAGTGGAGGTTAAGTAGATGGCCATTAAATTAACGACCACCCGCGAACAAGCGCAAGCAAACGGCGTCAAAGTGCTGGTCTACGGTCAAGCGGGTGCTGGTAAAACAGTCCTTTGCGCCACCACGCCCGACCATAGTAAGACGGTCATTCTATCCGCTGAATCAGGTCTGCTTTCAATTGCCGATGCCGACATACCAGTCGTGCTTATCGAGTCATATAACGACCTATTGGAAGCTTATACATGGCTCACGACGACTGAGCAAGGTCTGTCATACGACTGGATTTGCTTAGACAGTATCAGTGAGATTGCAGAAGTCGTGCTGAACCAAGCCAAGAAAGAATCGAAGGATCCACGCGCCGCTTACGGCGTCATGCAAGAAAAGGTGGAAGACGTTATCCGTGCTTATCGTGACTTGCCACGCAATGTCTACTTTAGCGCCAAGATGGAATCTTACCAAGACGATGCAAAAGTCGTCCGTTACCGTCCGATGTTCCCTGGTCAAAAGCTGACCGCAAACATCCCCTACTTTTTCGATGAAGTATTTTTAATGAAAGTCGAGAAAGATGATCAAGGTATTCCCCTGCATTACCTGCAAACCCAAGCCGATACTAAGTACCCTGCAAAAGACCGTAGCGGCAAATTAGATATGGCAGAACGTCCCAACTTGGCCGCCATCGCTGCGAAAATTCGTGGCGATAAGCAACAAATCGAAGTAATCCAATCAAACGAAACTGAAACCAGTATCGAAACTAACGAAGCATAAGGAATTTAATCATGGCTCTATTAGACCTGCAGTTTGACCAAACCGAAATCCAAGAAGCACACAAAAACGATTTCGACCCAATTCCAGCCGGTACTTATACCGCTGAAATCACCCGCTCTGAGATTAAAGATAACAACTCAGGCAGTGGCAACCGCTTAAGCCTTGGCTTAAAAATCCTTGACGGCCATCACGCGGGTCGCCTTATCTTTCAAGATATCACGCTACGCAATAGCAATCCTATTGCACAGCAAATCGGACGTAAGCAAATGGCACAGCTTGTTAGTGCGTGCGGCAAGTCATCAGTACAAGACAGCAGCGATTTGCACGGTATCCCGATGGAAATCAAAGTGTCTATCCGTATAGACAAGACTGGCCAATATGACCCAAGCAATGAAGTTAAGAAGTTCGCCGCCATCGCTGGTGGTGGTCGCCCACAGTTTAGCGCACAACCGCAAGTGACTGCCCAGGGTCAACCAACCTCAGCACAGCAACCTGCAGCAGCTCAAAGTGATTTACCACCTTGGCAGCGTGGTTAATCGTTAGATAAAAAAGGGTAAGCAGAACATCGCTTACCCGCCTTTATTTTCATGTGTCAACTGGGTGTAAGTAATCACACAGTCGAACCAGTTGGCACCTCAAAATGAACGCAAACTAAAACGAAAGTAAGGAATAAAACGATGCTTATACGTACCAATCAAATCAAACGCGAAATAACGCCTCTATCGGTTGCTGATCAGTGGCTTGAAGATAATCCTCACCGTAAAGCTGAAAACATGACTGGCATTACCGTCAGTGATGAAGTCCATGCAGCGTATGGCAGAAACCCGTCACGCTTGTTTGATAAAGACAAGCCCAAAGATGAGCTTGCACCCAAGCGTGCCAAAGCTGTCAAAAGAAAGCCCGCTAAGACCTACACCAGAGTGTCAACTGGTCAGATTAGATTTAGCGAAAGCGTCAAGCAGTACAACGATGACTTGGCAAATTTTGAAATGCGTCTAAGAAACAAAGAGCTTATCAAGATTGAAGACTTTGGCGAACGCTCACGTCAGACCATTTTTAAGATGATCAGACAGCTACGTGATAATGACTTAAACGTGCTCACACTCAGCACCAGTGACAAAACAGCAGTCGGCTGGATATTGGAAGACACCTTAGAGGGCTTAAAACATGGCTAGGAATAAACATCCTGGGCCATGTTACTACTGCAAAGGTTGGGTAGAAAAAGGTCAAGGACACTTCGAGCGTAATTGTGGCGAATGGCGAACCATTCATGCCGATTGCGTATTTGCTATGCGTGAATTTAAAGAGCGCAAACATCAGGAATCATTAGAAATGGCTGATTTAACCGAACACGTCAAAGACGACGCAACATTGAATGCCTTATATGACGGCATCAAAGCCAAGCACAGCGACTCACCACGTCGTTACCTTGGCGGCTCTATCATTGGTAAGTCATGCGCCCGTCAATTGTGGTACGACTTCCGCTGGGTACACTTTGAAGACTTCGACGGTCGCTTACTGCGCTTGTTTGAAACGGGTCATCTTGAAGAACCGCGCATGGTCAAAAACATGCGTGATGCTGGTATCGAAGTTTACGAAGTCGATGATCGTACTGGCCAACAGTTTGGCGTTCAGTTCCATGGCGGACACTTTCGAGGTCATGCGGACGGCGTTGCCATTGGCATTAAGGAAGCACCTAAGACGTGGCACTTATGCGAGTTTAAAACGCACAACGACAAGTCATTCAAGCTGCTATTAAAAGACGGCGTTGAAAAATCAAAGCCCATGCACTTTGCACAAGTCCAAGTTTATATGCTGGGCCTTGGCTTAACTCGTGCTTTCTACTTAGCAAAAAACAAGAACGATGACACGCTCTACGCTGAGCGCATCGAGTACGACAAAGTAAAAGCTGAAGAATACGTTGAGCGTGCACGTCGCATTATCTTTGCTGAAGAACCACCAATGCGAATAAGCGAAAAGCCTGATTGGTTTGAGTGCAGATTTTGCGCCTATTCTGATTACTGCCATGGTGGTGTTGATGTTATCCCCGACCCACTGCCAAACGTCAATTGCCGTACTTGCATACATAGCACACCGCAAACTGACGGCACATGGTTATGCGAGCTGCGTAACACTACATTGCCCTATGAGCAGCAATTAGAAGGCTGTAGCGAACACAGATGGGTGCCGCAATTACTGCCAAATCTAAGCGTGCTAGAAGCTGAAGAAACCGCACTTGGCGCAACCGTTGTTTGGTACTGCAGAACGGGTGACAGTGATTGCTACGTGAATAACGGCAACGGCTCAATTGTTAGCCAAGCAGAATATGAGGTGAAATTATGAAAAAGCTAACGCAAGCGGTAATCAATAAGGAAACTAAGACAGTGAAAGGTTCTTCGAGCGACCTTACCGGTGACGAGATTTATGTTAGTCAGCTATCAAAGTTTAAAAAATTAGACCCTAGTATTTTTTGCTTCCTACATGAGAGATGGCGGCATATAGGCATAGAGGCAGACGGCTGCGCTTTTGCCTACGATTTGCCGGTTGAGAGTTGTGGAAACCAATTCGTACACACTCTAACAGGTGATTTCACAGACAGACTTTTCATCGGAAAGGGTTTTGATGCCGACGATTGGGAACATAGTTTGATAGATAGAGAGGATGATTAAGTGTATAAGCTAAGAAACTACCAAGAGCGCACGCTCACTGAATTGTATGATTGGCTGAATCGTCACCCTGACGGCAATCCCGTTGTCGATGCTTGTGTCGGCGCAGGTAAGTCAATCATCATTGCTGAATTTTGCCGACGTGCTATTGAGCAGTACCCACAGACGCGCATTGTTATGTGCGTCGCTAGCAAAGAGCTGTGCCAACAAAATTTGGACAAGCTACGGGCAATATGGCCAGAAGCACCCGCCGGTGTTTGCAGTGCTGCCCTTGGTCAAAAAGACGTTGAATCACAAATCATCTTTGCAACCATTGGCAGTATTGCAAAACGAGCTCACGAGCTCGGCACTGTAAATCTACTGGTCGTCGACGAATGTCATAACGTCAATACCGACAATGCCGGTATGTACCGCACCTTTATCAGTCAGCTTAAAGAATTTGGCAGTCCTTACCTTTGCACCATTGGCTTTACTGGCACGCCCTTTCGCGGTGATGGCGTATGGCTATGGCAAGGCAAGGACCCATTATTTAAAGGCACAGCCACTCGCGTGTCCATGGATGAATTGCTTGAACAAGGATACCTTGCGCCACTCGTCATCGATACTGAAACGCCTGAAACCATCGATACAAGCAATGTAAAAGTAGCTGGCGGTGATTATGTGATTAAAGACTTGGAAGGTGCAGTTATTGACCCCGCCATCATTAAATCAACCGTTGACGATATGTTCAAGCGTGGCACAGAGCGCAAAAAGTGGTTAGTGTTCTGCGTCACCATTGCTCATGCCCAAGCGGTACTCGATGAAATCAATCACCGTGGCAAGATTAAAGCAAGCATTGTCACTAGCAAAACGCCCGCACGAATACGCGATGCAACATTGCTTGACTACAAAGCACCCACTGGCAGTCACCCCGATGTTATTGATTGCCTTGTCAACGTCGCTTGCTTAACCACCGGATTTGATGCGCCTGAAACTGACCTTATCGCCCTGCTTCGCCCGACCAAATCGCCCGTTCTTTACGTGCAGATTGCTGGACGCGGTATGCGGATTGCAGATGGTAAAAAGGATTGCTTATGGCTTGATTACACATCAACCACTCGTGACCTTGGGCCCGTCAACCTGATCAAAGGTCGCAACAAGCAGAACAGTACAACCGAACAAGGCGCACCATTTAAATATTGCCCTGATTGCGGAAACCCTAATCCTATCCACCTTGATGAATGTATCGAGTGTGGCGCGTTCATGCCAAGTGATAGCAAAGACCCGCACGGCTTTAAGGCTGGTCAAGCAATGCCCTTGCATGGCTTCCAAACGCCGCCTGAAGAATGGTTTGATATTCAGCAAATCGGTTATTACAAGCACCCGGGCAAGAATGGCAAAGCGCCAACCATGCGGATTGATTACTTTTACAGCGAGCTTGAAGAACCTATCAGCGAATGGAAGTGCTTCGAACACGAAGGCTTTGCTCTACGCATGGGCTGCCAATGGTGGACTGATCACATGCCACACGCCAATGTGCCATTTACCGTAGATGAAGCGCTTGAAGTTATTCACGACCCAAGCCAAGGCGTTATTGCTCTACCAACTCGCATTATGTGCCAACGTAACGGCAAGTTTATGCAAGTTAAAAAATATCAGTACGGTAATACGCCAAACATGCCAAAAGTTATCAGTTATAAACCCAGCAGTGCGGGCAACTTAATTCCATTTTAAAGGACCAAACCATGTCCAAGATTAAGAACCGCGACAAACGCAAAAAGTCGGCAATAAAAAAGGCGAACCAGGTTAAAGCAAGTAAGCCTGAAATGTACGAAGGCTTTATGCGCATACCGCTTAATAACTCATTCACCCCGAATGAAGTAAGAATCCGCACTGAGTACGAAGGCGACTGGGTAAGCCCAAAAGTGCGCGCAACGATCATGAATGAGCCGCGTATGTTTGTAGTCACTGCCCACGTCTTTATGACCGACGGCAAAAGATATTGCGCGACTATTGAATATCAAAGTTATGGCGGTCGGGAAACGATACCGGACGCCGCAAACATGGCAGTCGATGCAGCACGTAACGGTAGTGGTCTTATGAATATGAGCGAAACTTACATCATTGTTCGCGCTCAAAAAGATATGACCAAATTCCCGAAAGAAATTGATGTTGAAGCGCTTAAAGCTAAGCAGCAGAAGAAAGTGCCGGTCATGGGCTTGGTACAGCCGTTTGACTATGAATATTTATGGGATGAATTTACTAAGGAAGCGAAAGCATAAATACATGTGCTTTGAAAAAGCAGTCAAGGCAAAGCCGAACGCCCACGATACGGGCACCCTATTTTATAAGAGGATTGAGGTTATGAGCTTAGATATTGATTTAATTATAGATGGCGAATGTGCGTGGTCGCGAAATATAACGCATAACGTCAATGATATGGCTGCGATAGTCGGCGCTTATCACTACTTATGGCGACCTGAAAACGTAGGCGTGGTTAGGGCTGCCGATAATATCGAAAACCTAAGGCGCTCGCTTGGCATGATGTATTTAAACTATGAAAGAATGAAAGCGATGAACCCTGAAAATGGCTGGGGTGATGTTGACGGATTGATAAATTTCACTAAAAGTTATTTAGATGCTTGCATTGAATACCCTGATGCAATAATTGAAGTCAGTAGATAAGGATAAAAACAAATGACCCAAAAACTAAACTGGACGACAAACGATATGGCGTACACCGATAGTCACAGCTATCGAATTGAGACTATCGGCAGTAGTCATCGTGTGATTTATAGCGCAAAAGGTGATTACCCAGTTTTTCAATCAAGCGACTTTGACAGCGTAGCAGCGGCTAAGGCATGGGCGCAAAACTATCATAATAAATATGGGGCAAGTCATGAGTGATTTACCGTTACAGCCGTTGGTTTGGGGTGTTGATGAATACACTGGAGAGCCTGTAAGTAACAGCTTGTTGCATGGCTATATAGTAATGAATGATGGCAATGGCAAGTTTAAGGTGGCGTACTACTTACTATCAGGTGGTACATACACAAAGTTTGCCACTGGCTTTGCAACCATTGATGAAGCCAAAGCATGGGCTTGGAATCACTACAACGAGAAGATGCAGCCGTATGTTAAGCCGATGCCGACTTGGATTGATGTTAATGAGCGGTTGCCTGAGCGCAAGGAGTTGCTAACCGACAAAGATAAATGCCTAGTATTAACTGAATGCGGCAAGGTATGGACTGGTTTCTACAATATGTATATCAAGCCTGATGATTGGTACTTGCACGGCTGGACTCAAAAGGAAGGTTGGCATCCGTTTAAGATTGTCGCTTGGATGTTGGCTAGTGAATTTAGCACTATGCAAAATTTGCATAAAGGAGAGTGATTATGAAAGTAATTGAGGTTGAGGTGGTATGTGTGCATGAGGGTGGTCATGGTTGCTTAGTATCAGATGGCGGTGACCTGTTAGCAAAAGCCAAGCATATTGTAATGAGTCAGGTTGATGATCAAATCAAAGAGCTTGAATCACATAATGATAAATTCTGGGATGATGTTATAGCTGACTTGAAGCGTGTCCGACCTTTGATTTTAGCGGCAGAAAGTATCGAGGGGTTGAAAGCGGTTAAGTTTGAGGCAGCAGGATTAGAGGTTAATATTTACGAGCGTTATGTTTACGATGGTGAATTAAGTGAGGTGACAAAATGACGGGAATCTACTACACCACTCAGGACCTTAAGCAGATATTCCAATGGAAGTCTGACGACACACTGGCCCAACGCCGTAAGTCTGGTTTTTTACCTGAGCCAGATATTCAAGGCCGCCCTAACAAGTGGCTAAAATCAAAAATTGATGCTATTGTTGGCATTGATTCGAATCCAAAAGAAGGGGTCGAACTCGAAGCGCAAGAGTAGCCATTTTCACCTATGACGGTATCGATGGCGGTATCGTCAACATATATTATAATAATAACTATAAATATCAGCACCTTACTAAATAAATTCGAGTACCTGTAAGCGCACCAATCATTGTATTTAGACATAACCTCGCATTACCTCAAGCCCTTTAAACACCTACCATACATAGTTATCAGTCTTTATTAAACACTTGTCACAATGGTTGCGATGTATTT
>Ga0098063_1000052_pt1 | contig 38707 bp, 49 predicted proteins | sample 24_taG_FD_77065 | JGI IMG/M metagenome (GOLD analysis project Ga0098063, IMG submission 77065) | Marine viral communities from Cariaco Basin, Caribbean Sea - 24_WHOI_OMZ | ecosystem: Environmental > Aquatic > Marine > Oceanic | place: Caribbean Sea: Cariaco Basin | collected 2014-11-08 | reverse complement strand
CTTCTGGCCAAGCCATTCTCAGGCTCCACGATCCCAAACCCAGGCCAGCGGCACAACATGTTTGGTGCCCTCAAGGAACAAGCTTTTGGTACACGGTATGGTCGCAAAGCGAACATTCAGATTCGGTAGCAAGGCGTGCGCGTTGTACTCATTACCAACACCTGAAGATTTGCCTTAAGTCCAATCATAGGCCAGGAGCGTCTAGTGGACCGGGGTAAGTCCATGTAACGCTTTCAGCGTGTCTACTGTATCGGGGGCCAGCCAGAGAGCAGGGGTGCAGATAAAGGAATTTGCAGGTCAGCGCGGCTCAATTCCGGCATCGTGACCGGCGATTCCGGAAAACTACCCGAAATCGGTCACGTTCAAACGGAATGGGCGGTCACGATGGGCCGGAATATGCAGAAAGAGTGGGGAGGGTATTTTTTACCACTTTATGTGGGAATCCAAAGGGTGAGTTTACAATTGGCACAAAAAAACGAACAAACTGCACAGTTCTCCGAAACACAGCGGATAAAGTTACGTCTCCACCCTACTAGGAGACACAGCCATGCATAAATTTGAACTCCACGGTACTGACTCGGCACCAAAGGACTCCCTACCACTTTTAGAAAAATCTAAGAAGGCTTTCGGGATGATTCCCAACCTACATGCGGTTATGGCGGAGGCACCTGGCCTGCTCGAAGCCTACCAAAGGCTTCACGATCTGGTGCTGGAAAGTAGTTTCACAACTGACGAAAAAACCGTCGTCTGGCAGACGATCAATGTTGAACATGAATGCCATTACTGCGTTCCAGCCCATACATTTATTGCAAAGGGTATGGGCGTAGAAGATTCCATTTCGGATGCATTAAGGAACAAAACCCCGCTTCCTACACAAAAGCTGGAAACCCTGAGAGTCTTCACTCTTAGTGTGGTTCGCAAGCGGGGTGACGTTGACACTGCTGAATTTCAGTCGTTCTTCGAAGCGGGCTTTACCAAGCGTCAAGCCCTTGAAATTATTTTAATACTCTCCCAAAAGGTAATGAGCAACTACGTCAATCACTTTGCCGACACGCCTGTGGACGTGCCATTTTCTCGGTTTAAGTGGAAGTAAATACCTGGACGAGCACCTTTGACGTTATCGAACAGTGTCAAAGGTGCCTATTTCCACCTTGAACGCTCCTTCTGTCAGAGTATCCACTCCTCTACTCCACCCTTTCTCGACATTCCATGGGGGGAGGAAACGTATCAAGTGACGACGTTCAGAAGGTTCGTTCAGCCGGAAACAGCGACGCCGAGCTGGTCGAAATCATTAGCAACGTAGCCCTGAACGTTCTGACCAATTACATCTAACGGGTTTTGGCGACTTATATCGATTTTCCGTCGGTTCAGGCCGCTATCGGAGTAACACAATAGAGATCACGGTGGCGAAAAGGAACCACCGTGATCTCCATTTCATTGCTACCATGCTGGAAAATCTCAATCCAAGCCCGCAGGATTGACTGAGCCCTTCAGGTACGCGTGGCAATTCTGAACAAAAACTAGCCTTTTCTTACCCACCACTTGAGAGATCATCTGCTCGTCAACGTCCAACAGCGCCACAATGCTCAACGCGCTTTTATTGCGAAGATCGCAAGCTGTGGCCATCAATTCAACGGTGCTCTATTTCTGAACGAATTTCAGATAAAACCACCGCCGCAAAAGCTCCTTCATTCCCTCTGTCGGTATATAATTTCCCTGCGATACCTGAGTTAAACCGGTCATGGCGCCCCTCCCGAACCTAATCAACGATAGTCATTGGTTTGACGATCAGGGCGGCCGGAATGTTACAGGAGGGTCTCCTCAAGAATCTTGACGCCGAATTAAGAAGTTTACTCACGAACTACTGGTTTAAAGTATCTTCCACCCACTTCAGAAACCTGACTGCACCGCGGGTCTCAAAGCTGTTCTTGTTTGGTACGTAATAGCAAAGGTTTGACTCTACCGGCTGGGTTTCAAACTGGTGTAGAAGTTTGGTCTTTGACAATCTTGCAGCCAGCGTTGTCGAGCAAAACACCAGTCCGTTTTCCGCCATTGCCTGCTGGATTCCGAAAATCTCTTGATCAAACTTTTTGAGTCTTATATCAGCTCCATCCAGTCCATTTTTTTTCAACCAGGCGCCGAATGGAGGATCCGGTAGCGATCTGTTTTTCCACTCGGTTGTAAACACGGTAATAGCCTCATTTGCCCACGCGGGCGGCTCCTTGCCATACGCGCCAAACACATTAAACGACTCGGATTTGACGACATCAGCTGCCTGAACTTTTGAGGCATCGCCGAGACGGATCGGAATAATGTAGGGCTGGCTGTCGACAGACTCGCCTGTCGAAATTTCGATAGAAATATCCGGGTTGGCTTGCTCAAATTCGTGCTGGGACGGGATCAGCACCATGGCTGCCAAGGATGATGTTGTTGTCACCCTGACCGCACTGCCAGCCTCCATCACCTCTTCCAGAGCACTGTCAATTCTCTGAAATCCCTCCGAGGTGGCTTTTGCCAATCTTGAACCTGTTCCCGTAAGGGATATCCGTCTCCCCTGACGATGAAACAAACTTATGTTTAACCGATTTTCCAGGTTGCCGATGTGGTGCGAAATTGCGGTTGGCGTCAGCGAGAGTTCCTCTGCAGCCAACTTGAAGCTTCCCAGACGAGCAGCCGACTCAAAGGCTTTCAGTGCCTGTAACGATACCTGCACGCGTAATCTCCGAAGTTAACACCAGGTCACAGCTATTCTAGATGAATCTGACTCATCTGTAAGTGCGCTCTTTTCGTTTGTCCCAGCCTCCAGAGGCCCACAAAATGACGCCTGTTATTCACCAACCGAGGAAACCAGAATGAGCACACTATTACACATCGATTCCAGCGTCAGGGCCGCAACTAACCCGAACCCGGATCACGATTCCATATCGAAGAACATCGCTCGTCGATTTATTGAGACCTGGCAACAGAATCGGCCCGAGGATGACTATATCTATCGTGACGTTGGGATGAACCCACCTGATTTCATTTCACAGGATTGGATTGGCGCGGTATTTACCCCTGAGGAAAAAAGGACCCCGGCGCAGAGAGAAAGACTCGCGCTTTCCGATACGCTAATAGCGGAGGTGGCCAAGGCCGACGTTATCCTGATTTCCTCACCAATGTATAACTATGGCATGCCCGCTCACCTGAAGGCCTGGTTCGACCAAATCGTGCGCATCGACAAGACGTTTGATTTTGATCTCTCACGGGGAGACTTCCCCTTGCAGCCCCTACTCTCAGGTAAAACGCTGATCATAGTCACTTCCAGCGGAGAGTTCGGCTTTGAAAAAGGCGGTATACGAGAGGACTCTGGTCACCTTGCACCGCACCTGCATACGCTGAGCAAGTATCTGGGGATAGACACAGTCTACGAAATTGCAGCCGAATACCAGGAATTCGGGGACGAGAGGCATCGGATGTCAGTCGCCAAGGCCAGGCAGCGAGCCGAAAGCCTTGCCGTCAAACTAAGCATTTCAAACCTGACTCAATCGTCGAATCATGAGAGTGCCGATGTGTAAGTCAATTACAGAAGAACGCCTGACGGAGTCTGCCGATATCGCCATTGATTTGGCTGTCAGCAGTGTCAAAGCCAATGGCTTACCGTTTTCGGCAATTATTCTTGATCGAAATGGAGACCTGATTGGCCAAGGGGTAAATCAGGTCACCAAGCATCTCGACTGCACCGCACACGCTGAAGTCCAGGCAATCAGAGAGGCTTCAAGGAGCACAAAGGACGTTTCTCTCCGCGGGACAACACTGATTGCTTCAGGAGAGCCTTGCGCCCTCTGCTACATGGCAATTCGTATGGCGGGGATTGAGAAAGTTGTTGTGTTGTCGAATCGATACGAGGTGCAACAACACGGGTTTAATTATCTGTGGACATACGAGTACCTCAACGAGAGTCTCTTTCAGGATATTGAGGTTCTTCCCATCGATCACGAGAGGAAGTTGCTCCCATTTCAGTTGGCCCAAATGAATTAGAGCGATTCAGAGCCTACTTCGCCAGTAATCCACGATACAAATGCGCGAACTTTGTCCGTGCGAAATTTCGCTTCTGGCGCAACCAGGTAATACTGGTATTGCGCCGGGACCGAAAATTCAATCGGGCTCTGAAGCAAGCCGGCTTTAAGAAGATCGGCCACGAGGCTGTACCGCATCAATGCTATCCCCCTGCCGGCCAGTACGGCCTCTACGAGGGTCGTTCCCTCAGTTACCCGAAGCGTTATGGAGCTGTCAGGTATTTCGATGCCGAGTTCTTGCTGAAACGCTCGCCAGGAGCTTTCGAGGTCGCCTGATTCATCAATAAGCCATGGAAGCTTTGCCAGAGTCTCAGGCGTCACGCTGTCGTTATCAATGAGCATGCTGTGACACACTGGCAGCAGTTTTTCTTCGAGCAATAGCCTGGACTCCAGCCCGGGGTAATTACCGCTGCCAAAACGAATCGCGAGATCCACACCATCACCCTGGAAATCGACCAACTGCAGATTGGGCTGAAGACTCAACTGGATCTCAGGATGAGCTCGCTGAAACGAATCAATTCTGGGCACAAGCCACCGACTGGCAAAAGATGGCACCGTTGCCACAGTCAGGCGTCCGGGATCGGAGTTTGGTGCAAACAGGGCTATCCCACGCTCAAGCTCCTGAAAGCCCGTTTCCACATAGCCCGAGAGTGCCCGGCCCTCATGGGTTAATTTCACTTCGCGGGTCAGCCGGACAAAAAGCTTTAAACCAAGAAATTCCTCAAGACCGCGGATATGGGTGCTCACGGCCGCCTGGGAAATGTTCAGAGCCTCTGCCGCCGATTTGAAGCTCAGCTCTCTGGCAGCGTACCGAAATGCCTGCAATGCCCTTAGCGGAGGTAGTTTCTGCATGGGCTCCACTCTACTTACGGTTAATTTTTAATTAAGCATATATCAGTTTTACCCGTTTGTTATCCGAACCGTTCATTGAAAACATTCAGTGACTAAACCCACTGAAGGAACACGCATCATGAAAATTGAAGTCCCAATCATCAGTGCCTTTGTCGACGGCGATTCAGGCGGCAACCCTGCAGGTGTTGTGCTGCACGCCGAACGGTTCAGCTCTGCGGAAAAACAGAAGATCGCCGCTGTTGTCGGGCTTTCGGAAACGGCTTTTGTCTCCCCCTCTGACTCAGCAGACATAAAGCTGGAATTCTTCACACCAACCCAGCAAATCGCACATTGCGGGCACGCGACCATCGCAACCTTCAGCTTTCTGAGGCAAAAAGGTCTGCTAGCGAATAATCGGTCGTCGAAGGAGACCATAGATGGCCTGCGAACAGTCAACATGGAGGGCGAAGCCGCCTATATGGAACAGAAAGGTCCTCGCTTCGAGCCGCTGAACGAGAATGATCTACAGACCGCCCTGCTCTCACTTGGAATAATTGCCGAGGATCTGATCGAGGGTACCGAGCCGATGCTGGTTAATACCGGGAACAGCTTTGTGGTGCTGGGCATTCGCGACAGCGAAACAATTAAAAATCTTGAGCCGGATTTCAGCCTCATCGAGAAACTCAGCGAAGCACTGGATCTGATCGGTTTCTACGTGTTCTCCCTCGATGGCGTTGGCGCCGGCAGAGACGCAGGCGCCCGCATGTTTGCTCCCCGCTACGGCATCCTGGAGGAGTCTGCGACGGGAATGGCAGCTGGCCCGCTGGCCTGCTATCTGCGTGAGCAACTCGGTATACAGAGGCAGGAATTCACTATCGAACAGGGCCGCTGGATGGCCACACCTTCACCAAGTGTCATCAACGTAAGGCTGACCATTGGAACCGACAACAGAATCGAAAACCTGTTCGCAGGTGGCCGGGGCAAGATCAGAGAGGTTGTTGAAGTTGAGGTAATCCATCACCTGACCTGATGTGTTGTATACCGCAAAGCAATTTTTTCTGAAGACGGGAAAGCAAGAGAATAACCATCAAGCCAATACGGCGATGCTGTTTAACTCAACTTTCTTAAAAGGTGGAATATCACATGAACGCAATCAACAAGTTCTTTCTCGTTTTCTCTGTAATCGCTTTCTCCGCTTTCGCACAGGCTGAAGGTGTGAGCCAGGAAGATATCGATCGTGGAAACAATCCAGCGACCGAAACAGTCGATCTTGGTGTCAGCAACTAAGCTGAGCACACCGAAAAGGGGCGGTCACCATGACCGCCCCTTTTTTTGTCTGCTCCATAATCAGATTTCCTGGATGCCGCTCAAGGCAATAGTGGAGCGGCACAGTGCCGCTCTTCAGGTGAAAGACACCAGTACTAAAAGCCCGAAAAACACGCTGATAACGGTTGTAACACCCGAAACGTCCGAAGTGCCGCCGTCGCCCGTGATCCACCGACGCACAGCTTTCAGGAAACGTTTGGGAGTGTAGATGTTTTTGCGGTAGTTGCTCTGATAGTAGTGCAACAAAAACAACGGCATGGTTTCTGTATCGAAACGGTACCACAGCTTCAGTACCCCAAGGATATCCTTTCGACAGGCCCAGCTCTGAACAGATGACGGCAGCCAACTCAGGGGAATAGCTGAGCCAAAATCGATGATTGCGGGGTCGCCCTGCCCAGACACAAGAATGTTTCCGGAATTGCCAAGGTCCATGTGGGCAACGCCATGCTGGTGCAGGGTTTTCACATCACTGAAAAGCTGTGAGAAGAAGTTCTCTGGGAGACCCTTGCCGGCCGCAATATCCTTTACCGGCCTACCCTCGATCAAACGATAATGAATGGTAGGCGAAGCGTCTGATGGCCGACTGACTTGATCAGGCGTGAAATCCAGGTGCTCGACTTTTTTCAGCATCCTGAATTCGTGAGACGCGAGAAACCTGAAGTAATTCCCGAGCAGGCCCCGGGAGAATCTGAAAGCCTTGTATACGTGCCTGTTGCCGCTGCTGTCTGCGTTTACCGAAATGATTGGCTTGTACCATTTCTGGTCAGCAGTATCAGTGACTGCAGCAGGCTGCCAGCTGGAACCCATCGACGGGCAGTTCGTTTGGCCTTTCATTTCCCCTCCCAACTCCAGGACATGCAGATTATTGGGCAAGCCGGCCGGTTCAATCGTGGTTTAACCAGCCCCTTGCCGATGCCGCGAATGGCGACATCTGCAGAGGATTATTGGAAGTTTTCGGGACGCTGAATAATTCCGTTGCGGTATCTTTGTCATCACTGGAAATGATGACTGGATTTTCCAGTACTTCAGGCGATGGCTTTTACCGTCGAATGGCCACAAGGCGAGTTGGTCATGATGTCATGCCAGCGCTCACGAAGGAGCCGTTCAACATGGTTTCGCAACCAGACGATACCGGGGTCGCGGTCGTGGCGCGTGTGCCAGATGAGGTACAGGCTGGTCGGATCTACTTCGAAAGGCAGCTGCCCCATCCAGAGCCCGTCTACGAACCCGCAGTCCTGGCTGATCAACTCGGGAACCGAAGCGATGAGGTTGGAATCCCTGAGAACCTGGGGAACAATCGAAAAATGGTTAACGGTGGCTGCAATACGCCTGCTCTGGCCCTTCTGATCCAGGAAGCTATCTACGAAACCATGGGCATCCCCTGACATCGTCACAAGCAGGTGACGGGCCTCAAGGAATTCATCCATGGTTATCTGCCGGCCAGCCAGCGGATGGTCGGCACGCATCGCCAGAACGTACCCGCCTTCGAATAACCAGGTGCTTCGCAAGCTGTGATCGTGCTGGGTAAGCATGCCGACTGCCAGATCCACATGGGCCTCGCGCAAATCGTCGTATGTCCCTTCCGGTGTGTATGGCACGGCGTGAATATCAACGCCAGGCGCCTGATCCTCCAGCAGTTCGATTAACTGGCGCCAGATCATTTCGACCGTCACATCCGTTACTGCGATGCGAAACTTTCGCTTTGACGTGGCTGGATCGAATTGAATTGCACTAACCGCATTGGTCAGCGCATACATATGATCGCCAACCTGATCCCACAGGCTGAGCGCATAGGATGTCGGTTCGATGTTTCGGCCTTTACGCACGAACAGCGGGTCGTTCCAGATCTGGCGCATCCTTGAAATCGCATTGGACACGGCGGGCTGAGTCATGGCGAGCCGGTCTGCTGCACGGGTCACTGAGCGCTCAGTCATAATGGCATCAAAGATGTACAGCAGCTGGAGTTCTTGAGTTTTCATTCAACGATCCTGGTCATGACAACCGGGCAAGTCTGGCTGGCAAATGGTTCCACCGCAATCGCGTTAAAGGCGGGGTTGACAACGTTTATACGAAGAAGCCCCCCTTTCGGGAGGCTCTGAACAGGCGTTACAGGTGGCCTTTCACAAATGCCCTCAACTCGCCCAGGCTGCCAGCTCCTGTCTTCTGGGCAATCACGCCGCCGTCCTGGAACAGGGACAGTGTCGGAATGCCCCGGATGCGCATTTTTGCAGTAATGTCCGGGCTGTCGTCCACGTTTACTTTGGCAATGGTCAGTCGCTCACCAAACTCATCTGCAAGTTCCTCAAGCATGGGAGCAACCGTCTTGCAGGGGCCGCACCAGGGCGCCCAAAAGTCCACCAGCACGGGGCGATCGCTCTTCACAACCTCCTGCTCAAAATTTATATCTGTTACTTCTATCATGTTGCTCATCGGCAAGCCTCCTCTACGTATGAATCTGTTTCCAACATTGAAGCCTTCTGCCAGTGAAAACCAATTGCAGGACTGTATAAGTTCTATTTCCTGCAATGATGATTCCGTACCTGGCCATCACAGTCGTTTGCTGAATACCAGCCCACCCCACGCAAGCGTACGGTTCCCTGTGCCGGATTTGATTTCGGAACTCTGAACACGCAGCACATAACTCAGTTCGGTGCCCGCCAGGAAGCTGTGGGTGTAACCAGCCCAGACCTCGGCCAGGAGAATGTTCAGCTCGTTGGCATCCAGTTCGTGGTCCGAATCGCGGAATTGGCCCTGCAAGAAAGCATTGTAGGCACGAGCTTTGACTGACATTCCGCCCCAGAAGTAGTTTTCCCGTCCACCCGGGGCTGACACACCGGGGGCGCGTTCACCGTAAGCCATCAATTCGGGGTTAAAGCGGTTATCGGGTGATGAGATCAGACCATCCCTGAAAACCAGGGCCGCACCGAACTCAGTCAGGTACCCGGCGGAACCGAAATAGGTCACTTTGAACTGCTGATTCGGCTGACTGGCATCCAGGTATTGATGGTATGCAGCGGAATACCGGAAGGTCAGCTCTCCGCCATTGGAAATCTGGTGGCCCCAGCCATTTGCCCGGTCGCTACCGACGACCTTGTGAACCGCATTCTGGCCGGATTTGAAAACATCCAGCCCCAGCACGCCCACAGTCATTGATGTCGTCCAGCCCGATTTCGCGCGCAGGGCCTGATAGCTCTGGCTCGACGACAGGTATACCAGGCTGCTGTATGGACGATCGTTCCGGTCAATGGCCGACTCTTTGATCTCCTCGGGCGTGAAGCCATACACCCCAAACTCGAGCGCCGCGCTCTTTGGCTTCGCAACCTTTCCTCCCAGGAATGGCAGCACATAACCATCCAGTCCCTGACTGATGCTCGAAACCGGGTTCTTGATGAATTCCTCTGAATTCGAGGAATACGTAATGGCCGCCCCGGCGGTGTAATCCCGATCTGTCTGCGTTGGAGCAAAGAGATCGTTATCCGTAGACAGAGCCATCACCGAGTCTGAGGACTCGGCCTGCGCGGTAAAGGCCAACAGGGAGACCGCAAACATAGGTACCAGAAAACGCGAATTCATAGCCAACTCCGAAAAGTGTGTCGGTAAAGTTGGCGCTATTCTTCGATTGACTGGCGCTCAGGACTAATCAAGCGTCGGTATTCAAAACATCACTCATGCTTATGGGTAAGTAGTTCTACGTGCACTTTTTGAACTCCCCCGGCCAACGGCCATCACTCCAAATGATGTATTGCATACCGTTTGGGAATTATTCGTTACGACTCTTCAACTCCATACTTCGCTCCATCTGATATCGAGTCCATTGGCGACTCCGGTATGAGCATCAACCCATCGAACTTTGGAGAACATGTTATGCATAAATTTGTACTGATCACTCTGGCTTCACTTTTTGCAGCCGCCGCCCTGCCCGCTAACGCTACCCTGGCAGACCGTAAATCCGATGAGCCCCGCTCCGAGCAGGCTCAGCCCGCTCCCTACAGCGGCCAGATTGTGATTCGCGGTGAAATTCAGGATCGCGACGCTGAGAACCATACGGCCAAACCGGCTCCTTACAGCGGTCAGATTGTTATCCGTGGCCAGGTGCAGCCCGAAAGCCACGGTTGAGTTTGAGCTGTTTTTTTTTGCGTCTTGGCACCAGGGACGGTGCGTTTTTAATCCCGAATTAGGGCCGGAACGGCGAATTGGTAAACTCGACGATTTCGCGAGCCACTTCTGGATTCTGCAACAGTCGGCTATGGCCATATCCCGTTGTATGGATCATACGGCTCCTCGGAAAAGCCTCGTGCAGGGCACGGGATTCGACAACAGGGACTTCTGAATCCAGATCATCGTGGATGAGCAACACAGGTGTCTTGATCGCAGGCGCAAGCGCAAGCAAATCCAGGCGATCAACACTCAGCCCCACCGTTTCTTCCATACCGCGCACGAAAACACGTTCACTCCGCTTGCCAAGGTTCACAAACCGGGCGAACCGGCTGAGTACACCCTTAATCGTTGCCGGGCCTGAGACCAATACCAGACGATCAAAGCACCCCTTGCTGGATTGGGCATAAACAAGCGCCGCGGCACCCAGAGAGTGACCGACCCCAACATCAAACGAACCACCCACGTATTCATGGGCTTCCAGAACCGCCTCAATAAAGCGACCCGGATGTGATTCGGTGGCTTGCGATTCGCCATGCCCGGCCGGATGGACGGCATAAACGGTGTATTCATCAGCATCTATCACACTCAATAGATTCTTGAATTGTCCTATCCAGCCCGACCACCCATGCAGGAGCAGAATTTTCTTCGGGCCACTTCCATAGATTGACAGAAAGCCGTTGTTACGAAGGGGCACGACCGTCTGGAAAAGCTCTCGGGATGAAGCGCGCCGTTCAGCCTTGATTCGTGGGCTGGTCATAAGCTCCACAGCTTTAGACGCGGCCCGCGATGGCAGCAATCGGCTGTAAACACCAAACGCAGCCTGGAATAGATTCAAAGAAAGATTCATTTCCGTTTTCCTCAACCTGAAAAAAAGGCTCTGATTCCGGGCAACCTCTTCCCATATCGAATCAGCTTATTTAAAGTGTATATACATCTTTAAATGCAATGCAAGTAAAATTGTTCATTTCTTGCACATGTGGTTCACCAGCAACGGTCGCTCAAACAGATGGACAACTATTCCAACCGTCCTGCCGCCTCCGCTCTGGCCAATGAACAGAGAATGGCAGGCACATTCACTAGGAAGGAGACAGTCCATGTCCGTCAGTTCGCAAACCACATCTTTCTCTCTGTATCACTATCGCTCATGCCCTTTTTGCGCATACACCCGCTCCGCGATGAAGCACATCGACATCAAAGTGGAAGAACGAGATATCGCCCGAAACCCGGCCTATCGGGCTGAGCTGATCAAAGGCGGCGGCAGAGCGCAGGTTCCCTGCCTAAGAATCGAATCGAACGAAGAGGTGCGTTGGCTTTACGAATCCCAGGACATCGTCCGCTTCCTTCAGCGCCATGCTGCCCAGGCAGCTGATCACGCACAAACCGTGTGAAAGATCCCAGAGACATAAAGGAGAGCAAGCATGCTCAAACGAAAAGTTGATGTTGCCATCATTGGCACGGGCACAGCGGGTATGGGTGCCTACCGGGAAGCTCGCAAGCATACCGACAGCATCGCGTTGATTGAGGGGAGCCACTATGGCACCACTTGCGCGCGTGTCGGCTGCATGCCCAGCAAGCTTTTGATAGCCGCCGCAGAAGCCGCCCATGGCGCAAAACATGCGAGTGTTTTCGGGCTAAATGTCCCGACAGTTGAAACCGACGGTGCGTCGGTCATGGATCGCGTAAGAAGAGAACGCGACCGGTTCGTCGGGTTTGTTGTTGAAGATGTCGACGACTTTGATGATAGCCATAAGGTCCGTGGTTACGCACGCTTCCTGGACGCCCATCGTTTGCAGATTGATAACGGTCTCGAAATCACTGCCGACCGGATTGTTATTGCAACAGGTTCCAGACCATTTATCCCCGAAGTACTGGAGGGCGCGGGTAACCGCCTGCTTGTTAATGACGATGTATTCGAACTGGAGCACCTTCCGTCATCCGTACTGGTTGTCGGGACAGGTGTCATCGGTCTGGAACTGGGGCAGGCTCTAAGCCGGCTCAACGTCAAGGTTACGATGCTGTCGCGCAACGAATCGATCGGTGGAATTGCCGACTCCGAAATCCGGAAGATTGCTGCGGATACTTTCCAGTCCGAATTTGATCTGGTTCTTCACGCGGAAGTCCTTGCAGCGAAAGAAACCCTGAACGGTGTGCAGGTAACCTACCGCAAATCTGGAGGCATCGTTCACACGGTCGTGGTTGACTATGTTCTGGCGGCAACCGGTCGCATTCCGAACACTGACAAGCTCGGCCTTGAAAATACCGGAATCGCCCTGGGCGCCCGCAGCGTTCCTGATTCCGACCGATACACCATGCAAACCAGTGCACCGCACATCTTTATTGCAGGTGACGCAAAAAATGAGCTGCCCCTTTTACATGAGGCCTCAGATGAGGGGCGTATCGCGGGTAGCAACGCGGGAACCTTTCCCACTGTGGAACCCGGCCATCGACGTGCTGGGCTGGGCGTTGTCTTTTCCGACCCCCAAATTGCCAGTGTGGGCAAACGAGCGCACGAACTGCTCCCTTACACCTTCATCACCGGGAAGGTCAGTTTTCACAATCAGGGAAGAAGCCGCGTAATGGCCAAAAACCAGGGCATGCTGAAAATCTACGCAGACAAGCATAGCGGCATTCTGCTGGGAGCAGAAATGTTCGGACCGGCTGCGGAGCATATTGGCCATCTGCTGGCCTGGGCCGTGCAGCAGTCTCTTACGGTAAACGAGATACTCGGGATGCCTTTCTATCACCCGGTTATTGAAGAAGGTGTTCGCACCGCTTTCCGTGATGCTGCAGAACAGCTCAAAACTATTGAACGCGAGGAGGCATCCCATGCAGTTGCTTGAACTGTTCAGGCGTTACCACACACAGGCGGCAAAGGTTGCCCTGGTAGTAGGTTCGATTCTATTGCTGATCAATCAACATGATGCGCTGTTCGGATATCAAAAAATTCAATGGCTGCCGGCAGCCTTGACCTACTGCGTTCCGTTCTGCGTTTTCATGCTTGGCAAGCTGTCCAGCGAGCGGGATTGCCAGAAATCCTCCGGGCTGAATGTGCCCGTTTCCAGGTATCGTTAACCACCCTGATTTCGCCGCGCTGACTCTCAGTGCGGCGAAATCATCCTTGAGGCAATCGCTTTTGCCTTCAGCGCCGCATCCAGGTCACCTTCAACGTGGGCCTTAACAATAGCGCCCTCTTTCAATAAAAACAGTGCATTGGCAAGCTCTTCTGCTTCAGTTTCTGAAGTGCAGATCTCCAGAGCATGTCGCTTCAGTAGCTCGAAAACCCTGGTTTTGTGAGCTGCACATCGCTTATGTACCGGATGCTCGGGATCGCTGTACTCTCCGCAGGTATTGATAAAAAAGCACCCATAGAAACGATGCAGCGTTGGTACGCGGTTATTGAACCAGTCGTGAACTGCATCAAACATCTCCATGAGAGCCTCTCTTCCCGCCGGCCGACTGTTCATTCGCGACTCCAGCCATTGGAAAAACAGCTTGTCGCGGTGTTCAACAGCCGCCTCTACCAGGCTGTCCTTGCTCTCGAAATGATTGTAGAGCGTTTGCTTTGCTACACCCGACTCCTGCAGCACCTGGTTGATACCGATAGCATGGATCCCGTGCTCGTAGAACAGTCGCAATGCCGTATCGATCAAATCCTGTCTTCGCCCCATCTGCAGGCCTCCATTTTTTTCATTGAATATATCTTGACCAATTTAGACAGATCTGTCTAGAATTAAAAATAGACCGACTTGTCTACTTCAGGAAATGCCACGAGCATAACGAACAGGGTGTTTTTTGACTGGTGTTGTTGTCGGTTCCATTTACGAACCACCAGCGAACACGGCACGGAGAAGAGCACGATGGACCTACAAATCAAAACCACGCGGAAGGCGCCCGTGTTTGGGCCTGAAGCTGATCTGATTGATGGCTTGCAGGCCGGGCACCCACAAGCCTTTGCGGAAGCTTACCGGAGATATCATCCAGTAATGCTGAGAGTTGCGGCCAAATACACCTCTGCAGCGCTTGCCGAGGATATCGCTCAGGAGGCCTGGATGGCGGCCATTGGAGCCATTGCTTCTTTCGAGGGCCGTTCTTCTCTCAAAACGTGGCTGTGCCGGATTGTCACCAATAAGGCTTTCAGTACCTACCGGGAAAAACGTAAAGAATTCCCCGCGACGCCCAGCCTTGCCCTGTTGTCCGATAACGCACCGGACAACCAATTTAATGGCGCGACCGGGCATCTCAGCGAACCGGAGTTGGCTACCCAGACTGCAAAGGTTCAGGAACGTATTCGCATTGAAATGAAAAATATGAACCGGGATCACGCCAACGCGATTCTGCTCAAGGGCATGAGCCCACTCACCGGTTCGCAGGTATCGGATGTGCTCGAAATTTCCCACGGAAACCTGCGGGTCATTCTGCACCGTGCACGAAATGAGCTGGCCGCCCTGCTCTAATCCAGGCGGCCTTTTAACTTTGTTTTGCTAAAGCTGGAGAAACCCTATGAATACCCAACGTCCACCACTACCTCCCTTCACACGGGAGAGAGCCATTGAAAAAGTCCGCCTTGCAGAAGATGGCTGGAACAGCCGTGACCCGGCGAAGGTCGCCCTCGCCTACACAGAGGACACACGCTGGCGCAACCGGGCTGAGTTCGCCAATGGCCGCAAACAGGTCGAAGAGTTCCTAACCCGTAAATGGAATCGTGAGCTGGATTACCGACTGATCAAGGAGCTCTGGGCCTACACTGACAACCGCATTGCCGTGCGCTATGCCTACGAATGGCATGACGACAGCGGAAACTGGTTCCGTTCCTACGGCAATGAAAACTGGGAATTCGATGCCGACGGCCTGATGGAGCGACGCTTCGCCTGTATCAACGACAGCCCCATCAAAGAGTCAGATCGGCTTTTTCGCTGGCCCCTTGGTCGCCGGCCTGATGATCACCCCGGCCTCAGTGACCTGGGTCTCTGATTGCTGCGGCGCATATAACTCTGGAACTCAGTACACTCGAACATTCTGCAAACTTTTAAACACATTTCGCCGCCTACCCGACCGTTGTCAGTACTAGATTAGTGCCCTCAACTCGTCGTTCCGAAATTGCATAGGGGGTAGGCATCATGGACAAATCAATCTCGGGGCTGTCTGCTTTAATCAGCGCAGCCTTTCTTTTCTCCGCAACAGCCCACGCTTCCGGCGGTCACTCGGAAATCATTAAACAGGTGACAGATAGGAGCCTGAAAGTTGTGTCGTCTTTCAAAGCTGTCGACGGAATGACTGGATATGTACTGGATTCAAAGGGTTCCCCAGTCACGATCTATGTTACGCGCGATGGCGAACACGCATTCGTTGGAACATTGATTGATAAGAATGGGGCCAACCTCTCGGCGCCAAAGGTTCAAGAGTTGTTCATCAATGCCCAGAATAAGCAAGCGTGGAGCAGGCTCGAAGAGAGTCATTGGATCCAGGACGGCGACCCCAATGCCGAAATCCTTGTTTACGCCTTCGTAGATCCAAACTGTCCTTACTGTCACAGATTCAGAACAGCCGCAGCGCCGTGGATCAATGCCGGGAAAGTTCAGATCCGGCATATCGTCGTAGGCGTGTTGGCCCGCGACAGCGTCGCGAAAGCTTCAACCATTCTCGCTTCGAAAAAGCCCCATGGAGCCTTGATCAGGAACTTTGAGACCTTCCGCAGTGGCGGTATTGTGCCTGTACACGATGCGTCAGAGCGCGGTAAATCAGGGGTGGAAGCTAATAACCGTTTGATGTCGGAACTTGGTGTCAGCGCCACTCCGGGGATCTACTATAAAGACGGCAACGGGAACGTGAAAATGCGGCTTGGACTGCCGCCCGAAAGCGAATTCCAGCAAATCATGAATCCATAGGCTTTAGTCTGGGCGGCCTGTCGGTCGCAAGCCGCCCCGCGCCAAAAACAGCGACGCGCCTGCTCCAAATCAGTGTTCTGACGGAGCAAGGAACGTACTGGTTTCGGTAACCAACTCCTTCTCCGCATGCAGGGTGCTGATCTGAAAAACGATGTCGTTGGCGCCAGCATTGAGGGCAGATGCAGGCAGGGCCACGGAATAAGGAACCTCAACCTTCTCTCCGGCCTCAACTACCACGCCCAAAGGGCCTGTGGTTGACGCTCGCAATGGATCTTCAACCTCTATGATGAGGTACTTCTGGCTGCTGTCTTTGTTAGTGAGCTTCAGCAGATAGCTGTTTTCGACCTCTCCCTCATTGGTATACCGATACATACCCGGTCCCTTTCAACATCGAGTGTTATCAGAAGTCTGGACGCCACGCCCCATGCAAACAGCGCAATCATCAGAACCAGGAAGGCGAAATACCCCAGCAGCCGTGGTCTGAACAGGTTCGCTGTTCCACCGCCCAGCTCTCGCTCGCTGACGTAACGAACCAGGCCACGGGCATAGCCCATTTTGTCCATGATCGAGTCGCAGGCATCAATGCAGGCGGCACACCCAATACACTCCATTTGCAAGCCGTCCCGAATATCAATCCCTGTCGGGCAAACCTGCACGCACTGCTGACAATCAATGCAATCTCCCAGCTCCGCTGAAGCTGGCACAGCATCCTTTCTCCGAGAACCTCTAGGTTCACCCCGTTCAGCGTCATAGGAAATAACCACGGAGTCCGCATCCACCATGGACGACTGGAATCTGCCGTAAGGGCACATGTGGAAACAGACTTTCTCGCGCAGCCAACCAGCATTCAGATAAGTGGCCGCAGTAAAGAACAAGACCCAGAACAGGGCCCAACCTGATGCTTCCAGGGTAAAAAGATCACCGACAAGATCGCGTATCGGCGTGAAATACCCTACAAACGTTATCGCCGTTAAGAGACTGATAAGGAGCCACAGCCCATGTTTGGAACCGCGACGAACGATCTTCTTTACGCTGAGCGGCGCTGCATCAAGCTTTATCCTTTTTGATCGATCGCCCTCCGCCACTCGCTCCGCCCACAGGAAGACCCAGGTCCAGACACTCTGAGGGCACGCGTAGCCGCACCACACCCGACCGGCCAACACCGTGAGAAAGAACAAACCGAAGGCACAAATGAGGAGAATCCCGGAGAGCAGCACCAAGTCTTCTGGCCAGAACGTGGCGGAAAAGATATGAAACTTCTTCGCTGAGAGATCCCAGAGGACCGCCTGTCTGCCACCCCAGTCGAGCCACGCCACACCAAAATACAGCGCAAAGAGAACAACACCTCCGGTAATTCGCACTCGACGATAGAAGCCGGAGAAACTTCGGGGTTGGATTTTGTGTTCGGCCTCTGGGACTTTCGAAGTTGACTCGATTTGCTTTACAGAGATAAGGCGACTCATTTTTTGCGCACCTTGCCATCATTAAGGAATAAAAGGTGACGCGAGGTTAATGGATCGCACTAAACAGGGGCAGGACCACTTTTTTAATATTTGATAGGGACAGATGGAGGATCTTCAGAACATGAGTGCAGGTAGTCTCTGCAACGCATCTGTTCGTGCTTCGTTCCAGGGATGGGCAAAACTGATTCTCAGGCAGTTCGAAAACTTTCCGGAAACCGAGAAGAGGCTACCGGGCGTTATGACAATACCCTCCTTGAGGGTTTTGGCGTAAAGGCTCAGAGTGTCGACTTCTGGCGGCAATTCCACCCACAAAGCCAAACCACCCTGAGGCGCGGTTGCTTTCAAAGGCACCGGCCAGTCCCCCAGCAGATCCAGTAGATAGTCTCGCTGCAGGCGCAAGCTTTGCCGATACCGTCGGAGGTACGATGCGTAGCCGCCCTCGGAAATAAAGCTTGCCACGCCTTGCTGCAAGAAGCGGCTACTGGCCAACTGGGAGGTCAATTTCAGCTGCAGTATGTTTCGATGCCACCGGCCACCTGAAACCCAGCCCAAACGCAGGTCTCGCGAGAGAACTTTCGAGAAAGAGCTGCAGTGGATGACGCGGTCATGGTCATCAATCGCCTTCAGGGAGTCGGGGGTGTTAAACCACCCTGACTCGCCGTATATGTCATCTTCAATGATGGCCAGATCGTGTCGAGCAGCAAGCTCGAGCAACCGTCGACGGTCTTCGGAAGGCATGACAGCCCCGGTAGGGGTGGCAAAGGACGGTGAAACGACGCAAGCCTTGATGTCCCAGACCTGAAGGCTCTTTTCGAGCGCTTGGATATCCATACCGCTTGTCGGCGAGGCCGGTATCTCGAGTACCTTGAGATCGAGCTGCTCAAGCAACTGAAGAACGCCATAAAACCCCGGCGCTTCCACCGCAACCACGTCACCGCTCTGGCAAACCGCCATCAGGGCCAGGAACAGGGACTGCTGACAACCAGAGGTGATGCAGAACTGATTGGCAACAGCCGTCCACCCTCTTTTGGCGGCTCGCAGCGCAAGCTGAGTTCTCAACTCCTGATCACCAGCCGGCTCGTCATAATACTGGAAGCTCGCGGATTGGCGACGCAGGGCCCGGCCGATTGACCGGTTCAGCTGAATTATGCCCGGTGGCGGCTCGTCGCTATGGAGATCGGGGAGCAAATCAAAGGCAGCGCTTCGGGTCATGATGTCCTGAAAAACCTGGCTCACTGAGACAGGCTGAGGCTCGGCAGGCACGGTGGCTTGCCTTGGGGGCTCGAACTCGCTATGCCCACGCGACACAAAAAAGCCGCTTCTCTCCCGGGCCTCGACCATTCCCTGAGCCTCGAGCCGTTGCAACGCATGCTGTACCGTAATCTTGGAAAAGCCGTACTGGTTACATAGTGCTCTTATGGATGGCAGTCGTTCGCCAGGCCCCCATCGACCATCCTCGATACTCTGTCGAAGAGTATTTTCAAGTGCCTGATATTTGGCCAGATCGACTGTCATTGCCTGATCCATCTCCACAACGCATTCAGGGAATTATTCGGAACATCGATTAGAAGTGCACCTTCCTCGATTTCCGAATAAAAAAAGCCGGGCTTTGGACCCGGCAAACTGAGTTTACTCTGAAAACCGCCAACAACTCACGCCAACTGCGATACCTTATGTTTCAGGCCGTCGATCCACTTGTTTAAATCTTTCAGGGATTTGGACCCGGTCTCCTGCCCCATGAACTGATCTCGTCTCAGCAGAACCAGCGTCGGAATGGCCCTGACGCCAAATTTGGCAGCGATCTCGTGCTTCTGATCCACATCCACCTTGATGACGGCGTTATCGGGATTCAGTTCACTGAACTGTTCAAGCACGGGATTCATGACCTTACAGGGCGCACACCAGGGTGCCCAGAAATCCAGTAGCAGCCATTCGTGTTTATTGGCAAGTTCGCCCAATTCGTCAAACGTATTGAGATTTACAATCGGCACAACGAGGTTCCTCCGGGAACTTTCTGAAGAATAAAAAGGGCGTATTCGGTGAACAATATCGACGCGAGGGGAAATGCCGAATACGCCAAGGGGTGAACGATTATGGATCAGGCTTTTCTCAACCGGTCGCCAATCAGCTTATCCAGGGAGAACACACCCGGACCACACATAGCCAGAGCCATCAGGATCAAGCCCCAGACCACGTGATATAACTCCGCCGCTGGCGCAATCGCTTCAAGACTGATGACCGCTACAATGTTGATGACGAAAAGCCCCAGGGAAGACACCAGCGAAAACAAACCAATCACCAGCAACACCGGAAAAACGAGTTCGCCAAAAGTCGCCAGGAAGGCCGCAAACTCGGGACTCAACAGTGGAACACTGTATTCTTCCTCAAACAGAAACAGCGTTGTTCCCCAGTCATCAATCTTTGTGAGACCAGCTTTAAAAAAGACCCAGGCCACATAAAGCCGCCCGAGAAGCAGTGCAATGGGTAGCAGGCTACCAATCAGTCGCTGAACCGAATCGTTCAAACCATAGAAACTGTATGCCAACGTTTTCATGTCAATCTCCTCTTAATGAATGGCTTTGGCGCCAACAATGACGCCTTTTGCGATCATGTCTTGCAGCCAATGGGTAAAGCTGGTGTCTTTCAGAACATCCTCGCCAAAGACTTCGGCAATACTCCGCTGGTTTCTGACTGACTCCAGCAACAATAAGTCTTTCTCAGGAATGAGTTCCGCCATCCCTTTCCAACCTGCGCGATAGATCAGCGCATTCTGGCCTCGGCCCCTGGCGATCATTCTCTTCGCCTGAGCAAAACTGAGTGTGTCCTTCGGTGTTTCGCTTTTGTGCGCCTCCCAGATACTGACCACCGGGTACATGGAGCGGAAAAACTGGAGTCCTTTGTTGAGAATCAGAGAGCAGGACGCCAGGTCTTCTCCAATTACGGCGAAGCTGTCGACGTTCACCTCTTCATATTGGCTTCTCTCGACTCGCCCGATGTAATTGTCGAGGCGCGCCACATCGGAGAGATAAGGAACCCGGTCTGAAATCCGGTTCGAGATAATCCAGCTCGGAAAGCCCCAGCCGAAATCACTCCAGTCGCCGCTCTGTTTGCGGATCATTTGGAAATAGTCGAGAGCCAGGCCTTCAAAGTCGGCAGGCCCGACCAGTGCCCTCACAGTTGGATAACTTTGTTCGAGGGCTCGAACTGCCTTTACCTCAACCCCGAATCGGTACACTTCTGAATTGGGTAACACCGGCTCGCTGGTGGCGCCGAACAGGAATTGCAGGAAATGGGCCTGGTAATCAGACAGATTCATAGGCTGCGCTCCCTTCTCAATACCTGGCGCTGTGCTTTTCTGGCCTTGCTAGCCTCACCCAGAAGTTCGCGCCAGGATGGGAGATTGTTATCCCATTCGATCAACGTAGGCCTGGGACCGACCGCATTGAGTACGCGCTGGTAGATTTGCCAGCCAGCCTCGGATACCGGGCGGGCATGGTCGTCGATCAGTAACTCTTCGTCGCCCACGGGCGTCGAGCCCGCAAGATGAATCTCGGTGATCGCAGAGTAGTCGAGTGATTCGACGTAGCGATCAACAAAGTTCTCCAGGTTTGAGACTTGCCCATTGCGGGCGTTCACCATCAGATTGTTGATATCGAGGATCAGGCCACACTGCGTGCGAGCTACGATTTCACCGAGAAAACTCGCTTCGTCGAAATCACTTTGGTCATACTCGATGTAGGCACAGACATTCTCAATAGCGATCTGACGGCCAAGGTACTGTTGTATGCGATCAATGTTATTAACCGCATGCCGCAAGCTGTCTTCGGTAAAGGGAATGGGTAGCAGATCACCACCGTGAAAAAGCCTTCCGCCGATCCTTGCCCAGGTGAAACACAGGTGGTCCGACACGAGTATCGGATCCACCCGATCCACAAGACGCTTGAGTTTCTTGAGGTAATCATCAGGAACAGCCTCAACCGACCCCAAACCTGCCGAGGTGCCATGCAGACTGATTGGCGTGCTGGCCGAGACCTCTTGAAGAAGATCGACAGCGATACCAGCGTCCGCGAAGAAATTCTCCGAATGGACCTCAAGAAAATCGAGCGCGGGTGTCTGCTCCAGAACATTCTGGTAGTGCTCGGATCGCAGCCCTACCCCAACGGCGGTCTTCTTGAGTTCCGGATTGCTGTGGGCTGTGGCCTGACGATTACTCATGGCTCTTAACCTTTGCCTTTCTCAGCAATGATTTTCAGGGCCGTTTCCTTGTCAAAACCACCCAGATCCTCGCAGGTGCCTTTCTCGACAATCTTGTACTCACCCGGGTCGTTGGCGACTTTGGACTGCCCTGCACAGGAGTGGGTTCCGGCAAGGTTCGCACAATCGTTACCACCTACAGGCGAAATGCCGTAACACTTTTCTTTGCCACCTGCGTGAGCCAGGGGCGCGGACATGGCGCCGGCCAATGCCGCCGCCAGTGCCGCGCTGAAAAGAAGTTTCTGGTTCATATCTATCACCTTCACAGTTTGTTTCAGGGTCCCCGAGCAATAACGCCAAGGACCCCGGGACGTGCTCATATCATTGGCAGGGAATTACAGCTCGGCTGCTTCCACAGTTTTGATCTCCGGCCAGATGTCGTTGGCATTGGCGATGAAACCGGGCACATCGGTGAGCCAACGCTTCTGCACGTCTTTGTTCAGGTTCAGGTACAGCTTGTTATCGACAATCCGCCAGGCTTCGGGATCAACGTCGAATTTTTTCTCCATGGTCACGCCAAACGCGCAGTAACCACCGTACTGAGGCGCATAGGCACTGGGGTCGGCACGGAACAGATCACGGTTCTCGGCGCTGGAGAAATGGTAGATCGCGTTCTTGTAGGTGGCGGTGTATTCCGCAGAACCCTTGGTGGCTTCTGAATCGGAAAAGTAAGCCACAGGATCGTAGCCGCTGATGGCAACATCATTTGCGTCGGCATTCATGTCGATATCAGCAGCAAAAGCAACAGAGGCAGCGCTCATGGCAGCAACAGCAACGAAGGCACGAAGTTTGTTGAAACGAGTCATTGGGTATCTCCTTTGAATGAATGATGACTACGTCTGAAACATTAAGGCCTTGAGCGGTACTGAATGAGTACGATCGTTCAAACTTCTATGCCAATTATCTGGAGTGGCTTATGGACAGGCTTTCTTACATTCTCGACCAACTTAACGTAAACGCCGGCGTGTTCTTTCGGGGTCAGCTTTGTGGTCTCGCTTCCTTTGAAGAAGAAGGAACCGGTTATATCCATGTACTGCGTTCGGGGGTGCTCGACATCATGGAAGGCAATCGGGAGAAGATTACGCTCACCGAACCAACCATGATTTTCTCAGTGTGCTCTCAGCCGCATCAGCTTTTCGGTGCCAACAAGGAAGGCGCCGAGATAATATGCGCGTCAATCAAGTTCCAGACTGGTTCCCGAAACCCAGTCCTCCAGGCGCTGCCCCCTTCCGTTGTACTTCCCCTGTCTTCGGTTCAGGGCCTTGGCTCATTCGTAGATGTACTGTTCGCGGAGGCCGAAGCAGCCCAGGAGGGGCGGGACGCGGTTATGAACCGACTCGTTGAGGTGATTTTCGTGAATGTGCTACGGCATATCGTTTCCGAAGGAGAAACACCCAAGGGCATGCTATCCGCGCTTGCGGACCGTCAGCTGAGCAAGGTGCTGAATTGCATCGACAGAAATCTGAATGGAGATCTTTCTGTTGATAAGCTGGCTGAAGTGGCGACCATGTCCCGCTCAACCTTCATACAGCACTTCAAAAACGTGCTCGGCCTGGCACCTGGCGAATACGTCCAGAATGTCCGAATCTCTGCAGCCAAGAAGCTCATCCTCAAAGACAAGCCCATGTCGATTATTTGTTTCGAAGTTGGTTACGAAGACGCCTCCGGGTTCTCGAGGGCTTTCAAAAAGAATACGGGCATGACGCCCAGGGAATGGAAAAAGCTGAACGCGACAGCCGCCGAAGCTGAGAAAAACGTAGTTGAGGAAAACGCTAACGTGGCCTGATAGAGCTGAAACAGACAAGGGGCAAGGATTCTGAATCCTTGCCCCTTTTTAGTTGGTATTGCGCTTTACTTCAGAATAACCTGGCCGCGGATTACTTTTTGACCGCTGTACGGGCTACTCACGGAGTGGCCGTAATCGTCGCTGTCTGATTTTCGGTCCGCCAGGGTTGCGCTGGCGGAAGCGGAAATCAGGGCGATGGAAACAAGAAGCAAGGCTTTGGCAGTGATGTTTTTCATGTTGGTTTCTCCAGTGGTTGATGTCTACGAGAGAAATAGTAACCACCGGAGCACCGTCACAAAGGGACAAGCGTTCTAGTTAATGGGCCGATTGTCCAAGCCGGGTTTAATCACGGTTAGCGGACCGCAATCAAGCGCCCTGGCCGCCATCGCGTTTGCCCAACACTCTTTTGCGACCCGCTCGATCACGCTCCGAATCCAGATAATGCCCGGATCCCGGTCGTGTCGGGTGTGCCATGCGAGATACAGGCTGGTGGGCTCCACCTCAATTGGCAGACTGGTAATGGAAATACCTGCGCAGAATTCGCAGTCGCCGGTGATAACTTCGGGGATAGTAGCAACCAGGTCGGAGTTTCTGAGCAGATTTGGAACCGCGGAAAAGTGGTTTACCGTCACTGCCACGCGTCTCTCCAGGCCACGCCGGTTGAGTGTATCGTCGACAACACCGTGAGCCTCACCAGACATGGTTGCCAGCAGGTGTTGGGCATTCAGAAATGAATCAAGGTCAACCGGACGACCACTGAGCTCATGGCCACTTCTCATGGCCAATACATATCCGGTGTCGAACAACCACAGGCTTCTGAGACTGTGATCGTGCTGCTCGAAGAATCCAATTACGAAATCAACACTTGCTTCGCGCAGATGATTCGCTGCAGTGGCGGGTGAGAAAGGTACCGCATGCAAATCAATCCCTGGCGCACTTTTCTGCAGCTCGGAGACCAGCGGTTGCCAGACCATCTCGAGAATCAGATCGGTAACAGCTACCCTGAACGTCCTGCGGGATTCACTGGGTGTGAAACGGGTAGAATTTACCGCATTGGACAGTTCGTACAGCGGATTGCGGATCTGGTCCCAAAGGCTTTGCGCATACGAAGTCGGTTCTACCTGCCGCCCCCGCTTCACAAACAAAGGATCTTTCCAGGCCGTCCGCATTCGGGAAACAACGTTCGAAACCGCTGGCTGGGTCATACCGAGTCGGTCCGCCGCTCGTGTGATTGAGCCTTCCGTCATGATGGCGCTGAACACGTGTAACAGGTTGAGTTCCTGGTTTTTCATGGTGCCTCCCTCGTGTTTGATGAGGTCGTTATAGAGTGATCTTTACTGCACAGACGTCCAGCGGGCCTATCTGTTACTGAAACTACCCCAGAATTGCAGCCATTCCGTTTACCTGATTGTCTGGACAATGCACGCACTGCAACCTACGATCATGCATATACACTTCATTAGCAGGAGCCCAACATGTCTGAGCAGTCTGTTGATCAGGAAACAACGCCGCTTGATGTTGCCAGAACCTGCGCGGCTCTTTACTCCCGCGTTTTTTCCCGGCTGGTAACCCGGCACTACAACCATCACCTTTCCGATACCGGTCTCAGGATTACCCAGTTCTCAATTCTGAATGCCATCAAACTGTCACCACCAAACTCCATCAACGAGCTGGCTGAGTTACTCGGAATGGAGCGGACATCGCTTCAGCGAACGGTTGAAAAACTGATTGCCAAGGGCTTGCTTCAGTCTCAGCCAACGGGCCATAAGCGTTCGCTAGGCCTGGCTCTGACGCCGGAAGGCGAGGAAATATATCAGCAGGCATTGGTAAGATGGGAAGAAGCTCACGGTGAGTTTACCGATATGGTAGGGGCAGATGACTGGTCAGAAACCGTAGGCAAACTCCGGCGCTACAGCGGCAAGCTTCAGTCTACCCTGTGATATCGGTTCAGCCGCCGTCTCGCATCGACTCGAGCAGGGCTTCGACCTCTGCCTGATTGTAGCGAGGGGTTATGTGTTGCGGACAATTCCAGTCGAAGGCTTCGACATGAATGAGCATGCCCTTCTCTACCTTCGCGTCATAACTATCGTCCTTCAGATCGTCCAGAATCGACGGCTGGTCGGAACCCACAAGCGCCATCCGGCCAAGCAGTTTTAGCCTCCTACGGTTCGGATAGTCCATCAGGAACAGCGCCACGCGATCATTGTTCAGGACGTTTCCCGTTGTGACGTACTGACGGTTGCCCGAGTAATCAGCGAAACCGATGGTCGACTGGTCTATTACCTTCAAAAACCCGGCCGGCCCACCCCGATGCTGGATGTAAGGCCAGCCTGTCTCACTGACGCTGGCAATATAGAAACTGTCACGAGCTTCAATGAAGGTGCGCTCCCGCTCCCTGAGCAGATGGTTTCGGTCGGGGCCGGTCTCTATGGATGCGTAACCCGACCGGCTACCCATGTCCTCCTGAACCTGCTTAACGGTCCGGGTAAAAGCGATTTCCGCAAACTTGTGGGCCATGCTGGGCTCCTGAAGGTCTTTAAGGTCTGTGTCCCCGTTACCTATCAGTAACCCAGCCGGTTCAAGTGTTACATCGCGTCGCCACTATATTTAAACAGCTTCAATTTTTCTCTGTCGCTTCCTGGCGCCCTGCTCTAACGAGCGTAAAAATGGAGCTCAGAAATACCCAGCCGAACCCAATCACGCCGACATTGACGCCAAACAACGTCTTTTCAGTGCCATCCGGATGCACCATTGATCCGCCGTAGGCCCCCTGTAAGGCATAGGCTGCGAGGAAACCGCCGGTGATCAAGAGCGCAATTACACTGGCTTTCCCCCGGCCATCCGCAGACATCCAGGTAAGCCACAGGGCAATCGCACCCAGGGAAGAGTTGGTGATCAACTGCCACACTTCGTGCAATCTTGCGTGGGCTACCCAGTCTGGGTTAAAGACGTGGGTGTCGTTGATTTCCAAATACGGAACAGCAATTGCGTAGAGAGCGATTGATATATTTAACAGTATCTTATCAAGCATTTTTTATGTTCTCTGTAAGGTAATATTGGGAGAGCATAAGGTTTGACTACTGCTGAATACTGCTGCCAAACCTGTATGTTTACCCTGGCGCAGCCCGTTACCGCCCTTGCCAAACACCGGTCTCTGCCACTTCCTCGGCATACACAGCGAAGTCTTTCGGTGGTCGGCCAAGTGCCTGTTGAACGCCGTCGGTCAATTGGGCGTTGCGGCCATCTAGAACCGTTGCGAACAGATAATCCAGCATCCAGACCACATCCTTTGGCGCTCCAGCGTTCTCCATCTCGGCGATAAAGCCGTCGTGAGGTACGTCGATGAACGAAATCTCACGGCCGGTCGCGCGGGAAAGGTCTTTGGCCACGTCCGCGAAAGTCATCAATCTTGGTCCCGTCACCTCATAGATATGGCCGTTGTGGTGGTCCTGAGTCAGAGCAGCAACAGCCACATCTGCAATGTCATCCACATCCACGAAAGGCTCGACCTGATCGCCCGCTGGCAGTGTGATCGCGCCATTCAGAACCATGTCGATGAATGCGCCTTCAGAAAAGTTCTGGTTGAACCAGCTTGCGCGGACGATGGTCCATTCCAGTCCGGACTCCTGAACAATGTCTTCGCAGGCTTGTGCCTCGGCTTCGCCACGGCCGGATAGCAGGACGAGTCGCTTCACTCCTCGTCGTTTGGCCAGGCTCACAAACGCCTGGATAGCGTCTGTTGCGCCTGGCATGGCCAGGTCTGGCGAGTAGGTGATATAGGCTGAAGTGACGCCAGTGAGGCAAGGGTCCCAGCTTTTCTCGTTGTCCCAATCAAACGATGGGATGGCTGAGCGGGATCCAACTCGAACCTCATAACCGCTGTCTTTCAGCTGACCGACGATGCGTTTACCGGTTTTGCCGGTACCGCCCAAGACGAGAATTGTCTGATGTGCCTGGTTGGATGGTTTCATTGACTTGCTCCTTTTGATTTAAGTGCAAGTCCATTTTCGTGAAACCGCGTCGCTTGTTATTGCCTCGGCATGCCAGAGTTTGTGCAGACGGCGCCAACTTCAAACTTAACGGGTCAAAAGCCGATAGGATCGTGGAGTCTGCCCTGCCCAACGCTTGAAAGCCCGCGTGAACCCGCTCTGCTCGGCAAACCCCGTCAGGAAGGCGACTTCGGCAAGGCTGTAGTCTGTCTCACGAAGAAGTCTCTGTGCGAGATCCTTTTGCGCCATGTCGACAACGTTTTGAAAGGAATACCCCTGCTCCGACAACCTTCTTTGCAATGTCCGTGCGCCCATATTCAGTTCGGACGCAATCCGTGACAGCTTCGGTACTCCCTCACTAAGCACGTTGGCGACAGCACGCCGAACTTGCTGTTGCAGGTAGATGTCGCCCTTAAGCGAATTCAGTTGCTGTTCAAGATGGCGGTCAAAGAACTGGGCGATGGATTCATCGCCCAGTCTGTTGGGGGTTTCGATGCTTTCTTTTCTTACAAGCACCGCATCTCGTCCCGTCTCGAAATGGACCGGGCAACCGAAATAATTCTCGTACACTCTGGTATCGCCTCTCGGCGCATGCTTGAAGTAGATGGCCAAAGGAATGAAATCTGAGGAGCTGACTTCCTTGATGATGGTATGCACCGCCGACATGCTGGCCTCGTTGGAGAGCAGCATGCCCGTGGAACCATCCCCGGCTTTTTCAAGGTTAAAGAATGTCCCCTGTGCCGTGTCCTCAAGCGAATAGGTTTCTGCACTGCCCAGAACATGCCCGTACCGCTCTGCCCTTGTGAATGAGCCACGCAAGGTCGGCGCGGATTTCCATGCCAGACCGAAAGCGCCGTACTCGTCGCTTCGCATCGAGGCGCCGATTCTCAACGGTAATGAGAGGCCCTTGGGATCTCGATCAACCAAAGCCGCAAAGAAATCATAGTACTCCGGTGAAGACACCATCTTTGTCGGATCGATGGGGCCGTCCACGGGTAGGCCAAGTTTGCGTATCAAGTCCCGCGTTTCGACGCCCGGACTTGCCTGACTGACGACCTTATAGACATACAGTGACGTTATTTGAGCCATGGCAAAATAGATAGTCTATAGTTGGCTGGTTACGCAACTTCTCAGAAATGACGAAGTAGTCGCGATTTGCCAGACCGGCAAATTAGCGTAGGGCCCCATGCCGACAGAATAGAAAAGAGACAAGAGGCAAGTAAGTATTGAGCCAAAAACTGCTCAATGTCTCTGATCATCAGCACAACATCGTCTTCTGAGAACTCCTGACTCGAATGTTCGCTTTATGTTTGGGAGTTTGAGAAGCTCGGCCTGGTCGCAAAGCGAACACTCAGGTTGACCATAAAGCAGACCTTTCCTAGGCCGCGTGAGCCCGCTACCTACCCCACCGATTCCCCGGATGACCTGACCCTTGGGAATACCTAGCAACGTACAACTGGGCGGAAAACTCTAATCAGCGGTGCAACTAAAGCGGGGTTGTTTACAACATGCTGTGCGAGCGATACCGAGACTTATAAAGTAGTATCAACAAAATGAACCTAAGCGACCAAGGTGAACCCAATCACAATAGCTTTCGCATTAAGTGGGATGACGCCGGACAGAGATCTGAAAACTGTATGGTCTTGCTAATACTATCTGGGGCTTGTCCGCGACAAAGCTGCTCATACCCTAGTCGCTCGAAAAAATCAGTCGCCGTTGTGGTTAAAAGATAAATGGCACTGAGCCCCATGAGTGATGCATTCAGTTCGGCGTGCTCCACTAATGCTCGTCCCAGCCCGGTGTTTCGGACTTCTTCGTGTGTTGCCAAAGAGCGAAGCATCGCCGATTTTTTTGCAGATCTCGATGCCGACGGAACCTATTAACTTGCCCTTCTGATGGCAGCCGAAGAAATAAATTGAGCCGGACTGGTTGATATCTGAGGTCGGTAGCGCAAAGCAACTCAGAAGTTCAATCAATGACTCATCAGGGTCAATAGGAACAATTTTCATGCTAATTCAGCCAAGACGGTCGCTTTTGTTCGATTCATGAAGCTCAATACCAATGTCTTTCCGTATATGGTTTGAGATACAACCGAGTTCCTTTTTTGGTTTTCGTCTGCTTTGAAATGTCTTCCAAAGACCGGCAAGCCGCGTTTTGATCCACTCTGCACGGGTTATCAAGCGTGCTTGATTCCGTCCCTCGGCTGATGAGTCGGATCCGTCTCTATTATCAGGGTGTTTGTGATCGCCCATAACTCTGTCCCTTTTCAGCGAGTAACCTTCTGTCATTTCAACTCCGATATTGGCAATGATGTCGATGTCACTCTTTCCAGAAATGTTTTCTGGCTTCCTTCTCGGCATCGCTTCTCGATACACCGATGTCTTTCAGCATGAAGTCAGGTAGTTGGGCCAGTTGCCGACGTGTTCTCCAATTCACGTACCACCGGCTGATCTTTTGAATCGCACTGGCTTTCACTGGTGTTCTGCTGTGAACGTAGCCGACTGCCTGAGCAGTGGGGGAAATGGCTGACATCGTGTCTCTCCTTTACTGTAAAGTTCAGGCTTATTGTTTCGTTTGGACTGCATGCGAACAAACGGGTTAAACTTCTTAACGATTAAGATGAAGTTAACCATGGGTGGCAATATGCAGGCGCTTCCTCCCCTGAGGGCTCTCCAGGCTTTCCGGTACGCCGCCAGGGAACTCAGTTTCAAGGCTGCGGCTGAGGCAATGAACATCTCTAATGCGGCGGTCAGCTCACACATTCGGGGGCTCGAAGAGTTCCTCGGAATGAAACTGTTCGTGAGGCTGACTCGAGAGGTAAAACTGACCCCAGAAGGGAGCCGTCTATCGGGTTTCATCGAAACGGGATTTCAGGAAATCGAAAGGGGAATTGCCACCTTCGCACCGAACTCAGATCCAACCAATTTGAAAGTGGCGACTTTGCCTTCGTTCGCGAACCGTTGGTTGATGCCCAGAATCAGCCGGTTCCAGGAAAGATACCCTCAGATAAAACTCAGCATTATGCCCGGCTTCAGCTTGGTGGACTTTCAGGGTGACGGGGTTGATCTGGCCATCCGTTTTGGCAAAGGAAATTATCCGGGACTGGAATCCCGTTTCTTCATGGAGGAGTCCCTCGTAGTGGTTTGCCACGCATCTCTTGCGGACGGCCGAAAGGTCGAACCGTCAGACCTTGCCAACATGCCCTGGCTGGTTGATGACTCGATTGATATGCAAGGCTCATGGGGCAAATTTCAGAGGGCCCTTGGCATAAAGATCCCCGATACATCGATCAGGCTCGAGGTCAATGAAGCTTCTGCACAGGTTGAGGCGGTCCTTGCAGGCCGTGGCGTTTCTTTGATTCGTCACATTCTAGTCGCCGATATGCTGAAAGACGGACTCTTGATGCAGCCGATCGATTTCTCGATGTCTGCGGAATATCACTATTATCTGGTCGCCCCGGAGGCCAAGTTCAGAACCGAAAAAGTCAGGGCCTTCGTATCCTGGATTTCCTCCGAGATTTCTTGAATTCGTTTTACTCAGGGCGCAAGCCACCGCAACCTCGATAGCCAGTGTATCCCGATATTCTCGCGGCACCATCATTTTGCGAAAATGCGGCTTCTCAGCAAAAAATACGTGAACCCCATTTAAAACCAGATTCAATTCAGAACCAGCCGGGTTTCCGGCATCTTTTTACTCCCTTTCCGCGGTTCTGTTGGTGCAAACGGTTACAGGTGTATTTGCGTTTTTGTTTACCTTTTTTTGATCGGTGTACATGATTCAAAGGGACTGTCGTTTGGTCTGCATGGGTATGATTCGTAAGTTCACGTTCTGACTGGCTCCATCAGGAACCCCCCGTAACGCTCGAAACAGCTCTTCGATCTCATCCGAGTGGCTGCTGACGAACTTGGCTGGCGTCGTGAAGTGAGTAACGGTATCGCAAGAAAGTGCTTTGAGGATGATGCTGGTCTCGCAGCAACACTAAATCTCGCGGCTGGAGGTGATTCCCTTGGAGTAGGCAAACAGGATGGCTTTCAGCAGTATCTGGATCGTAAGCCAGCCGGCCGGTGTCTTCGTTGCGGTACTTGGGGTGAAATATCGACAGGTCCAGCTTGCGCTCGATCAAATAATGCACCGCAGGTTCAAAGGTGCCAGGCTTAAACTGTTCTTAGTAGTCGATCACGACCATGGCGCCCTGGTCGTATTTGTAGTGCTTGAAGCGGGGAATGCCGCATTTCAGTTGACCCGTTTTTTGCGTCTTATCAAAACCAAGCGCTGATTTTTGGTTTTTTTCTACAGCCTCAACGCTTTTAGCAGCGGCCGTAGTGAAGGCGCGAAGCGCCGAAACGGAGTCCAGACCAGCCGCCATTTGACTGGGCGATGCTGGCTAAACTTTCTAAATTGTTGATAGTGCCATTTGCAATATTGGATAAGGCTTGCCCTGGCCGTCGAGAGGCGAACGCCCTATAACTTTGAATCCAAGCTGCCTATAGAAATCGAAAGCCCTGTCATTTTGTTCATTAACATCGACCTTTGTGGCACCTTGATTTTCAATTGCGTTTTTGGTTAACAACCTTCCTATGCCACTGCCCATTGCGGCGGGAGAAATAAACAGCATTTCTATATTTCCGTCGTGCACACCACAGAATCCTTGGATATTACCCTTACTATCTTTGATGCATGTTAAATCAACGGCATCAAAATAGTTTTCTAGGATTACAGGCTTCAATACCTCAATTTCTTCTTCGGGAAGAAAATCATGCGTAGCTCTAACTGAAGCTTCCCATACCTTAATTAACTCTAGGTAGTCCTTACTATCAGCTGATTCTATTTTCATGAACTCCTCCGATAGGAAATTTAACGCTCTGGGTTTGCGGCGTGATCTTGCACCATACTGCCTGGGAAAAAAAGGCCCTTCCAAAAAATGAAACGAGAAGGACCAAAGTGTCGAAGCTTTTGCTAGCTTGAATCTTTAAAGTTTATGCGGAGTATCTGCAAAGCGTCTCGCCGCCATCCAGACGGACAAGGTCGCCATGCATATAGCTTGAATCATCTGATGCGAGGAATACCGCAAGATTGGCAACGTCAGAAACCTCACCCCATCGGCCAAGGGGAATGCTTTCGACAAAGAAGTCGTCAAAGTTTTTGTCATCGAATAGCTGCCGGGTAAGTGCTGTCTTTGCATAGGTCGGGCAAATACCATTCACCCGAATACCGTACTTGCCGTACTCGATAGCAAAACAGCGGGTTAGATTCGCCTGTGCACCTTTGGAGATGTTGTACACTGATTGTTTGGGGTGTCCTTGCAGGCCTGCCGTTGATACTAGGTTTATGATATTGCCGCCATGTCCCTGTTTCATAAACGTGTTGACAGCCTCCTGACAACCAAACCAGGTGCCCTTCACATTAATACGCCAGCACGCTTCCAGATCATCTTCGGTAAACTCATGGGCGAACTTTCCGCCTCGAAAGATACCTGCGTTGTTGATCATGATGTCCAGTTTTCCGTAGCACTCGACACTCGCAGCCATCATGCGTTTAACATCCGCATGAGAGGTAACATCGCACTGAACGAAATAGGCATCACCGCCATTCGACTTGATCTCGTCAACGGTAGTTGTACCTGCATTTGTTTCGAAACCGCCTTGGGATGGAGCTTCCTGAATATCGGCTATAACAACCCGGACACCTTCTTTAGCCAAAGCGATAGCGATCCCCCGACCGAAGCCAGATGATGCGCCTGTGATAATAGCTACTTTGTCTTTAAGATTTTTAGCCATGAGAACTTACTCCGTGCGTATATTATTGAATTTTTTTTGGAACCCATGCTCAGAGGGCAAAAGGAGTAAAGGTTTGAATCCAGATGCGATTATTGCGAACCAACAGCGTGTCAGTAGCCAGCGGCATGAAAGGCTCGGCACTCCAAGTCAAGTAGGCAATGTCGTCTTTGACGTATTGAACCCCTACCTTGAATGCAGCCCAAAACTCTGGTGTAGCCTCTTCCAGAAACTTCTCAAAAAACGCACGGATTTCGGCTTTGCCTACATGGTTTCCAGTAGGGGTGGTGATTACAGAATCGTCGGCATAATCAGCCATTAATGCGTCTATCCCCTCTGCAAAAGCTTCCAGATGATGCTCAAACACCTTGTGCGTTGCAGATTCGTCGACTCGAACCGTATTGTCGGCCATAGGTACTTCCTCAATCTTGTGTGATCGGAGGCCTAACCGCCCGGTTGTTCAAGGGACAGTTAGGCGCTACCTAACAGAATCGGTCTATTGAGCTGCGCTTTCGGGTTGTTGCTCGCTGATGAACGCATCCCATGCTCCTTGCGCTTCCATCCAGCCAATGTTGACGGCCACGCTGCCATCAGGGCTGGTGAAAGCCAGAGGGCCGAGGAACGTCATATAGAATGCGCTATCGACAGGAAACTCAGTCTTGCCATGAAATGCGCCCGAGGACTCGTACCCATATCCAGGTGCGATAGCAGTATCGCCCCCCTTATCCTTGCCGCCACGGACGTCCATTCGTCCTTTGTAAAGGAAATACTCACCGGGACCCGTGTGAATGTGGGAGTTGAACGATGAACCGGCCGGACAATCGAACACGGCTGTCCAGGAGCCCATTTCGGGTGAGACGTGTAGTAGTCTCCAGGTAATGCCACCTTTCGAAAGCGTGTCTGGAAACGGTGCCCAAGGGCCATCGTCCATCTGTACGTATTCTTCTGCAGATTGGGGCTTCATGATTGATTCTCCTAATTGTTTTTGTGCGCTTATTCAGCAAATGCTTCTTCTCGCCGGGACTCGACAAGGAAGCTTGAGCTGATATTTCACAAGTTAAGAGGATTCCGGAATCGCGACATGCTTCTGGGTGCACGGCCTTTGCACCGTCAGTGCAGCGAAAGCTTAAGAAATCAGGGATTGAAAAGTGTCTCGGCGACGCTGGTTCCGGGCAAGCTCTGCCTGCAGCGCGAATTGCAGAGCGGCAACCTTTAATACTTAACGGTCGATACCAGTGCCAGCCGCCTCATTAGCGGACCTCGGCAGGCCGTAGGAGTCGAAGGCGACGACGTACAGCAGCACGATCAGTGCGAACCAATCGATGAACCCGAGAGCGTTCCTATGGAGCGACCCGACCACAGACGGCTCGTGTAACACGTGCTCATCGAGACAGTAGCAGTAGGACACGACAGTGCTATCGCCAGAACGATCAAAATTGCAGCGCGCTCAGCCAGATCGACATTGAGCTAGGACGGCGACTGGTTCATTGCGCCGCCCAAGGCGTCGGCATTAGCCGAACCAACGAGCACCTTTGTGACAAATACGAGCAAGAGCTAGAGCACGGTTCCCATTACGGTATTACCGATCAACGAGAGCCCGACTACTTTGGCTCGCGATCTTCCGACAGATTATGTGGACTGGGACACGTCCAACACGGCCTTGGCACCATCAGTGCAGACTCTTAAAATCAGCGGTTGGCACCAATAACGTGACAAATTGGTGTGGTGATCAAGTAGGAGGCTAAAGGTATCTGGAAGTGATCGAGAATTCCATCACTTGTGTCATTTCAGCGGGAGAGCGCAATACCAGGGTCATGCCGAAAATCGTGGGGAGTCACACCAAATTCGCTTTTGAAGCGCCGGCTAAAGTGGGTGGAGTGCTGAAACCCCCAGCTCAATGCTATTTCCGTGATCGTACGCCGTGACATGCCCGGATTCGATAAATCTCGCTGACAACGAAGCAGACGTTGGTGAATGATATACTGAAGCGCTGTCTGGCCCTCAGATTCGAACAGCGAATGAAGGTGCCGTAATGAAATACGGTGGGCGGATGCGATGTATTTTAGTGACAGTTCGGGATTACTCAAATGCTTATCGATAAACTGCTTGATCTGGATAAGCTGCTGACGCTCATAACACTCTCCCAAGCTAATCGCCGGTCCCAAAGTGCTAACCAGTGTGCCAATCATGGCGTCCGTCAACGCTTCGCTGTTCTCAAGCTTCCCTGATAAAAATTCTGGCGTCATGGTTTGTATCAGCGAACAAAGCATAGTTGCCGTGGTTGAATCTTTAGAATACTTGCTGTCGATCAAATACCAGGAACCCGGCAGCCAGCTGCGAAGGCGGGCCAAGGGCATAAGCACCGATATTTTGTGGAGCTTTTCAGTAACATCGAATTCCATAGGGCGGGTTGTATTCCACAAAAGAATATCACCAGGCATCAACTCATGGCATTTCGAATCGATAGTGAACCTTTCCCGCCCGGAAAGAACGAGTTGCATAGCCAGTGTCTCGATATCATCGCCGGCTATTTCCTTCGCATGGCGGGTAGCGCCGCACGGATCGCATACGCAGGTTACCACCTCAAAGTTTCCGCTGGAGCGATATGCAACTTTTGCCGTGAAGTCAGCGGGCACGTTTGCCCTGGGGTTCCAGAGCCCATACACCGATTTTAGTTTTTCAGTCCACTCATCGTATGGAATCGGGCTTTGAGACTCGGATAAGGCACTTACATTCTGCGTCTGAAACATTTTCAGACTCCTTTCTTGTTATCTCCAACTAACCTTACATTAGACTCCTGGCCGGAGTGTGACAAACTGCACATTGATCTTTGACTGAATCTTTAATAACCACTGCTACCAGGCATCTCTCAGCTTTCTCAAGCCAACAAAAATATCCCGTGGAGACAAAGAGGTAGCCGGAAACGCCTCACTCACTTTCTCTTGCACGGCAGAATCCGTTAGACGCAGGAAGGGATTGTATTGACGTTCATCGCCAAGACTCATGACAGGCGCCGTATGGCCAGTGGCCGATTCGAGCTTTGCCTGCAGCCTCCTTGCAACTTTATTGAGTGGGTCACAACTCAATGCAAAGTTCAGGTTATTCAAAAGGTAGTCATGCCCAGGATAAAGTAATACATCATCATGCAGCTGGCTAAATACTCGTTCGAAGGAATCGAATAACTGATGAACGTTTCCATCATTTTTGCAGTTCCCCGCCGCTGCATTGAATAGTGCATCGCCTGAAAACAACGCCTGCGTTGAAGTGCCGCCGTCGTTACTGACCAACAGACATATATGCGCTGCGGTGTGTCCTGGTGTATGCAAGACTCGGAAATCAAGGTTTCCTAAAGTGATTTGATCCCCATCGTTCAATGCATTATCGACGCCCGGTATGAGCTTTGCTGCATGACTATGAGCGGAGATAACGGCACCGGTCGCTCGCTTGAGCGTGGGGTTCCCGGCAATATGATCGGAATGCTCATGTGTGTTGATGATATGTGAAATTGACAATCCGTGTTCCGCCGCAATCTTCAGTAAGCCAGCGGTATCGAGCGGATCAACGGCCACTGCGAATCTTGAGGCCTCGCAAGCGATAAGGTAGTTGTAATTTCTGAGTGCGTTATCGACGAAGTGTCTTATTATTTTCATAGTTGTATCGCCTTACCGGTGGTTTGCTCTGGCATAGACGCCTGGGCCCATACACGCTAGGTCGAAGCAATCATTTCTGCCAAAGAACGCGCTGCCAGAATTTCAATCCAGTAACCGTCCGGATCTTTAATAAACGCCAATCCTTTCATGCTCCCATCATCTGGACGCTTCACAAAGTCAACGCCCAACTTTTCAAAACGGGCACAGGCCGCATGGACATCAGGCACAGTGATCCCAATGTGACCAAAGCCTTTGGGTTCACTGTTTCCACTGTGGTACCCAGAGAAATCGGCGTCTTTCTCAGTCCCCCAGTTGTGAGTAAGCTCAAGGGTCGCTTTCTGCTTGAAAACATACTCTGCCTTACCGAGAGGATCTGACGGGATAGGCGAGGAACTATTGTCCTGATAGGCAAGAAAATATAGTGAAAACTCCATCTCCGGGAAGTCGAATTTATTGAGAAGAGTCATCCCTAAAACATCACGATAAAATGCGACCGATACTCCGGGGTCGCGAACTCTGATCATGGTTTGATTGAAGATGTACTTTGAAGTTTCACTCATTGCGTTAAGACCGTCTCTGTTGCTGGCTGTAAACGTATGATGATCTACCAAATGGAGGAGTTTATCTTAACTCTGCGTGAGCGATGGGTTGACTGTCAGTGCGTCACTCTACGCCGAACGACCAGATTGGGAGCAACACATGCTGACCTTGGTAGATTTCTTTCCAGTTCCAACCATCGAGGATTTCACCAATACCCGCATTCAAGCGATTGCTGGGGTGAACATAAAAAACGCTTTTCAGGCGAGCAGATCATCAACGTTAGCGACAGACCGTTCTTTCAACCAGACTCACTGCTCGAAACCACTTCGATCGTAAATTTCTGAATTCTGAAAATAGTGGATATAAGAGAGGCGCCGAAGGAAAACTGGCTGGGAATGGATGGTTCTGGAATGTTCGCTTTTGTTTAAGCGGGAACAAGCGCCACCACATCCCGTAAGCAACGGTCAAAACCGACCTCTCTATATTGCCCAAGAAACTGACAACGTTCCAAAGCTGAAGTTGTCTTTATGGCGCTCGTCTTCGCTGGTCGAGGCACGCAATGTGACCGCGGCCAGAAGGTGATCCCACTGCCAGGTAGCGCCCAGACCGAGCTGGCCGATCAGCGGCCCTTCGTCGAAACGGTAAGCCCCGGCATTGTCATCGATGTAAGAATAACCTACATATTCCACGCCCAGTCCCACATACACGGACCAGCTACTGCCTGAATCCTTGAACGAGCCCGGCAAAGCGATGGTTGAGGAGGTACCAGCGTAGTCCGGCACAAAATTTGTTGGAAGGTGTCTGCCAAGCTGCCAGACCAACCCGGTTTTAGCGGAGGTTCGAAAACTCGACAGTAGTCCGGATCCGATCACCGACACACGCTGTTCAATGTTGCCGCCCTGCCCGGCTTGCAACAGTTTTCGGCCATGCGCAGCCTGTATGCCACCCACCACATCGGTTCCAAGCTGATTCCCCCACCCTTGCGGCTTGTCG